>Ga0181377_1000038_pt1 | contig 54084 bp, 64 predicted proteins | sample LowvirmetaG_9_FD_130160 | JGI IMG/M metagenome (GOLD analysis project Ga0181377, IMG submission 130160) | Marine viral communities from the Subarctic Pacific Ocean - Lowphox_13 viral metaG | ecosystem: Environmental > Aquatic > Marine > Oceanic | place: Subarctic Pacific Ocean | collected...
TAAAAGTAGAACCTCTAAAAAATCTAATATTGTAATTTGATAAGTCTATAGCCATGACATTCCTAGAAAAAACCTCACTCTATTTAGCAGTGAGGTACTTCCAAGAAACAGGAAATAACCGTTGTATTAAAACACCAATTGCTTTGGCATACTCTCGAACTTCATACTGTGCATGCTCGTCTATTCTTTGCTTATAGAATCTAGCATAAGCAGCAAGAGAACCTGTCCAATACCACTCTGTGTACATCGCCTGAGGTAACGCAAACCTAGCTTGTTCCGGGGCAACATTATTACGAAGAAGTTCGTTATATGTATAGACAGCAAGACGCAAAACATTATCAAAGTTTTTCTCTGCTTCGGGATGAATAGAAATAAAATCACTACTACCCTGTTTTGCACCATGAGTTGGTTCTCCTCTCCAAGACGGATAATAAAACTCAGGTGTAAACGAGACGTAACGACGAGAAATTTCATTCTCCACGAAACCTTGTTTGTGTTTGAACATTTGTGTCCGAATTGAAATTGGTGCCTTTATCCGCAGAGTAATCTGTGGGTGTGCAAAGGGAGTCCAATGTTGATGAGTCGCTAGATACTTCAGTAACTTTTCATCACGTTCTGATAACTTCTGTACATCCTCTACGTGATACGAGGATCCACTCTCACGCAGTCTTGAGACCGCTTCCTCATCTATATCCCATTCGGTATCTTTAGAAAAAGAAACTCTTGCTGCATTACATACAGTAAGATCCGAACCCATAGAATCTACGAGATCAACATAACCTTTATCTAATACTTTCTGACTCATACTACACCTTTTTCCATTGAGTTAATTTAAAAGTCGCCTCTAACCCCGTAAACGTATTTGCATTAATAATTCTTCTAACTTCATTCCATGAACGAGAGTAAATCATATCATTAATATCTTTTTCTGTAATTTCAGATGGCCAAATACACACTTGTTTTCCCATTTTAATTAATTTTTCGTTATACTTAGAAATTTGTGCATTTCTTGGTTCGTTATCTAAAACATAAACTACATCAGATTTAGTAAACCTAGAGTGAATATTATCAATAGCACCAGATCCAACCATAGCAATACTATTCGGTATGAACAAGGAATCAATTGGTCCTTCTACAACATATACTCGCTTATTTGGATCCGCTCTCCACATACCATACCATAAACGATCTATACTCTTATCCGCCTTTACGGTAACGTATCGAAGAGTGGTTCTTGCGTTTGCTTCTCCTTTCATAGTTAGTACTCTTCCCTGAGCACCAACTACAGTACCGTCTTTATCAAAGACAGGAATAACCAGACGTTCTCGTTCTCCCGCCGGATAATTAGAACAAGATGGATCCAATAATCTCATATAAGAACCAAAATCTTCAGTATAAAAAAGATATTTCCATTTATTTTTTGGAATTTTTCTAATTTCTAAAAACTTAACACACGGATGTTCTTTGGGTAATGAATTAACAGAAGTTAAAGGTTTTAATAAATCCTGTTTCTTTTTAAACTCTGGTTTTTTCATTAGCGATAACATTTCGCTTTCCCCTATTAATCGAGACTTTGTTTTAGTTCCATGTTTTTCTTTCCATAGTTCTACTGAGTATTCCTTATGTAAGGAAGGATTTAACTCTTGTAGAAAACCAAACATGTCTGCAGAATATCCGCAATTATGACACTTAACTAGATATTTATTCTTTTTTTCATAAAAGTATAGTCTAGTTTTTGTTTTATTTTTTTGAGAATCTCCACAAATTGGACATCTGCAGTTAGCTAAATCTTGTTTTTTCCAACTAAACTTATCTAGTTGACTTGATACAATATTAATATACTTTTTGTCAATAAAAACTGTCATTTTAACTCCAAGAAGAAAAATCTGACGAATTAGATTTAAATTTATCAGTAAACGAAATATCAAATCCAGAACCAGCAGCTTCTGTATTTGTCTGATTTGAATTTACTAAACCACCCTGCTCATCCGTTTTCACATCATATAATTTCATTTTTCCTCGATTTATACCAAGAATAAATTTACGATTTGATGATGGATCATTATACCTGTTTTTTAATTGCTTTATCATAATCTGATTAAGATCTTCTAGTTCTTCTGTTGATATAAGTGCAAACATAAAATCTGCTGTTGCAGGAAGTCCAAATGATTCACTGGTATCTTCCAATCCCATATCACTATTATTGAATCCTGATCTATTTACTTGTGTAGCAGAAAATATTGGAACACATCTTTCTACTGCAAGTCCGCGTAATTCTTCTGCAATCGATTTGATTAATGTGTATGAATTAGAAGTTCCATTATTCTTTAATCTGGAGGAAGTACAAATATTTAAATAATCAATAAAAATAATATCGGGCTTAAACTTTTTCTTAAGCCAAAGTTCATCTAAAAGATTTCGGAAATGTACAACACTTGCGGATGCAGTGGGATATTCCTTAATAATTAGTTTACCTTTAACATGATTAGATATAGATTCTAATTTATGTTCATACATTTGCTTAGAAAGAGATCTAACCTCATCTATGGGCAAATCAAATAGATTTGCATCAATTCTCTCTGCGATTCTTTCTTCTGCCATTTCACACGTTATATACAAAACATTTTGGTTTTGTGCAAGACAAGCGGCTGCGTGGTGACATAAGAACAATGACTTACCTACCCCAGTTCCCGCCATAATAATATTCAATGTCTTCTGAGGAGTTCCACCATTAGTGATTCTATTCATATAGTCCAAATCAAATGGAACTTTAGTCTCTACCCGATGATAAAATTCAAACCGATCATCTGAATCCTCTATGTAATCATGTCCAATATGAGCATCAAATGATACAGACAAAGCATCAGATAAAATTCCCGGTATTGCATTTGGAGCTTGACTTGATGATTTACCATCAATGATATGAATTGATTCCATAATTGCATTATAAACTGCTCGTTCTTTACAGAAGTTTTCAGTCTCATCAATCAACCATTCCTGATCAGTTTTATCATCAACACTAAAACTTTCGATTGTTGAATGACATGTCTTGTACAACTCATCATTTAGATCGGTTTTCTTATCAAGACAGACAAGAATCGCATCTTTAGTTGGATTGCAATTATACTGTTTTATAAAATCAAAAATAATTTTAAAAACAATTTTATCTGCATGACTTTCGAAGAAAGAATCTTGTAGAAAGGGAGCGACTCTTCGAGAAAAAGAGTCGTTGTATGCTAAGTTAGACAAAATTATTTTTGATAAATCACTCATCTTCATTTTCCATTTTTACTTGCCCATATGTGAATTCATCATGAGCAGCTTTTTCTAGTTGATCCATCATGTCTTTAGTAAAGTACTTTGTTGGATCTTTATATACATGCTTTTCGAAAACTTTGGCACCATCAGGAAATTCATATCTTGTTGATACCTTTTTAATTATACCATATTTCTCAGCAAGAGTCAACAGACCATAGTAAGGATCTAACCCAGTGTCATAATGAAGCATGACATCTACCATAGAATTTTCTTTTGTAAGTCTAGACTTGTATAGTTTACAATGAACTATATTGCCAATAATATCAGTTCCTTCCTTCACTTTCTTCTTTGAGAGATAGATAATGGTAGATGCCGCATACTTCAAACCTGCACCACCACTCATTTCTTTGGTGGGAAACATGGAACCAACTGATGCATAAGTATGATTTGTCATAATCATAGGAATTCCAGCAGCACCTAACTTAAGAGTTAAAACTCGGAATGTTGCCTTAATAACTTGAGCACGAGTCATATCTCTAGTATCTTTACCATCTGCAGTATCTGTCATTTCCTTAGTAGTAGAAAGCATACCAAGTGAATCTAGTACAATCATCATGGGTTTCTTATCTTTGCTATCGTTGTACTTATCCACAATACTAATTGCCTGATGTCGAAACTCCTCTACTGTAGATACAGGCATTACTGCAACACGCTTAGGATCAATATCTCTATCCTTAATCATTTCTGAAGTTACTGCTTGCTCAGAATCAAAATAAAGCACAACGCCATCAGGACGATCACGCAAAAATTTAGAAACGATTCCAAGGGTAAAATATGTCTTTCCTGTGGAGCTTTCACCAGCGATAGCAGTAATTTTATTATCTGGTATCCCTCCATAGATAGACCCACTAAGAATAGCATTAAAAATATAACAACCAGTATCGACGAACCCGTCGATGTCAGCGCCTGCCAATCCCTTATCAACGATGCTTGCATATTTGTTTCCTGATTCTTTTATAAGATCGTTCAAAAATTCCATTTATTCTCCTAGACAAATAAGTCTTCTAATGTGTTTACTTTCTCTACGTTCCAACCAATAACATCCAAAATCTTTTTTAGTGGATCTAAAAAACTCACCGTGAATTGTCTGTCATAATCAATATACCCATCAAGTTCAAATTCTTTTGGTAATCTAGTCTTAAAAGAAACCACTTGATCACCTTTAACTCCACCTAGAGGATTTGGTGATTTGAGGTAAATAAACTTTACTTTATCACCCTCAAATACCTCTTCGTATTCTTTAGAAATTCTAAGTTTTTTCAAATAATGATTATATATCAAAGAACCCTTTACTGCAACAGGCGTTCCCTTAGAATAAATATCAGTAGCACTACTATATTTTTCTAGATTAGATACTCCTCGTGGAAATGCTACATCTTCGGGCGAAGTCGTATAGAAGATATCTTTAACTTCGATAATGTAATTTTGGATTGTTGATTCATCTGTGGTAAGAATGAGGCGAATACATTCTTTGAGTTTGTGTCTAACGATTGCGGGGGTAGAACTTCTGGTAGTTTCGATTCCCATAATCTTGAGTTTAGGTTCTTCATAACGAACACCCTCGCTGTCCCATACATTTAACATATATCGTTTCTTTGCTGTCCATATACCCTTTTCTGCGATTACTTCGCGTCCCATAATCATTTTGTTTTGATACGCATTCATAGTTTCAGCCAAACTTGCGTACTGCTTGTCAATAAAAGGCTGAATAATCTTTTCAGATGCTTTGTCTAAGAAGTTTATAACTTCATTTTTATTCTTATTAGGTACAAACTTATTAACCAATTCACCGAGTCTCAAATATACAGAGTCTGTGTCAGATGCTACAACATAATCATAGTTGTCAGTTCCAACATGCTGGTTTAAAAATTCATTTAATTTGTCTGCGATCCAACGAATACTTAACTGACCGGAGTGTGTGATTGCTTCTGCCATATCAACATCATAATACCTAAAATATTGATTACCTATAGCACCATAAGCAGAATTCAATTGAATTTTACGAACCATCTGAAAGTTATTAAACTTTGTAATTTCAAAATCTAGTTCTTTGTTGTCTGGATTTTTTTCCTTCTGCTTTTGACACTCAATCATTTTCTTCTTGTACATACTACGTTCTTCGTACATCTTCTCCATTAGCTCTGGAAGAAATCCATACTTATCCTTACGATAAAACGTTCCGTTTGCTGCGACAGAAACATTTAACTCTTTGAGTTTTTGTAACTTTTCGTAACAGTCACCCGGAGAATCATCAGGTTGACCCGCAAGAATATTATCTACTCCAATACCAAAACAAAGTTCACTGTGATCACGAACTAAAGTTTCAGGTGATATATTATACTGCATAATTAAGTGTGGATAAAGACTGTTTAAGTCAAAAGAAACAACCCAATCATGCTGTCCAACAATCGGATCTTTAACGTAAGCACCAGCATATTGATCATTTTTGATGCTTCCCTTTTTAGGCGGAATTACAATATTTTTATCTCGCAGATAATGATAAATTATTGCATCCCAAGTTCTTACCTGAGAAAATACATCCTCATAATTTACCTTTGCATTATATGCAAGTGCAATAGCCAACTCCAACAATTTTAGTTTTTGTTCTAGTTTTTGAATAAGCACAACATCATGAATATTGTAATCTATAAACTTCTGGAAATTGTTTTTGTAGAAATCCTTGATAGAATCATACTCTGCATATCCTAATTTTCTTTCGTCTAGTTCCACAGATGCAATATGATCAAGTCTGTATGATTCTTGATTTGTATATGTAAATGTTCTATACAAATCATAATAATCTAGAATAGAAATACCAAGAATCTGAAAAACTAAATTCTTTTTTCCTTGTTTTTCTATGTACTTATCTCGCAACCTTTTCCAAGGAGAAAGTCTTTTTGCGTCCTTTGGTTTTAAAACAGTTTTGATTCTAGACACAAGATATGGAATATCAAAAAACTTAACATTCCATCCAGTTATAATATGAGGTGGATTTTGTTCCCACCACTGCAAGAAACTCTCTAGCAAATCCGCTTCTGTGTCAAACTGATAGCAAGTTGTACCTCTAGTATTATTAGAAAATTTCCCCAGTCCAAATACATGAGTCTCTTTAAACATAGAAACCGTAATAGCAATGACTTGTTCTTCTGGACTTTCTACTTGAGGAAATCCACGTTCGCATGTTGTTTCAATATCAATATAGCAAATTGGAATTGAACTAAGATCATAAGAAACTTCATTTGGAAACTGATCACCGATATACTGATAAACATAATCGGTATTACCATAAACAGTAAAGTTAGGAACATTATCATATGTACTAACAAACTCTCTACAATCAGAAATGCTACCTGGCTGAATAGGTTCTACATACTCATTTGTTAGAGTCTTAAGTTCAGTTTTATCATTAGATTTCAGAAAAAGCGTAGGAGAATAATCCTCTACATTTCTAACCTCAATACCATCTTCAAAGCCACGATACAGAATACTGTTACCAACGAGAGAAACGTTAGTATAAAAATTAAATCTCATTTATTATGATCTCCCAATGTAATGTATTATACAACTAAACAGTTTTATTTGCAAGAACATCTTTAAATAAAGGCATATCATCCTCCAGTAAAAGTTCTGGTGTATTTTCAACATCATCATCAGTCTTGTCTTTAGTAAATGCTGCAAGAAGAACCATGTAATTGATAACATCAATCACAGTATCATAAAAACTTTCATCCTCAACATGCATTTTACCTGCATCAATAAAAGAAGATAATCTACTCATCTTATCAGTAATTCTAGTTAAAAATCCTTGTTCTGTAGTACATATACCCATAGATTCTACTCGGGTGAAATTTGCAAATGGTTCATTTCCATTTTTGCCTGCATAATCACGATTCTTCAGACTCATCAAATCTTTTGCAGACGAACAAATAAGTGTGTGATATTCAAGAAGCTCTTCACGATTCATATTATACTCCTGTAGACCCAAAACCGCCTATACGGTTTGTCTTTTGTGTTTTTGGTTTTGCTTGAGTGTATGTGATATATGACACTCTGCTAACGGTTTCAATAATCTCTACCTGTGCTATACGATCACCATGTATAATTGTGAAAGGAGTGCTTGTAGTATTCCACAAAGGAATGAATACTTCCTGACAATAATCAGAATCAATTATACCTTCTGCATTAATAAGTGTAACACCATTCTTCCAGGCTAGACCAGATCGAGGATGAAGTCTAGCAGAAAACCCTAAAGGAATGTTCATAACAACACCAGTTGGGATTAAGGCACGGCACTTTGGGCCTAGTGTAAATGTACACATGGGTGTATCGTCTTCGAATACAACATTCGGTATAGTTGTATGTGGTTGATTGTAACAATCAAACCACTTTATCTCACGAATAATAGGTACAACATCTTCGGGGGTGACTGGACCACGCAAATGTGCGTGGATGTCATAGCAAGCAGCCTCATGACTGCCCAGTTTCAGTTCAAGTGTATTAGGATACAACTTGTGGATCTTCATCGTCTCGGACATAGTATCTCCATAAAGTAAAAGTCATAACGAAATTATACTCTATGTATGAGAAAAGTCAACATTATCCGTAGTATTTTACCACTACCTTACCGTTGCCTCCGTCACCGCCGGCATCAGAAACACTAAGAGTGGTTGATCCTTTTGCTCCGCCACCACCACCGCCAGGCGTTGTTCCATTCTGTGCAGCAACAGCACCAGATATTTGACCGCCTGCACCACCGGCACCACCGTTTGCTCCGTCTCCACCATCTCCACCATTACCAGATGTGCTTGATCGAGCATTCCCGTTTTCTCCACTGGTATTTGTGTCTCCTCCACTCGCACTTCCTCCAGTTGGAGGAATAGAAGGCGAAGAGGTGCTTGTACTCGTCCCACCTCCACCACCAGCGGAAAGAGAAACAGGACTTGATAAAGTAGTGTTACCACCACCACTTCCGGCTGCTCCTGCGGCACCACCAGCACCACCAGCACCAACAGTAAAAGTTAAAGTATCACCTGATGCAAGTGATGATGATTGGTATCTTTTCTTCAGATACGCACCACCAGCACCACCATTCTGTGCAAAATAAGTTGGGCGAGGACCACCGCTATCCGTAAGTCCCGCACCACCACCGCCGGCACCCCACATCTCGATCTCAATGAACAGAGTTCCTGCTGGAATTGTAGCATCCTGAGATCCAGTTGATGTGATGGTTTCGGTTGACAGCAATTGATACTGTCTCGTCGAAGCCGCTCTGGATGCACCGATCATGAGAAGTTAATTCCACCCACAAACCCGTAAATTGATCCGCCAGTTGTAACGAAAGACAGTATATCAAAACCACTGGCGGATAAAGAAGGATCAACACCACCAGGCCATTTTACAGAAGGATGCCAAACAGTACTAGATCCTGTCGCTCCGTTAGTGAGCAGCAAAGTCATCGTTCCAGATTTAGTTGCAGTTGGTGTAGGTACATTACTAAAAGAATATGTGTTAGTTCCTGTACCTTCTACCGTAGCTTTTTGTACACTACCATTTTCAAAATCAAATGCAATAGAACCACTAACAGCACCCTTGTCATAAACAGCCTCAGTATAATTTTGTAAATTTGCAGTTCCTGCTAAATCCAAATCACCCGATGCTGATACTCCAGCAAAGTCAAATGACACACCACTTGTATCAATAGAACCAGTCAACCCATTAATAGATAAAACAGCTTCTGGTACTAAATCCCAAGCAGTACCATTAAATTTCCATCTAACACCATTAATTGTATGGTGTTGATTTGTATCTGGATTTAAAGGAAAATCAGACATTAGTTAAATTATACCTTCGTTCTTTTTTTGTATCCAGTTTTAGATGGACTCTTGGTGCTTTTTTTAATTCTATTTGCTCTTTTGACTTTTTCTTCTTTTTTATTTTGTTCCTCTTGCATCCTACTTGATTCTTCTTGTCCATGTATGTGCTGAAGTAATTCAGAATAAGATTTAAAATTGTCTTCTACCCTAGATCTATGTTCAGGAGGAACAGACTTACTTTCTAATAAAATTTTTGCTGCATTATAACCAACATGAGGTTTCATTGCATAATATGCTGTTGCTGCCAATTCATCCATCACTGTCCATTCATATACATCACCATGAACAAACAAAATATCATTCTTTGGATATGGTATTTCAGAAGCAATTCTTGCATAGATATATCCCAAGGCAGGTTTATTATTCATTCTATAATATCGAGCCAAGAACCAAAGCGGTTCTGCTCTATCTGGTTTGCCGTTCCAACAATCTAACATTGCCTTTACAAACTCTTCTTCTGGTTTTTTTAGTATACCACAAAGAATACCAATTCTTAATCTAGAATAATAAACTTCTTCGGGCCAACCACCAGCGTCTGCTCTTTTAGCATACCACTCTATTGCCTTTTCCCATTGCTGAGAATCAAAATAGCTTTGTGCAAGATAAAACATATACCGTGTATTATCTGGTTCAATTTCCATTGCTTCTAAAATAGTCTCGGCGTCTCTAGTATATTTTTCTATTACAGTGATACCAATATTTCGATTTCCTTCTGTTCTTGCAACAAGTCTATACTTATCATCATTTATTTTATCATAGACCATTTCTTCTCTTGGTTTATCTGTAGTTGCATATTCGTGAAGAACTCCAACATACTTCCAACCTTCGCTCAATTTGAATATTTGATTTCTCCACCAAGTAAACTCACCTCGTCCCATCTTAAGTGCATATGCATCAGAAGAACCGAAGTTGTCAGGATACGTAAATTTACCTTCGATGTAATCATCAGCATCAATTACCCATGCATAATCACAGCCACTTTTTTCTGCATTTCTAAATGCTTCTGTACGAGATCCCATCTTGTCCCCGACATCACCAAAACCTTTCCAGTCCGATTGATGAACAGTTCCAGAAACTCCCAATTCATCCATAACCTTTTTAATTAAATCTTGTGTTCCATCAGTAGAACCAGTATCGGTAATATCATAACGATCTACATATTTTGCCATAGAACGTAAGCATTGTTCTATAATATGAGTTTCGTCTTTGACAATCATGCATAATGTAACAGTTGGTCGATCCATAATAACTCCATAACGATTAATAAGTACTTACTATTTATATACTATAACTACTAATTATTTCTGACATAGCAGAAATTCTTTCTTTATTATAACCCAAAGACTTTGCTTGATTTATTCTTTCTTCTAGTGGTTCTTTTAGATGAGGTAATTTCAGCGGATAAGCAGAGGTAAATTCATTTAGTGCTTCGTCAATTGGAATTTTATCTACATGTGAAATAGCAACACCAACTGCTTCAGTCATTTTATTAAAATTCTCCAACCAATGACTTGAGTTTATCCATGTTAATTGATCAGGAAAATGATCTTGTAAAGAACCAGTTTCCATTTCTATGCGATCTCCGGCATCATGAATCAACCAAGGAAAATCTCCCCTATAACTATTTCCAAATGCAACTGGAATATATGAAGTTATCTGTTCTATAAATCTAAAATTTGTTGGATTTAAAACTTCGATTAAACGCCAACATATTTGAGCTATGTTTGTATGAATAACATTATGCCAATTTCCATGAAAGTGTTCTGTTTGATCTAGCACTCTTTCACTTGCAGAATTTCCTACAATTGAATTGGGATGAGTTCCGTACATATTATTTCCATCCATATCATCAACACGACCTCGTGCAGAAATAAAATTAGTATTAGAAATAGTATGTACGCATTTAACAAAACCATCTAGATTAAGATAATCATCATTATCCATAAAAGTCACAAACGGTGTATCTATTTGCATGACTATATCACTCATTTTTTTATAAAAAGTAAGTAGATCTTTATCATACGAATATTTTTTATAAACATATTGTAATTTGGGATAGTTATTACTGTCGGAAAGTAAATCTGTTATTTCTTTACTCATCCCACCATCTGCTATTAAAATTTTAAATTTACACGAAGATTTTTCTAAAGATGACATAAATCTTTTTGTGTATCGTTCTCGATCCTTCAGTGGAAGTAGTATAGTACAATTATCCATTTTTTATTGCCTTTATTCTTAAAATATCATCTAAATTGTTGCTATGTCTCCACTTAAATGTTTCTGTACTAATTATATCAAAATTTAATTTTTTACATATATTTTTTAATTTAGATAAAGTATAGCAATTTTTATGATATTGTCCTTCTCCATTTTGACTACCATATAAACAGGCAGTTAAATATCCCCACCTATTTTTATATGAATACTCATAAGTACCAAACCAATGTTCGTCATTAATTGCTTCATCATCATCTCTGTACCAGTCTTGCCAGTTATCTTCTGCAGCCAACCAAGATTTAAAAAATGCTTCTGCATCAGGAACAGCAAGATTTAAAATACCACCAACCTTTAAAACTCTACTAACTTCCATAAATATTTGTTTTTCTTCTTTAAAATTCAAATGTTCAAATAAACAATCTGCTCGAATCTCGTCTACAGAATTATTTTCAACTGGAAGATTAAATATATCCCACTGTTCAATTATTACATTTGCAGGAAACTTCTTATGTGGGTATCGTTTTTTTAAATCTGATATAGAATCTATGTCAACATTAATATAATCACTTAATGGTTCTGATGCACACCCTAAATTAATTTTCATTTAAAATTCCATTCATTTTATGTAAATCCATGCTACTATTTTCTGCCATAGGTTCAGATATATCTTTTCTATAAATTTTATCTATATTTAATTTTTCGTGATTTACAACAAAGTCATAATGATTTGTAGTTGGTCCACCCACATTGATGATACCAAAGCTATCTAATAGTTTCAGACACGCAGTCGCTGCTTCATCAATATACATCAGGCTCTTATATGAATCAACTAAAGCTTTGTCATGAACAAATGGTTTTTTTGTCATACTCATTCTAAGAATAAGAGAATTATCATATAGCATTACAGAACATTCACCTCCCAATTTAGACCAAGCATAAGAATTAACCGGAAAAACAGCATCAGTCTCTTTGTAATTACCTGATGTCCCCGGATAAACATAATCGGTAGATAGGTAAACCAGTTTAGTGTTATTTTCCATGCATACTAGTGCCACATTAGCAGTACCGATTATATTAGTTGTTATACTAACATCAGGGGTTTCTATGTGTTTAACCATAGGTCTAGTGAGTGCTGCTGGATGTAGAAATATATCAGGATTAAATTCAGTAACGATCCGTCGTATATCCTCTATATTAGTAATATCCATTTCATCTCGACTAGGTGCCAAGATTTTATACTCTGTATTTTGTTTTATTATTTCTTTAGAAAAATCACCTTCTCCACCAGAAATTAATAATCGCTTCATTTCAAATTTGCCAATAAAGTTAAAGTTTTTTCTATTTCAATATCGATATTGTCACTTACAGTAAAACCAGTATTAGTAATTTTACTGTAGTTAACTAGATACGAGTATTGATTTAATAATGGAGTATCTACCATATCAACTTCAATATTAATTCTACTCTTAATCATATCAATGATATCAGACAACTTATAATTATCCGTTAATACATTGTATGTTTGATTCCAATTGTCCGACTCTATAAAATGCAAAATTGATCGAACACAATCGTTCAATCCCAAATAAGGTCTATACTGATCAAAATTTTGTTTCCATATAGTAAGAGGTTCATTGATAGAAGCTTGATAACAGAACTTGTTTATAGCAGTATGAAATCTCATACCATCACTGTTTCCAAATATAGTTCCAAATCTAAGAATCAAATATTCTAATCCACTAGTTTTTAAATAGTTTTCCGCTTTTATTTTAGATTCGGCATATGGACTCTGAGGATTTAAAACTGAGTCATCATCTTCACACACTTCATCCGAAGCAACACCATATACACTAGTGGAAGATGGAAATATAAATTTACAACCAACATCTTTGCATACATCCATAAATTTAATTGTGGATTCGTAGTTAACTAACTCTACCTCATTTTTATTGTGAAAACTATTAGTCGCGTTAGTTATAGAAGCTAAATGAATCACCAGATCAATATCAGAAAGATCTGTGTTAGTAATACTAGTGATGTCTTTTTCTATGAACTTAATTTTTCTTTTTTGATTGAAAAGAGAACAATATCTTTGAGTCCACATATTATCAACTACGGTTAGGTTATATCCTTCAGGAAAAGAACGAATCAGTTTAGAACCAATATGACCTAACCCACCAGTTATCATTATATTTTTATACATTATAAATTACTCAAATATTATTTTATCTCTGGATCCCACACTTCACCAAAGTCACCTACTTTTGCTCTTAACTCATCATCTGGATTATATTTATGCGATAAATAGTAAATCAAAATAGAATTTGGTTCTAGTGCTTTATATCCGTGATACACACCGGGAGGAATCGTTAAAACTTTCTGTGTCTTATCCGAAAGATACTCCCATTCAACATCGTCATCTTTTGCTAATCCAACTTTAAACGATCCTTTAACACAAAACCAATAGTCAGTCTGAATATCATGTTTATGCCAAGCAACAACATGCTTTGTAGAATTAACATAAGAAATGTTTATTTGACCATCAATAGAAGGAAACACATCTAGACAACGTTGAGCCCTATCGTCTTCGTTAAAATGAACATTATCTTTTATCATATGTTAATATCTCCAATACCATAATTTCTATCAATATTGTAAGAAAATGCGGTATCAGATCCATCTGGTTTTCTGTCATTAATTAAAACTCTAGAACCACCACCAATTCCCATAATCAACTGATCATAAAAAATACCGAATGACTCAAGTTGATCAATAGTTACTTGTCTAGCAGATTCACGCCTTCCCGTAGTTAAAATTATATTATATCCTTGTTGATCCCATGTTCTAATAGTTTCTATAGTCTTATCTAAAATCACAGGATCTCTAGTAATCTGAGTGTGATGACTACCAAAGTGCTCAATCAAAGTACCATCTATATCACAAAAAATAGTTTTTGTATAATTCATCATACAACCCTCACAACCGGAACGTGAGTAATAAACTTTCCACCTCTATTTACAAACTGAGATTCTTTTTCTTTAATTTCTCTTTCAAAATTCCAAGCACCCAAAAATGCATACTCAATAGAATTATGAATATTTTCATCAGGAGCTACAATTGGAATATGTACACCGGGAGAAAATTTATTTTGTTTTTCTGGTGTAGTATCGGTTATGTGAGAAATCAAATCAGTATCAATACCACAGTAATTGAAGATAGTGGTTGACTTAGATGTTGCTCCATAACTAATAACTTTCTTATTATTATCTGCACATCTTTGCAAAATTCTAAGTAAATCTTCTTTAGAATCTAATACTCTATCTGCAAAAATATCAAAGGTACATGATTTATCAAGACCTAATATTCGTTCATATGTTAGATTATTTTCTACACTATAATCTGGATTTGCAACTTTAGATTTCTGAACCCATACTCTATTGGATCCACCATGAACTGATGTATTTTCAACTTTAACTATAGAAAGATTATTTCTTTCTAATATAGATTTGAGAGCAATTATAGAAAATACGTGTGGGTGTTCGTCATATATCTGATCATAAGAATTTACGTTTATTACACTTGCAAGTGATGGATCCTCGAAAACAAAAAATCCATTGTCTGATAACACACTTTCTACGGCAGAAAATGTTTGATCTAAATCCGGAATGTGACAAATACAATTTGCAGAAAAGACTAAATCAATAGTACCAAGTTCTTCTAAAATAGTATTTGCTAAATCTTGTGTCCAGAATTGGTTGTATGTTCTCCAACCCTGTAAGTTTGTTTCTTCTGCAAAATTAGAACAGGGTTCGACTGCATAGGTTGTTTCTTTATCCCAATTCTTTAGAAATACACCATCGTTACTTCCTATTTCTAGAACAACAGGATTTTTTGGAAGAAATTGTTTTACATAAGAACTAAACATATGAAAATGAATGTTCATAGTTTTTGACATAGATCCTCTATATGCATAATTTTCATTAAACATCAACTCTGGTTTTACATAATCCATATGTGTAACCAGGCAAGTATCTCTATCTAAACCAACACGCAAGTCATAGAAAAACTCAGAACCAAATTCTTTTTCGGTTAAAAATCCATTTGCTATTGGTTGCTTACCCAAATCTAAAAATTGTTTTATATTACTCATCGATCAACATCCAAATGATATCTAATTACTCGTCTCTCATTACCTTCTTTAACAGAACCACCCATATGAAAAACATCACTATGAAAAACAAACATAGTTCCTGCGGGTCCTTCAATCGGAACTGCATCCTGATTACTAAACCCCAGATCAGGATAATCTATTTCTAATCTATTTGCTATCTGACCAAAGTCTCCCGTTCTTTTCCACTCAGTCTGTCTTAGTTCTTTACCCTTTTGATATGAATTAGGAACATAAGAAAAAGCTCCGCTGTCCTTATCACAATCTGTTAGATACATAAAAAACTTAAACGTTCCCATGCGGTCAAAATGTAGATATCCGTTTCGAGCAAGTCCTTGATCAGAACGATAATCATGTGTGATATGAATATCATTAAACCCGGGAGTTCCGCTCATTTCCTTTTCCATGAAAACATTTGCAAGTTCACTTATCATGTCATCACCAAAGACCTCATGAATTGCAGTGCCTTCCCAGTTATCAATAGAGCCGATTTTATTTGCTCTACCAAACTGATAAGAACCATCATCTGGTCCTAATTCTTTTTCAGTTATCTCTATAATGCTTTTTATTTGTTCTGGATTGGCAAACGGTTCGGGAAAAATATAAATCCCGTTTTCAACTAATTCATTAGAAATATCAGTAATAGTGTTCATTGTGTAGTGTCTCCACGCAGAATAGATTCTGCAAATAATATATCATACTCGTCATTTATATCTATGGATCTTTCTTTGGGAATTAATACACCTTTAACGTTTCCCTTGAAAAAATTTCTATTTTCTAAAAGATGATCCCACTTACTCATATAAAAAGCTCCCGATGGTTTATAATACTTCTTAATAAATTTACTGTTTGTCAATCCACATTCTAAGTTATCAAAAACAGGCAAAACTTTATCATCATTCATCAAACAAGCAAGTTGAAGTGTATCCTGTAACTCTGTCATGCTGATAACGGAATCTACTCTTTTACCGGATAACTTTTTAATTCCTTTTTTAATATCAGTTGCACTAACAAAAGGACATGTTGGTAGAAAGTAAGAAAATATATCATCACCACCCATAAGTTCCTGTGGACAAGTTCCCATCAACTGAATCATGGCATCAAGAACTGTTGCCTTGGTGGTAGCATGTGCTTCAGGTCTTTCGTGTCTTTCTACAGGCAAGTCACTAACTACATCAAAAATTTGATCACTGTCAGTGGAAATAACTACTGCATCAAATGAATCAGATTCAACAACAGCCTCTGTTATCCATCTAATTAAAGGCTTACCCCCTAATGGATATATGTTCTTATCCTTGAGTCTGGTAGATCCACCTCTTGCTGGTATTACTGCTAATTTTTTCAATCTACAATTCCGTCAATAGAAGTACGATATAAAGTTTTATCTTTCGTATGTGGTAAAGACTCACTGACAGATTTAGCACCACGAACCAATTCAGAGAGATAGTCTAGATGAATAGCACACTCTGCATCAGAAACAGACTCAGGAGGATTAGGATGAACCTCTGCAAACACACCGTCATAATTAAAAATATCACATGCAATAAAATACCTTCCTGCTAGGATAGGATCTCCCTGAGTTCCGTAGACAGATCTAGAGCGTTGTGTTGAGTGTGTACAGTCAAGAATAACTTTATCATAGTATTGTTTTAGTTCATCAACAATTCCAAAGTTAACAAACAAATCATGATACCCAAAGTTAGATCCACGATCAGTAATCCAAGCCTCACAGTCTTCATTTGTTTCTTTAATTTTATCAACAGAAACAACAAGATTATTTGGACCTAACCATTGTCCCTTCTTTATATTTACTACAGAAAAATGCTTTGCAGATTCAACTATAAGATCTGTCTGTCTTGATAGAAAAGCAGGAATTTGAACTATGTCAATAAGTCCAGTTAGTTCTTCTGCTTGCCAGCATTCATGAATGTCTGTAGTGAGTGCTAGATTGGGATATCGTTTCTTCGCTTCTTTCCACACTTCCTTTGCATACTCAATACCCGGTCCTCTTCCTCCGGTGAGAGAAGTTCTATTTGCTTTATCAAAACTAGCTTTCATTACCCACTCATCATTCGTGTCCATAACCTTGTCAATTCTCTCAAGAACATCAAAGAAAAGTTCGTGGTTTTCTAAACTACATGGACCTAAAATCCAAACCTTATTACTCATTGCGAAATCCCTTTCAGAACATTTTCAATATCATTAACTATAGATTCTTCTCGTGTAGGCCAGGGCATTCTATCAGAAAAACAACACAATTGCAACAAAGAAAGTGCAATTCTAAGAGATTGATGCCACCCGTGTTTATTAAAGACAGAAAACAATTTAGATTCTATATCTAATTCACTCTGAACATCTAATCCACAGTCAATCTTTCTACAATATTCATTTTCTATACTCGGTATCATATTACCCACACCAGATAAAAATGAATTTGCACCTGCGCTGTTTAAAAATTGATGTCTTCTCATACTACCACCAGCAACAATAACATCTAACTCAGCAGGAAGATTTACAACTAAATTATAAGCTTGACTTAAATCACTATGCTCTTCCTTGATACCAATAATTATATCTTTATCAAAAAGTTCACATAAAACTTCAGAGGTAAAATTCCATTGACCACCGCGACCCGCTCGCATAAACATCCCATGAACGTAAATTGGATTTTTAGTATAATCTCTAATACGACTAAAGTATTCAATTATAGTTTTCTTATCATAAAATCTATCAGGATATAATCCCATAAAAAATGTATTGTCATCACAATCACTATTTGAAATAAACTGTTTTAGATTGATTGTAGGTATCTGAGGAACACCTAAAATTTTAGTTCCTTTGAACTCAGAAACCGATCTATTAAAGTCTAAAATTTCATTTGTATCTAATAATCCAAACTGCGAAGTTCCTGCAGTAGTCATTACAGTTTGAACATTTTCACTTTCTAAAAAATGTAAATACGACTGAGTATCTTTAATACAAAGTTTTTCATTTTCGTTATAAGAAGGTGGGATAGGTATAACACTTGTAGTCATTATAAAAATTTAACTCCATTAAATTTACTTACTATTTCATATTCTTTCTCGTGATCATGAGAAATTATTTTATTATTAACTGTTTCAAAATAATGAGAACAAGTATTCGTATCTTTATAAAAAGAAAATCCAAAACAATTTATTGAATCATACTCAAACTTATCACAACAAAATAATATAGCACAACCACCAACACTAAGTCCACCAGTTAAATTATGTTTTTCAGCAAAAAAAGAACTTTGTTTACTGTAGTCAACATGTTCTATATTGTATGTAAAATTAACTGAATCTTTTAATACCACAAGTTCATCTTTACTTACAATATCTTCTGGTTTTTTATCTTTCCAGTCACTAAATTTACTAGTAAATCTATTGTCGTTTTTCCAACCGGAAAAGTCACTTAACAAATTTGCAATATGAATATTTATAACTCTACAATCAGTTCTAGAACCAACGTGGTTCTCATATCCCTTGTAGCTACCTTTGTTACACCTAACAATTAAATCATGAGAATCTATAAAATCACCATGATCTTGTTCTAATACTTTAGGAGAATTTCCTACTATTGCAATTTTCACACAATTCCTCGTAATTTTTTATACTTAGAAAAATTGTTAATGTAATCTTTTTTATCATAATGAGTACTACAAATTGAAAGTAAAACTGAATCTTCAGAACGATAGATTTGTTCGTCCCATATCATTTCTGGAATAAGAACTGCTTGCTGTGGTGACTCAAGTAAATACCGAACTTCATTTATTCCATCTTTACATATAACATCAATTTTACCATTCAAACACACAAGTAATTGTTTTGTTTTATGGTGGGCATGTTTACCTCTAAGATTTTCTGACCTGACACCATAAACGTAAAAAATACGTTGTATTTCGAACGGAACATCCTTCGACTGTTCTATTGGTGTTAAGTTGCCGTTTTCATCGACAACCGTTTTATTATTAAAAAACATTACATCGTCTATAGTAGGTAAATCACACATTGCATTCCTTTACTGTTTTAATTATATAATTAACTTCTTCCTTTGTCAACTTATTATGAAGAGGAATTGATAAAGTTTGTGTAGCTGGTATTACTACATCACGTTCAAAATCTAACTGATTACCAAAATTCCATTTAGAAAAAACAGGATTTTGGTGTTGAGGTTTATAGTGTATACCAGTAATTATTCCCATATCTTTAAAGTACAAAACCGCATCTGTATTATTTTTAACTTTTATTCTATATAAATGACGACTAGTATTATTATACCCTAACTCGTTATTATATTTATCTCTAATTTCATCTATTCTTTCGTACTTGCTGTCTAAAGTTTTTAGATTACGAGATGCTATAGTTGCTTGCATTGTTGACATATATGCTTTATATCCAACTTGCTTTTGAACCCTACTCCAAGAATCTTCTGCATATTCCATACCGTAAAAACTAAGACTTTTTAGATCATCAATTTTTTCTTTAGAATCAGAAACAATAATACCACCGTCTAAAGAAGAAAGAGGTTTAGTTGGATAAAAAGAAAATACCATAAGACCATTTCCAAATCTATTATCCCATAAATGATTTTTATATTGATCTCTATCCAACTGCTGCGCAGAATCAATAACACCGCTACATAATTTATACGCACTACCAACCCAATCAGTATCGGTATTAAAACTAATCTCGCAACCAGCATCAGCTAACACATTAGGAACTACAGCAGGAATCATGGATGGTATAGAAATTCTTGTAGGGGACTTTGGAGTTCCGCAACTTTCACTTTTTAATATAGAATACATTGCATATGATGCACTAAAAAAAGATGCTGCATACTTAGCACCAACGTATTCACATATCTCTTGCTCAAACTCACGAACAATTTCTCCGTGAAGAAGATGATCAAAAGTAGAAGTGTCTATTAAGTGGTTATCAAATTCAAATAGATTTATCATCACGAAATTCCAGTAAACAGATCCATGTGTAATCAAGCATTTCATCAATTATCATAGAATTATTAAAATAATCAAACTCAAAATGTGGTTCTGGAATTTTATAATTTTTTCCAGAATCACCCCACCTAGTTACATCGATCTTGTATATTGGAGCAAGTTCTTCATAATGAATAATTGATTTTTCTAAATTGGACTTTACATCATCATTAAAAATATGCCATTTTCTATTTCCAGCTATGTCAATAACGTATTTAGCGGACTCTAGAATTTTTTTAGGAGTGATACAATCACCTTGATTCGATGGATAATTGTCCTCATCTAAAACATACTTAAAGTTAGAGTTTAATAAAAACTCAATTCTTGTATTAAAATTAACATGATCATCTAAAAAAAGAAGAGTATTTTCTGAATCATAGTTGGGATTTTTTTTAAAAAAATCAACCCAATCATATTCAGTAAAATCATGTTGATGATACTGAACTTTATCTGATTTATATCTTAGTGAATCAAATTGAATATCAAAAGAAATAATTTTAGAATCAGGACAAGCTGTTTCTAAAAACCAAGTACCTTGTCCATGCCAAATACCACTTTCCACTATAAGTTTGGGTTTTAATTTTTTTAATACCAAATATAAGTTAAATAAGTGAGGAATTTTCATTCCACCTTCATTATCTTTTATTGGACGTTTTTTATATAAAGATAAAAATTCATTCATAAAATTAATTTTTTCTTCAGTTGTAAAATCTATAATTCTTTTATCTGTATTTTTCATAATTAATTTTCTATAAGTTCCAAATCAAAAATATCTTCGTATAAATTCACAGAAGAGGAAATAGTATATCCGGAAGACTGTATTATATCAAGTAAATCCGTTCTGTTGTGATAAAATTCATAAGTTTTTATTCCATAAGTTTCATATACAGTATAAAAATTAGGCTGTGAAGTTAAACGAACTCTCTGTAGTAATAAGACTGGACATTGCAATTTTAATAGTTTTTTTACACACTCATCTGCATTTGGTAAAACATCACATAAAGCATTTGCAACTACATAGTCATCATTCATAATATCTGCAGGTTCTATGTCTTCATATCCCTGCACAATAAAATTACCATTCCATGTTTTTGTTGCAAGATTAACCGCATGCTCAGAATAATCATATCCAATATAATCTTTGTTTAGTTGTTCTACTAGCTTACAATAGACTCCAGCACCAGAACCAATATCAACAATACGTTTTATCTTTGGGTATGCATTTACACGCTCAATAAAATTATTCCAATGAGGAGGATAATTATTATCAAGTTCTTCTTTATTTCGATTAAGTTGATGAGTAAATGCAGACTCGGAATTTTTCCAAGAATCTATATGTTCATACATGAATATTTTTCCACTTGTTCACTGAACTTATCAATTAACAAATTCATATTATTTTGAATTGCAATAGGATGCGTACCTACAAAAGGTTTCGTATAACAGTCCCCTCTATACTCAGGTTTGAATTCATGGACCCCTCTGTACTTCTGTTCTATTACATTTCTATTTATATCCAAAACCCAAGGCATATAAATTTCGGAAAAGTAATTATCTATACAATTGTCTTTGCTTATTTTTGTTTTGTAGTATTTTACTTTATCATGAACTTGCTTAGGAAACACATATGAATAATGATACATTTGAATTCCAGCAGAAAGTAAAGTGGTGAAATCTAAATGATCTTCTGCTTGAGGATTTTCTATAGTGTGTGCTATGGTTGGAGGTCTATGTGTAGCCCAATATGAACCGGGATAAACTTTTCGTATTCGTATAAATTCAGCTTTTTCTTCAAACCCACCAAGAACATTATCGAACCCACCGTAGAAAGAACAACTCTTAAATCCAACTGAAGTTGGCTTTCGTATTTTTAAAATTTCTATTAGTCTCTCTATATCATCAGATTTAAAAATTTCATCGCAATCTATATTCCAAATATAATCCATATCATCACGAAGATGTTTCATATAAGCGTTACACTGATCATCCTTTTCTTCAAACTGATCATGAACTATTTTAATTTTACTATCGGGATCAGGGAATGATTCTAAAACCTCATTTGTTCCATCATCTGAAGTTGTATATCCTTGTTCTTGCCAAAATTTAACTGGTCCCTCTGAAATTAAAATCTGACTCACATATGGATAGATAGACTCCAAGCATTCTTTAAGAACATAATTACCATTAAATATAATCATACCGACTGCAATTTTCATATACTATACTTCTTTCTAATGTTTATCAATTTATCAAAATAATTCCAATACAACTCAGGAACTCCGTGTTGCGATCTTATAAATCGTCCCCACTCTCCTGCACGATCCATAGAATATGAAAGAGATTCGAAATTAGGATTAAAATGACTAAAATGATAAAATACTAATTCTTGTTCTATTTCTTTATCCTTTAGGACTATACCTGAAGGATCTTTCCATATAAATCTACCATTGTCTAACAAAGTAACCATAGGAAGATTCCACGGCGCTAGGTTTCCAACAGAAAGACATAATAATTCTATGTTTTCACTTCCAATTACATCTTCAAACAATTCAAGATACTTTTGATCTCCACAGCAACCAAACGGTTTTGCATATTTATTCTGTGGATATGTACAGCAATACTTCCAAAAATCTAAACACTTACGTCCTAATTCCGTATTATTAAAATAAATAATTCCTACGTTATAGTAACCTGGGTTTTCTTCGTTTTTATTTAATTCAATGTGTTTATGCGAAACTAATCCTACATGTTTATCTTTCATATTATCAAAGATAAAATCAATATTAGAATAGAATAATATGTCAGAATCTACATATAGAATATGAGGAAGATTTTTATGTTCAAGTAAAAAATTAGAAAAAAATGAAGAGAGCATAAAATGAAAAGGACTCTGACCATCTTCAATATTCATTTCAGTTTTTTCATTTTCTAGGGGACATGATTCATTGTTTTGTTGTAGGTCTGTAAATGTTTTATCACTAGAATTTAAATCATCTTGTGTGTATATAATAATATTTGAAAAATTTAACTCTATAAGTTTTAACTTAGTTTCTTCATCTAAAGCAAGATAATGTAAAGTAAAATCACCACTAAAATTTTCTTTTAGTGATTCGTACATGCATATACCATACTTTAGATAATTATTATCACTTAATGTACATAAATGTTTCATTATATGGAAACCATTCTTGCAAGGTAATTAGATTGAACATAATCTTCCAGCGTTCGGAATTGTTTTACTATTTCAAAGTTTTCTTTTATAGCATCCATTTTATCAATATAGTCATTTACTGTCAAGGAATTAGTTAAATCTAAAACTTCCTCCTTACTCATTTCATTTATGAGAATCACACCATCCATATTAAAATACTTATCCAATTCAGTAGCGCCATAATATATCGGAATAGTTCCTGTAGCAAAACAATTAGATAAAGATTCACAAAAATTCCATTTATCAATTATGTTTTCAACTACAATCGAAAATCTATAATCATGTAAACTATGACATATAGGTTTCCACCCCAGATTTGGATCGCAGTTTTCTCCTATTGTAACATCAACAACTTTACTAGTATCCTTTAAATACTTTGCTAAGTTATATCTGTATGAATGTAAAGGACACGATTCTTTAGTTGATGATACTTGAGATATCATTTTAGATTTTTCGTGTATTTTAATTTCCCCCTCTCCATAGGAGCCACCTACCCAAATTCCACCTGCAGGAATCCATTTACATTTGTGTGGATATTTTTCTACCAGATGTGAATCGGGAGTAAAAACTAATTTGAATCTATCCAAATTTTTTTCTATCTGATCATATACCATAGGCATAAGAGATTTAGATTCAAATAACAAAGCATAACCTTTTATCTTTTCAGTTGCAGGGTGTAGAACATCCCAGTTAACAAAGAAGGTTTCATATCCTGGATCATATTCCCAGTTCCATTCAACAAGATCTGGTATTTGTCCTGCTACCGTATAGGATCCCGGTCCTCCCATACTTCTGTCTACCACATTGTATATTGTTTTCAAATTAAAATCCAATCTTCTTCATATATGGAACCATCTTTTCTATATTCCATTTCAGGACCAAACCAATTTTTTGGTGCAATTGTTTTTCCTAAACCTAACCAAGCGCCCCACCAACTAAAACTACTATTTGCAATAATGTGACCATAACACTCAGTCATAAGACAAAGATCAACGTACATATCTCCAGATTCAGAATATGAATGTGTGTCACCAAAAGTTTCTTTACACCAATTAATATCATCAGATATGAAAACAAACTTTCTATCTGGAAAATGAGACATAGCATTTTCATAATATTCTTTATCTAAAGTAGGAAAACATCCACTGTGATTTAAGTAATCACCTCGACGAACATGAATCGAAACTGGATCTTTATTTTCCAGAGTTTTTTTATATTTAAGTGTTTTCTTTTTTATTTCAGATTTAAATTTAAATTGAGATCGTATTTCACTCGTACAATGAGAAAAATATTTTGAAGATTGAAAATATCCATGTATATCCGTGTTAGCAGGAAGCTCTAAAAGAGAACCATTTTCCATAAATTTATACTCAGGATTTATATCAGTATCATAAGTTAAATTAAAAAGATCATTCAATACAAATTTTTCTTTGTAGCCAAGACCACCAATTTCAGTATCAGATGAATTTCGTTCAGGAATACCCCAAGATTGATTGGAGTGTTTTGCAAAACCAATTAGGGATGCATACTGAAACATTTGATTTCCTAATCTACCAAAATAACCAAGACGTTCGAACGATATCATTATGCTTTCCTATAAATTGTATTTACTGGATACCTAGTAAATATTTCGTTTCTTTTACACTTCTGATAAAACATAGGTTTTTCAAATGAATATGCATTATAATTTTTAGTTTCTAGTGCATACGATTCGTCATAACACTTTCCTGTTTCTGTCATATATCTGATGCTATCGTATGAAAGCTTAGAGCAGGATTCTTTGTTGATGTATATAATTGCATGACCAGAAGTCATGTTTTGAACTTTATATAGATCACCATCTATAGGTTTAAATTCAGAACCATTTAGAGTAGAGCTTCCCGTTTTCATTCCCCATGCAGAAGTCCCTAGATAAAACAAATCTGTATCATCGGGAATAGTTATAGTTGGATTATACCATTCGGTAATATCAACGTCATCTTCAAATGTTAGACACGGTAAACTTGCATGAGTAAAACACTCTCGATGTGACATACTACATCCTACCATATACGAAAAATGAGGAGTAGAACGCATAGCGTCAAAAAACTCCCAATCTGTAAATCCTAAATCATTTAGCATAGTAGATATTCTATCTCTATGAGGAGAATCAATCAGAGATATTACATATGTTTTTAATTTTCTTATATCAAGATCCATACTGCATACCTTTTTTACCCTCTATGGTATGAGTACTACCCCAATATTGATTACAGTATATTTTATCATCACCAGAATATTCTAATCCACTATAGTGCTTGGGTATAAAATAATGACTAGGATATACATGAATGTCATGAGCTTCTTCATTTGTTACATTTGTCAGTAAAAGAGGACCTACAACTCTCCATGCAGTTAATGAAGGTAGTCCTGCAATATCTTTAGCCGGATACTGACGAATTCTGGACATCAAAGCTTTTGCTAGAGGACTATATTGCTCAGTAGCAAGATAACCATTAGACATCAACCCCTGTCTAATTTTTTCATTTTCCCAACAACAAAAAGCTTTATTGTCTGTTAGAAAATCATCGAGTGGATTTATACATTCTGAGTCTGCATCTATAAAAAATCCACCATGTTCGTACAATAACTCATATCTAAGAATGTCTGCTTTACCAGCCAACTCATTCATAGCATCAAACTGTTCTTGGTTTTGTAATTGTGGAATATTATCTTCAGTCCACAGACAATGTTTCCAAGTTGGGTTTAAATCAATCCATGTTTGAATTAAATCATCAGGTCTTTTGGATTGATCGCCAACCCAAATTTGGTGTATAATTTTTGGTATCATAATAAAAAGTTTCAATCATATTAAATTATCGTCTTCCTATATGGTATTTAGGAACTAATTCCCAGTCAGACTTATCTCTATGAGGAATTATTTTGATTTGAGCCATACTTACCATAGGTTCTAAATCATCATCTAGTATAACAACTAAACCCCATTCTTCAAGTAATTTGCATATTTTATTTCTTCTACCAATATCAGTATCAGAAATATCACTTTCTAAGCCATCAAGAATAAAAAACTCCTTGAAGTGCATTATTGCATATTTTCCTCGCTTGTGTAGAATATGACAACTTTGATAAAGTTTCTTCTCTTTACGAGAGGAAACTCCTATCCTAGTTAATGTTTCTCTTATTTTTAAAAAATCTTCAGGATTTTTTAATTCTATTTCAATTCCTAGTCCATCAAAAATATCATCGTGTTCCATATGTGTGCCCCCATAAGAATAGGCACTTATATTTAGGTTTTTGGACGTTTAACGGACTTTCCGTACATATCTCTAATTGATTGAACACCCTTATCACCAAGAATCTCTAATGCATCCTTTGCTTTCCTATCAGAATACGAAAAATGAAATTTTATAAGCTCCAAATCATCTTGAGATTCGTTCTTAATCCACCTACTAAATCTCTTTCGTTTTCTGACTGAATTAAGGTAATAGTCATACTGCATCTTATTGCAAATATGACCATGTAAATTCATCTCATTAGAATATAGAATAGTATCCATAAAATAAGATAAACACCTGTTAACTATAAATGCAGGATATAAGCGTTCTACGTTAGAATCAGAATCAATAAGATTCTTTTTATTGTCATTAATAGAATTCAAAAAATCTTTAAGCTCCAACTTCATCTCCTCGTTCTTCAACTACAAGAATATCATTAACTTCAATTAAGTCAAGAATAATGCTCCTGTCTTCGTTCTTCCAGTGAGCACCATTATTACAACCAAGTTTCCAGTGAACAGTATCACCAATTCTAAGATCGTATGCAGAAGGAACGTCAGGACCTACAGAATATATTGTACTCTTAAGTACAAGACCTTCATCTAACTGACTTTCTTTATACCAAAGCCCATTTTCATCTATCTTTTCTTCTCGTCTAACATTTTTAGTTTCTACTGCAACCCAAGATCCTAATGCAACAAATTCTTTCATTTTTATTTCTTTCATTTAAAGTTACAACGCATCATTAATTCAACTACACATGCAACAAAATTAATTTCCTGATCTGCAACAAATGCAGACTTATACTGATATTCAGCAATAATCAAAATTGCTTCTGGAATAGAAGCTTTTTCTAGTGCAGAATACATGGTATCGTAAATTTTACGAAACAATTCGGGTGGAGAATTATCTAGATTAGAAATAATCCATTTTCGAGATTCTGTAAAATTCTTATCTTTCATTGCATCAATCAGATCTTGAATTCTTATCTGATCGAAGTTAGATAAAATACCAACATCAATCTTACCTGAAACAGAATACCTCTGAATTTCATTAAGCATTCTTCGAATATCTGGAAAATGCTTCATGATTAACTTAACTAGAACTTCAGATTCATACGGAATATTTTCCTGAGTAAGAATATACTTGATTCTTTCGAGAATAGACCTAGCAAGAATAGGTTTTTCAACAGAAGGAATAGTAAACTCTATATTGGTACACCTAGAATGAATCGGAGAAATAATACGATTCTTGTAATTACATGTCATAATGAATCTGCAATTGCTTGCAAACTCTTCTATTGCACCACGCAGAGCAGGTTGAATTGAGTTTGCATTTGAGTAATCAAATTCATCTAAGATAACAACCTTAGAGTTTCCATTCAACGAAACTGAGCTAGCAAAACTACGAATTTTAGTTCTTAGTGTATCAATGTTTCCATCTTCAGAACAATTAATAAGAATATACTCTGCATCTAGATCATTACAAAGAGCACGAGCAACGCTAGTTTTTCCTGTGCCTGCAGGACCACACAACAAAAGGTTTTGTGTTGATCCACTAGATACCATCTTACTAAATGTATCACTTAGCTGTTCAGGTAAAATACAGTCTTTTATAGACTTAGGTCTATACTTTTCTACAAACAAATCCATTATCAAGAAACTCCAACTGCAGAACTAACGTTCTTTGTGTATGAACTGCTGCTTTCCAGAGCAACCCAGTAAGTCAAGTCAATATCTTCACTGACAAATTCACTAACAATTTTTTCTGCAATATTCATTTTATATGCACCGGGAATAAATCTCAAGTTGTCAATTTTAAAATCAAAATTGAAAGTATCTTCAGTAGTATTTGCACCCACTTCAATGGAATATGTATTACTTCCCGTTACGTTTTTGTCTGCTAGAATAGCATTAACTGTTTCTCCATCAGAACAAAAAGACAGATCAACCAAACCAAGAACTGAAGCAGCCTTCTTTAACTCACCAAAGGTTTCTTCTGTAAGATCAATAGATACCACAGACTCAGGCATCTTAACATCCTTAGTAGGAACTGTTAGTAGACTAGGTTCTGAGTAGTGATACTTTACCTTAGAAGAATTTTTATTTTTAATGACAACATACTTTTCCTTAAACTCAAACTCAGGAGTATCAAACAAAGAAACCGTACCAAGAAAACTGGTAAGATCCCAAAGTCCAAACTCAACAGGAAAATCTTCTTCTACCACTGCAGTTGCCATAACATTTTTTGCTGGTGTAAGAGTCTTCAAAACATTACCAGCACCAATTAGAATATTGGAATTCAAATCACGGAAATTTTTTAGAACCGAAAGCGTTTCTTTAGAAATATGCATCAATCACTCCATTGTGTATCTTGTATTTCATCCATCTTATCATAAATATCATCATTGTCAAGGTTTTGAGTAGTTATATTATTCAACCACTCCTTGGACAGATGCCGTTGTGATTTTTGTTTTCTTCTGTCCGAAGATCTCATTTCTTTATAATGAGATTTATCCTCACAATATCTTTTATTTTTTTTACTCATATTAAACCTAAAATTGTACCCAATGATCACCATTCGTATCATTGATTCTGGAATATTTTATTCCTGTTGTTGTATTAAACCACTCATCTCCTGGTTTTGAATAAAATGGTTCGGTCTCTGTCTCATATAAAACTTGAGTTTTAGATAGGCAAATCCATCCTACTTTCAACCCAACTGCAGGTGAGTCTCCGATAACTTCTCTAGATGCAACATAAGTCTCATTATTAAAATAAACAGAGTCTCCTATAGCATAGGAAATTAAACTACCACTAGGTGATTTTTGTTTGTAATCACCCAAAAAATTTAATTGTGTTATGATCATAGAGGAGCCTTAAGTAACAAAGTATGTTTATTGAATCTTCCCGTTGGAACTCGTCGTTTAGTTTTTATTTTTTCAACTTCAAATTTAGCTTCAACAAAACCACTAGAACTACACTTAGTGATAATCTTATTTGCATTTCGTGATGCCTTAACACAAAAAGAAAGTTTTGGATCAAAATTAGTCAAAGTGGTTCCCTTTATACTAAATGATTCTTGTGTTTCATAGTAAAATGCATCACCAGTTTTTACATTGAATGCAATAAAACATTTTTTATCTAAAATTTTATTAGGTTCGAATGATTCTACTAATGTCTTGTTAATTGTAGTAGAAGGTAAATACTGAAAACTCTTCAATAACTGTTCAGGAGTTTTTTTCTTCTTCTTCTTAGTTATCGTAGAATAAGTTTCTAAGTCTGCACATATGTCAGAAACAAAATTTCTCAATTTCTTTACTTTAGAAATAGTCAAGAAATCATAACCTTCTAACAGATCTATATCATTTTGTTCTAATACCAAATCCAATTCATCTCTGAATCTATAAAAAGAACGCACTAAAGTTTTACAATCAGATTTTTTAACTTTTGTAACTCTAAGAAGATTAAGCAATCGTCTTTTTTTGTTGTATTCGTTGTTAACCAAATTATCAATATAAGTATCAATCCAAGCCTCAATAGAACCCGCGAGTTCAGACGCTTGATATGAAAGTTGCGTTGTCATTGTTCTTTCCTAAAAATGTATACTGGCTCATATTTATAATAACGATCATTTACCATGCAATAATTCTTACATTTGGGTTTTCCATCTTCATCTAATCTATTTTGACCGGGCATACCCTCCATCGCCATTTTTAATTTTTCTACAAATACGAGTCCATTGTCCTCTATAAATTTACGAGAGTCAGACTCAAGAGGTAGATAGTTGTCTTTCACTAAGATGTCGGCTATATTCCATAACAGATATCCACCACATTTTAACACATCACAACAAGTTTGTAAAGTAGGTTTTAAGAAACCATCTCTCCATGACTCATAAGAATCCCCATGCTTCTTATATGATTGATTTTCATCATCACTATATGCCTCCCTATTAAAATATGGAGGTGAAGTAAATATCATATCAATTTCACCGGAGTGCTTCATAAATTCTAAGTTCTTGTGGATTTCCTCCGAGCCATCTTGATAGACTTCGTATGTGTTTGTGTCTGAAAAGAAGGAATTTCCTCTATATGTTTCTTGGTTGTAAAAATCTGCAACACTAGAATACCTAGATGTTCCATCATCGAAGAAATTATCAGGATTGGGGTCAGTACCAATATAGTGAATAGTCCTGTCATCACGAACAGACATAGCACCCAAAATCCTACCGCCCCATCCAGCAGATGGATCGTATATTTTAATTTTTCCAGTGATTCCTTTGGTATATTTTTCATAAAGGTATTTAGCAGTTCCCGGGGGGAAGTTAACTGCAGGTTGAATATAACCTATACGAAAAGCCTTAAATCCAGAAGGAAATATTCTATTACCTTTCGTGTACATTCTAATTGAATATAGTTTATCATTTCCCATATTTTCTATATCAAATGTAGAATGATGTCTATACTGAAGCCAACCACAGTCTCTATACTTTGCAACTTCATCCGACGATAGCTGAAGTATGTCAGACTGTTCCAATTGAAAATATCCTGTGTTTAGACCTTCACGTATCTTAACTTCTTCTAGAAAAAAATCTTTATTACTAAACAACTGTGGTTCAGTAAAAAAAGCTTCTATCCAATTACTTCCATTAGAAACACTTACAACAGAATATTTACTACTATTCTTAATAGTAGATAATGCATGACTGTAAAAGGAGTCGCGTCTAAAATGACGTAAACTTCCTTTGTAAACTTGCTCTAATCTATTTGGATCAGACACTAGATCATAAATGGAATATCCATTATCTTTATCTGTATAATTAATTCTCGTCTTGAACATGTTCTCGAAAAACTGATCAACCTCAGAACCAAGACGTGATTTATTGATGATTACATCATCAGAAAAAGATTCTAAACTATCTGTATGTGTGTAAGTGTGAACAGGAAAAGTTTCCATTTCGTTCCACTTCTTAATTATAACGGACTTAGATTTTCCGGTTCTTGGTGGACATCCAAACTTGTCCCAAGATTCTGTAAGAACCGCTCTCATATCAACCACCCAAATCCTAAACTCACTGGGTGTCATTTCAAGTAAATCTTCAAATTTTAAATTAATATGACTATTGATCACATAGTCATTTCTTTCATACAAAGTAGTCATCCTCCTACATTCCAAAACAAAGAGCCAGGACTCGCATATCGTTTAATAAACTCCCATGCCTTTGCATCATATGTGATTGCAGATGGAAACGGAGGACTAACCTTTGTAGGTTTATTAAATGGAATCTCACACTTATATGTTTTTGCCATACCGTAGTCACCTTTATGTCCCACTGTGACACAGTGGAAGCTAGCGTCCTTCCAGGCGCTCTGTAATCCCCGTGTGAGCGTTCCTGACGATCCTACCGTCCATACCTCAGTTGGAACTATATCCATCGATAAAGCAACCCTAGAGATGGAAGCAATAACAGAAGGATGGTCAAAACCAATAGGAAGCAATCTACGGCGTATTGGATCTTCTTTAACATAATCAATAGCTCTCTTTTGAGTTACGGAAAGCATTCCATTTGGAATCCAGTGTATTATAGCACCTAGTGATTCAGCTTTCAACTGATATTCATGTAGATTTTTTCTGTTTCGTTCTGCCATAAACAGAACCGATTTTTTACCATATCTGTTGCACAAACAAGTAAGAGAAATCTGTGCGTACCCAGTTGCGGGCGAACTCCCATATACCCATTCTTCTACCTCCGGATTAGAATTAATTAAATAATCTGCAAAACGTACCTTAGAGCCACCTCCCAATAAATCATCACGAACGACCATATATCCATTATGCTCTTCTACTACGGGAGCTGGATTTGGATCCTGCCAAGAACCAAGGTCAAATGTATCTTCAAATAAGGAAGGGCTCATTTTTATTTTATTCTACTAAAGTTATTTTTCTTTTTGAAAGAAATTGTTTTATTAAATTTATCAATCAATTGATCACTCTTGTGGGTAATAACAAAAATATTATTATTATCAGAAAGCATTCTCAAAACTTTCATTAAATCATCAACACCCACTGAGTCTAACGAAGAATCGAAAATTTCATCTAAAATTAAAAGATTACAATGAGCACTATTTTTTAACTTTGCAATCTCTCTCCAAGCTAAAAGAATAGCCAAGTCTATTCTTGACTTTTCTCCTTCGCTAAAATTCATGTAACTAAAAGTATCTCTATGTCTACTTTTTATTTCTTCATTGAACTCTTCATCTAATGTAAAAGAAACAAAAAAATTCATCTGATTCAAATACTTATTTATTATTTCATTCATAACTGGTAAATAGTTTTTAATAATTTTAGCTTTGATACCAGAATCTTTTAGTAACATGGATAGAATATCTAAGGTATATTTGTTTTCTTTTATATCAGAATGTTCTTCTATGTTTTTACTAAGCTCAGTTTCATACTTAGATTTTTTGTTTTCTGCTTCCATAATACTTTCATCAAAAGAATCTTGATTGCTCATATTAAATTTAAGGGATTCCATGTACTTATGAGCAGCATCTATAGAATTAGTTTTTTCGTTAATTTTTAATACCACTTCTTCTATATTTTGTATATGAATATCCACATCTAATATATCTTGTTTTATATTGGAATAGTTTTCCTTTAGTTCTATCAAACCAGACTCTATTTCGTTTGTTTTTTCTGTAAGTACATTTACGTTTGATTCTTTAAGATCTTCAGATAGGTGTTGCTTACATGTAGGACATGATACAGTTTCGTTAAAAAAAGTTAAATTATCACCAATTTCTTTTTTCTTTCGTATCAATTGATTTATAAGTTCTTGATACTTTTGACTTGTACTAGATAATTTTGTTTTTTTATTTTTTTGCGCATCTAAATTTTCAGTAGTTTTTTTAAGATCAGTTACATCAGAAGAAAGTTGTTTTATTCTTTCTTGTATCTCAGTTATTTTCTTAAATTCATTTTGAATATTTTCATTTCTTTTTTTACTTAGTACAGAAATATTATCTGTTTGTATATCAATTTTTTCTTTTATAATTTCTATTTTTTTATTATGATCAGATAAGTTTTCTTTTACCATTGACAGTTTAGCTTTTATTATCATATTCATAGTACTAAAAATATTAATATCTAAGATATCTTCTATTACTTGTCTTCTGTCTATTGCGGATAACTGCATAAATGGAATAAATGAAGAACTACCTAAAGTTACTATTTGAGTAAATGATTTGTAATTCATTTTCAAAATTTGTTCTTCTAAAAGTTTTTGATAATCTTTAGATTTAGCATTCTGTTTTATTAATTCCTTGTTTTTATAAATTTCGAATTTTTTTGGTTTTAATCCACGAATAACTTTATACGTGTCACTACCAATATCAAAGTTAACTTCGGTTACACAATCCTTATTGTTGATTGTATTTACTAACTGAGGAATATTAATTTTTCTAAAAGGTTTACCAAAAAGAGTAAACGTAATAGAATCAAGTAATGCATATGATTTACCATGTCCGTTGGAACCACTTACCAACGTCATTGGATTTCCTGTAAAATCAATACTAGTAAAGTAATTACCAAAAGATCCAAAATTTTTAAAACGAACCGAAGTAAAATTTATCATTCACTTTTCTCTGTTATGTCTATAGATTCTAAAGGTTTTCCTGTTACCATAGATTGAAATTTAGGTCTTACTTGTTTCGAATCTACATTAACTTTTGATTCTTTTAGTTTTTTCACTTGTTTTTGTTTTCTTTTGTTTTTACATCCACATCCCATTTCAGTATCTCCAGAAAGTGAATTAGTTAAAGTAAGAGGTAGTGTTATTTCATCACCCTTATTTATTTTTCTTTTTGCCCTTATAGTAAAAACATTGAATGTAGGATTAAAAGTATATTCACTATTAGAACTTTCTTTTTTATTGTATAACAAAAAGTTACCAAGTCCCAATATAACCGGATGACCTTCTTTTTCAAAAAGTTCTGAGGTGCTTGGATATTTAATACCATACGTTTTTAAAATAACATCATTATGCTTTGTTTCGTCATTTAAATCTTCTATGGTAGTGTCGATAATTAAAACAGGAGTTTCTTCTATTATCTCTCCAGGTTTAATATCTTGCACTGCAACTACAGAATATCCAATCTCAGAACCAGTTACAGTGACTAAACTTTTACCAAAATCCTCAACGTAAGAAACAACACCGAGATCATCTTTAGATACTCCCAATGTTTCTTGTCTCCACTTATCACTTTTGTCTGTCATAAATCTAAAGCCTCCAAGAATAACTCTCTAGTAAGTTTTTTTAATAAATCTTTGTTTACATCATTTTCTAAATTATCTATTTCTTCATTTATAATTGTAATTGTATCTTTAGATAAATCTACACAACTCGTATCTAAATTACTTGATGTAAAGTCTTCAAGCACATTCAAATCATACGGATTTGAATTTTCTATTTTACTAACAATTACATCTATATCTTTTTTGGTTGTCTCAGAAGATACGATTAATTTTATATATTTATTTTCTAGATAATCAAACTCATCGCTAGAGCTAATATCCTCAGAATTCAACACATAAAATATTTTATTCGTATTTTCAATAAAATCTAACTCTTTTGTTTCTGTATCTAAAACATGAAATCCCTTAGTTTCATTTGCATCAGCAAAAGTTATCTGATACTGAGTACCTAAGTACCTTACATTTTTATTGTGTGATTTATTATGAAAATGTCCACTTAATACAGTTTCAAATCTTTTTAGGCACTTATCACTCATCCCACCCATGAACTTATTACCTCTAGACATTTCATAGCCAGTCAATTCAAAATGACCACAAATTAAATCACATGAACATGTTTCTAAATAATCCAATACTTCATTTTGATTATTAGCACATATCCACGGAATCATACCTATCTTTAAATTTTCAAAAGTAATGGTGGTTGGACTTTCGTATAAATTAAAAAATTTAAAATCTGAAAATAATTCGTTAGGAGAATTTATTTCATTTGTATTTTTATAATATGTGTCATGATTACCAATCAACATATGAAAATCAATATCAAGTTTAGATAGAGGATCAAAAAATCTATTCTTTACTGAAGATAAAGTATTAAAATTTACAAATTTTCTTCTATCCATAAAATCACCAAGATGCAATATTGTCTTGATATTGTTTTCTTTTAGATAAGGAAAGAATTGGTTTTCAAAAAAATCAAAGAAGTAATCTAAAAATAACGGAGAGTCATTTCTTACACCAAAATGAGTATCATTTAGTATCGCTATCTTCACTGGTTTTAACTTTCTTTTTTGATTTAAATTTTTCTAGATCGTTAGAAGATAAAGAAAAATGGTCAGCCAATTGCTGCTCAGGATCTTTATCCGAATCTGAAAAATTACTATTAAACCATCTACGAACAGATCCATCATCATCTAAATGTTGTAACATTTTATATTTAATAAAATTTTGTTTCTTTTCTTTTTCTATTCTTCGTATAAATGCGTAATATGTTATCTGAGTAAAATAAGAAAACGGATTTTTAGATTTATCCGGATCAAAGTTATGTGCATACATTATACAATTTTCTACCGCATCACCAACCATATCTTCTCGAAATGGATAGTTTGCAAAGTTAGATTTATGAGAAAGATGTTCTGCTATATCCCAAAAACATTGTCCTAGATATTCTGTGATTGGAGGTTTACCTTCACCAGACTCTATATTTGTTTTTAATAACTCTTTCCATTCTTTCATTTTTTCAAAAAACTTTTTATTATCTATGTAATTATTTGACATGTTTTTCCTTGACAGTTTTTCATTTATGCATATAATCCGAGTGTAACGAGTTAAAAAGAATAGTATTAATACTCTCTAGTATCTGAACTCCAATCAGTCCATCTATTACCATAGTCAGGATGATTGATTTCTTTTTCTGTAGTTTCATCACTAATTTCTTCTGGTGGAAACATAAAGTCCAACTCAAACTCATATTCATTAGATATATTATCCATTATCTTTTTAAATGAGTCTGGATTTATTCCAAAAGGTAAGGTTGGAGCTTCCATATCGTCATCAGTATCACTTATCTGATCCATCATATTCTGTAAATCTTTTAACATTTCTTTGTTAATTTCGTCATAATTTTTTATCTCTTGTTTTTTTGGATCATTTACTTTTTTTTCTTTTTCTTTTTCGTATAAATCTATTGCTGCGTCTATAGGATTAGAATATGAAAGTATAAAAGTTTCTGGTATTTCAACAGTATCTTCTGATGCATACCCAATCCAATCTTTCAATATTGTTATTTCTTTTTGTCCTCCGGTATATGGATCAGACATTATAGTAGAACGAAATGTCATAGGACTTTCCATATAAACTTTACCATCTTCTTTTTTTAGAATTTTGGTAATAAGTTCTTCTCCACTACTTAGTTTTAATAATTTGTAAGTTATATCCATGTTTACTCCTCAAAGTTTTATCCGAGTAACTTTATACTTAAACTTCTCATTAGTATATATCTTGATTCTTTCATCTAGATGTTTCATGGTATGGTTAACATGACTTTTATATGTAAGATCGTCTGATATATCATATACATAAGTTTTCTTTTTATCTTTTGTTTTTCTAATACCCCTACCAATAGACTGTAATACTCGAATAACAGATTTAGAAGGAGATGCAAAAATTACATTGTTTATGGATGGAATGTTAATTCCTGTAGAACATGTTCCGTATGAAGCAATGAGTATTGCATTTTTTTCTTTGTTTAATATATGTCTAATTTCTTCTCTTTGATCTGCATCAGTTCCGCCGTATATAAAGAATACTTTTCGGTTAGGTTCTTTTTTCTTTATATTTTCATATAAAACTTTACCATGTAAATCTACATAGTTGAATAGGACTAAAGAATTACCATTTAGGTTTAGAGTAAGATTTTCTATAAATGTATTTCTTTTTTCATTACTAATTAAAAATTTTATTTCGTCCTGATATTCAGATCGTTTCATTTCATTTCTAATCTCGTCACTGTAACTCAACATCAAACATTTTATTTCTATATCAGAAAGTAAATTTTTATCTATAAGTTTCTTCGTTGAAGTTACGTTATAAACAGGTCCGAATAAACCTTCTATTACCAATTTATGAGTTAATGTACCATCAAGAGTACCTGTAGTACCAACTCTAAAATGTGCATTCGATAATTTAGTCATGAGTCCAGTCAAAGATTTTGCCTTAAACAAGTGACACTCATCTCCAAAAACACAAGAAAACGTAGAGAAGAAGTCATTAGGCATATTATATAAACTTTGCCAAGTAGATACAACTATTTTCTTTTGGCTTTTTTTATCTTCTCCTGAAAATATCTTATGAACGTTAGCATCAACATCCCAAGTTTTATTTGAATACTCAACGAAATCCGCATACAACTGGTTAACTAAACCAATTGTAGGTACTACAATAAGTATTTGTTCACCTACACCCAGATACTTTAAACAGTATTTAACTAGAATGTATATAATTAAAGATTTACCACTTCCAGTTGGAGATAGCAAAAGAGTGCGTTTTTTATTTAATGCATGAAAACTTGCTTTTAGTTGATGCGGATGTGGTTTTAGATTTAAATCTAACGATTTGATAAAATCAGAAAAATCATCTAAGCTAATATTATTTTCTTGTGTACTTAGTAAATTCTCACTGTCAATTTCAATAGTATATTTTCTATCTACTGCAAATTTCTGAAGATATTCCAATAAACCAACGTATAATGTTCTACCGTAGACATTAAACAAACGAATTTGTCCGTCCCATATTTTTTTCTTATATGCTGGTGTATATTGATAATTAGGAACATAGAATGTAAAATATTGACTAAGTTCTTTTGCTATAGATTTTTCGCATTCTATAACTAAATTTACCGCATCTTTTTGTTTTACCGTAATATCCATTAAATACCCTGAGTAAATTTAATCCATTCGATTGCAGATTTAATACTCCACTGCCTACCTGTAATTATTTTTATTACATCTTCTAAATAATCAACAAGCATTTTTTGTAGTGAGTTTTTTGCTCTTATTTTTTGTATATCTTTATCCGCATCAATAAACATGGGAACATCGGTCTTTAGTATATTATAGTCAAAAGGTTCCCACCCGTAAGATTCAAGATCATCTTGACCCATCTTACCTGTATAATATAACCACTTATCTTTTTTTAATATTTTTTCTTCTAATTCTAGTTTTTGTAATTCTAGTTTAGAATTTTGATAGAACACCAAGTATTTATTGTGTAGTTGTGGTGTTTTAATTGATTCTGTATGTAAATTTGATTCGTCAATTTTAAGATCTGATTGTACCATAGTACGAAGAGATTCAATATTCATCTATACCTCACATTAGGTTGTTTCTACATCATAATACGAATATCTAAATGTAACTGATGATGTCATTTGAATTGCATCAGCTGCAGTTGTAGTAAAAGAAAATCCGGTTAATGATATAGGAAACATATTGTAAAAATTATATTTATATGCTGGTTTGTATGCACTATTTAGCACAGTAAGTTGACCTGTAGTAGTTGAATCAAAACAATTTTCATACATTACAGCTTCTGATTCGTCATTCATTGGACCCAGCCTACGAAGCCACTCGTATATTTCTCTCCACGATTCTAGTTGTTCATCTACTAAAAATGAAAGTGTAAGATCTTCAAATATGTACTTACCAGTTGCAGTTGGTATATTAACACCATACGCAGTATTTAAATCTGCACTGATAAACTCTATTGATGGAACATTAACTCCCACTACAAATTCACTTAGTATGGGAATTCTTGCCGTACTAAAGGTGAACTGATTTGCAGTCAGTAGATTATGTGTTGATGGAGAATTTCCAAGTAATCTATCGTTAGCCATACTACTATTTATACAAAAAAAAGGAGCACCCCGAAGGATGCTCCTCTTTTATTCGTATTACTACTAGTAGTAGTACACTACTTGGATCAATATCCACCCGCGAAGAATTCTCCACCTACGGATGCACCAGAAGAACCCTGTCCACCAAGACCATGAAGGTTCTTGATACCGAAGATTCGGTAGTACTGGTTTCCACCCTGAACATTGAGATCAGTGTTCTGAGCGAATGGGTTAGCAACCATACCGTATCGAGTCTTGAACCCGATCTTTGGCTGGAAGGTGTTGGTATCGACTGCACGAACCATTTGTAGCGGAACGTATGGGCAGTAGAAGAATCCAGCATCGTATGGGCTAGCACCTCTATAACCTACGACTGCGTAGTCGGCGGTAGTGTTAGTACTAGTGTTTGCAGGTGCATATGGATCAACGTATACCTTAAACTTACCGTTGAGTGTACCAACGAAGGTATTACCAGTATCGTCAACTTCTAGTGAGTTGTTGATTGCTGGTGAGATGTTGAGGAATCCACCCATTGCAAGTGCGGAAGCAACGTCTGAAGTACAAACAACAAAGTTTGCTTTACCTCTACGAGTTTCCTTTGCAACGATGTTTGCTTCGCGCTCAATTTGGAACATAAGTCCACGGAAGCGTTCTGCACTCCATCTACCATCAGAGTCAGCAAAGAGGTCGTATGTACCACTGGACCGACCAAGAACATCAGCTTGCTGACAACCGAGTCTAGCGACTTGGTAGATAGTACGAATAATCTCTCTGTTGATTTCACTGAGGATTTCAGTTGAGAGAATGTTTGCAAGTTCAGTTTCGGCATCAAGTCCGTGAACTGCCTTGAGATCCTGAGCAAGCTCAGTTGTGTACTCTGCCTTGAGTGCTTTAGTCTTTGCTTCGACTGCAACTCTGTCGATATCAAACGCCATTTGTCCGAATGAACCTTCTACGATACCACCTTCTGCGGTACTGGTTGCAGCACCACGGAAGTCCCAAGTACCTGCGCCACCGACAGTATTTGCTTCACGAACACCAGATTGGAATGGTGGTAATCCGTAACCAGATGAACCGTGACCGAAACCGGATTCACCACCGATAGTTCCTTCTGGAATACCAGCAGAGTTACCGATGTTAGCAGGACCAGATACACCAGCGAATGGTGCTGCTTCTTGGTACAGTGCCTCACTACCGTTCTGACCGTCACGACCAGGCAAACCGTCATACTTAGCACGAAGTGCAAAGATCAAACCAGTAGGAGCAGTCATTGGCTGAACACCGCAAAGATCATATGCCATAAGGTTTGGCATAGAACGGCGAACTAGACTGATAAGTACTGGATCGTAACCAGAAAGGTTACCAGCAGAACCAACTTGGGGATTACCAAAGTTACCGCCCATGGCGTTTGAGTGTTGCTCGTTAAGATGCTGCTCTTTAATAGCAGTTTGTTGATTTTCAAGAAGAACTGCGGTGCATTTCTTTCTGTGATAATCAGTAATTGTGTCTAATGACTCGTGATCAAGAAGTGGATTCCACTTCTCAACTAAAGAGTCGTAAGGTGTAGTGTCGTCTGTGTTATACATTTACTTGTCTCCTCGGGATTCACCCGTTGTTTTTGTTTCTATTCTGGAATCTGAACACGTTACTATATGCTTCCATTAACGGATCAACCTTTTCGTTAATATTTGTATCATCTATATTTTCAGTTAAAATTTGTGCGTCTGAGGGTATCTCAGAAACATGAGTTTCGTTTGAAATTCTAGTCTTGAAGAATGATTCTTTAATAATTCCGAGTTTATTGCGATACTGATCTTCAGTTTCAAAATCTACATTTTCTACTAAAGAATAATACTTTTCAGCTTCGGTGTCAGTTAATCCACCGCAATTTTCCATAAATATAGTTTTTGCAATATTTACGTTCTTTTCTGCAGCAAGATCCATATTTGTCTGAATCTGTTCGTTAAGTTCTGCTTCTAGTTCGGACTTAGCATCGATTAGTTCTTCGACAACGGTAACCTTGTCGTCTGGCATATCAATGTAGTGAGATTCGAACAGACCCTTAAGTCCAGTCATAAACGATTCTGCAATATCGCTCTTGATACCACGCTCAATTGCAATTTCGTTTTCCTTAGTCCACTCTTCTACGACATACGCAAGGAATTCATCTAATTTAGTAGTTAAGTCTTCGGTTAAAGTCTCTACTTGCTCATTTAGATTAGTGTTAAAAACTTCGGTCATTTCATTTTCAATAAAAGCAACTCTATCAGCAAGAGCTGTTTCAAAAATTACTGCAAGTTTTTCTTTGAATGATTCAGATAATTCATCTTCATCGAAAAGTTCGGAAAGGTAGTCTTCAGTGCTTTGGACATTAGTGTCCTCTTCTACTGGTTCCTCATCCTTCTTTTTCTTTTTCTTTTTTCCATCTTCTGCAGCTACAGCACCACCAGCAGCAATAGTTGCCATGTTAGCGGAAGCAGTGCTATCGTCTGCGATAGGATCTGGGTACATTGCCCCTTTTCCTGTACCGTCATCATACTGATTATCTGTAGCTTCTTCTAATGATTCTTTATGATTCTTTAAGCCATTGGAGACGGCTTCTTTTATTTGTTCTGTGTTACTCATCAATAGCTCCTTGGTGCCATGCTGGAATATTTATAAGTTTTTATATTTCTATTCCGGGGTGTGTATACGAATTAAATCTTTCTTAAAAAGTCTTCGAATAAATTACTAAAAGTCTTTTTTATATCTCGTGAAGGTGTATTCACTATTGTATTATAATACTGAGAAATTTCTTGTTCTTTCAAAAGACCGTTTTCCCAGATCCATTCTTTACCTTCCATGATACCATCTACAAATGCATCAGGAGCTGATGGATCAGCTACTATATCAACTGCTGCAAGCATAAAATCTGGTTGCACCATGTTAATACCATTTTGTTGTTTCAAAGAACCCATTCCACGAGTAGAAACTCCCAGTCTGGCTCCTTCGTCCATTAAATTCTTAACAATATTTCCCATAGGAGTTTCCATAATTTTAGCTTTACCATTAAAATTATGACCATCTGTTTTCATCTCTTTTATGATGTGTGAAACACGATCAAGATTAACAGTAGGACCTTTGGGATGATTCAGTTCACCGAGAGCACGATTTTTGCTAATGAAATTTTCTGTATATTCACTAACTTTAGGCTCAAGAACATTCATTGGGTAAATCCTACCATTTCTGTTCTTGGTTTCTGCTTGCATAAAAACACCTTCAATGAAGTAATTTTTTTTGCCTTCGCCGTTAGCTTCGATAAGAAGTCTAACGTCGTCGTTCATCTCAGTGATTAACTTCATTTCTTCTTACCTTTTTTTCTCTTTGCAATAGCAGCCTTTATTGCTGCACTTTTCTTAGCCTTATAGTCTGCGGAATCGATGTCGCCATCACCATCCATATCTTGTTTTTTACCAGGCGTTCCTTCTTCTTCGTCTTCTTCTTCGTCTTCTTTATGTGATTTCTTTTTTTCTGAAATTAAAGTAGGAGCAATATCTTTATAGATTGCATTTAAATGCTCTCCCAATTTCTCATATAGAGTATCAGAAATCTGTTTCTTTGCACCGATCATATTTTCATCTAATAGTTCGGTTATAATTTTGTGTGTACTCATGGCATCCCTCATGTTAGGTTACATTCTAGTTTTATTTATATCATTTACTTATTGAGGCGGTTCTTCATTTGGAACCTCTTGATCTGGCGGTTGCATTTGCATTTGCATTAATTGCACTGCAGTTTGTTCGGATTCTGTTTGTGCATTTAATTTTTCTATTTCTTGTTCGTCTTGCTTAAGTACAGTCTTTCTTATGTACTCAGTAGAAAAGTATTTTCCAACATAAGGTTCTACTGCAGCAAGAACTTGAAGTCTTTCTTTGAGTATTTCAGTTTCTCTTAATTCTGCAAAGTATGAGTCTTCATTGAAATGATAAGTGATTAAATCTGTAATATCATTCCAATCGTCCTCTGTCAGAACACCCTTAAGTATTAGTTGTTTTTTGAGAACATCAGTAAATACAGAACAAAATTTAAATCTTAGTCTTTGGATAAATTTATAAAATTTAACTTCGTCTCGTGTAATTTCTGCAGATCTACCCATATTAAAACCGTTTTGGGTTTCTAGACGGGATAATGGAACGTTGAGAGATCTATAAACTTTTCGTTGTAGATACTCAACGTCACTCATCTCTCCTAAGTTTTGACCACCTTGGAGAGTAGTTATTTCTGTACCTCTACCACCTTCTCTTCTGGGTAACCAGTAATCTTCAAGCATGTGTAAGTGATTTCTGTCGTCTCTTACTTCACCTGTAGTCTGGTTATATACCAACTTATTCTTATATCGATTCATAAGATCTTTAAGATAAGCTTCTGCTTTTGCTTTCGGTAGATTACCAACATCAATATAAAATATTCTTCTTTCAGGTGCTCTTGATATTCTGTAAATAACAACAGCATCTTCAATTTGCCTAAGCATGTTTACAGGTCTAATTGCTTTTTGTAGATAACCCACAACTTTCTTTGTGGTGGTATCAACAATACCACTATGCACATAAGCGATAGAATCAGGAGAGATTTTTACTCCACTTGCTCCGGTATATTGATGACTCTTCTTGTCATTATCAATATAAACATAAAACTCTTCTATGTTACTAATTAATGGAACTGATACGTGACCTTGAACATAAGGTTTTTTGTTTACGTTTCTTACTTTTTTGATCTTAGTGGGATCTATTGCTCTTACTTCTTTTACCCCTGCTCGCGGATTATCTTTATCAATAATAATATGGTAGTATACTCTACCATCAACATACCATCTTCTAAAAATTTCATACCCTTTGTTTGAAAAATCAAACATCTTTAATACATTGTCAAATTCTCTGTATATTTTAGTTTTAATATTTTCTGATAAATTAGTATGTTCTAAATCTATTTTGATGGGTTTTCTATCAGTACCCATGATTATAGAATCATTTACAATATCTTCAATCGCCATATCAACTTCTGGATATAAAGAAAGACTTCTGTAAGTTTGAATAAATTGATTTTCGTCTTGTATACCACCACTAAAATCAACATAAGAACCCATAAACCCACCAGTATTTAATTGCTGGGCTCCATCATACTCATCAGGAGAAACAAAAGACTCCTGTTTAAGATTTTTTTCTACTTCTTGTTCTTTGGTGGTTTTTCCTATAGAAAATCCAAAAATATCAATAGGCATAATTTATCCTGCTTTCATATTAAATAATAGTAAAGAATTCATACTCTACTGTACAACTAAACTGAGATAATTGATCCATTGCACCATACTGCAATTCAAACGGAGATATAATAGTAGGCCAACAGTTATGAAGCATTACCTTTTTAAGAACAGTATCACCATTTAAATTATAGTGATTTATTGTCCAATTAACGTTGTGCTTTGAAAATTCATATGGAGTTTCGTTAGTTTCATGATTATTAATTTCATTACTCCATGAATGAAGATCATTCCATAATCCATCGTTGGTATCATATACAGTAAAAGTCCAAGCAGAGTATCGTCTATCTCCAGGAAGTTTTAATATTCTTCCTCTAAAAGGTATTTGTATAGACGGTAGATTGGAATCTGGTAGTGCTAATGCAGAAACTTCTGCAGTTAACAGTCTACCATTAGTTGGTATGGACATATCAACAGTATAACGATTTGGTCGAGTACCTCTGCCTACTGTATTTTTAAAGTCACTTAAATTTAAGTTACCTATTGCCATTGTATGGTTCCTTTATATTTAGGTGATATCTGTGTTTTGTTCTGCGTTAGTAAAGGATATTTGTAAGAATTCTACACTGTTTATTGGTTTTACAAATATATCTGCGACAAAAATTCCTGCATTTACTGTCGTAGTTGGATTATTCGTATCATCACAAACAATGTTATAATCAGTAATACCATTTTGACTTTTTACTGTTTCCAATACACTTGTTGATTGATTTATAAAGACTTGTCTTGTGGAATCGTCGTTTCTTTCGAATAGCAAGTTTCTTGCATACACTCCTATTTCTTTCTTCAGGTATATAATTAAAGATGCAACACCAATTCTAGATCCAAAGAAATCATCTCCAGACGCACCACCAACTACTTTGTTACCAAACAGTACTTCTCCGTAACCGGGAAATGCAAGAACTGGGTTGATTATATTATCATATAAAGTATTTGCTTGTGCTGCAGTTGGCGGATCTTTAAGTTTAGTTACATTTAATATCTGACCTCTTATCATTCCAGATGGATCAAACCAAGGAGCTGCATCTCTAAATGTTCGCGCCATACATCCTGCAGCATCTGCAGAAAGTGGTATTTCTTTGTAATCATCATCGGTTAATATACTGTTTGGATTTACTCCCAACGGTAGACTATATTTACTTCCGTAAACATACACTAGACTTGCATTTGCATTACTTCCTATACAAGCCGCTGGAGATGATCCTTGTGGAGAAACTTCTAACAAACTTTGAACGTTTAAAAATCCAAGACAATCATTATCTCTAGCAGTAAGTGCTGTTCCTACGTCTCCACTAGATCCTGTTGTTAGTCCAAAAATACCATCTAACGTGTGAGTGTTTATGGAAGTAAACGGATCTGCAGTTTTCTTTCCTACTACAGCTTTTCCTCCGTACTGACAATAGGATTCTATCGTGTAAAATTCATTTTCCCATGTGCCAGTTGGTCCGTTGGGCCATCTTACTTGTGTTGCTGTTATACCAACCAACACACCTTCGGTAAATCCGGGATACTTCATATCAAAAATTATATCAGCTTCAGCTGCATTTCCAACATATCCACCGAATCCACCAAAAGAATATCCTGCACCATTACCTGTTTTCAGTGATAATCTTGACCACCAATCTTCTAGTGAATCAATTTCTAGATAACCATTTTGGACTTCTAGTGTAGTTCCTAGTGCAGAAATAATGTCTGATGTGTCTGGGATCATCACACCACATAAAAAAGTACTGCTATCTTCACCTTCGTTAACAATAAAAGATTCATTAGTTACTGCTACATTTACTGATGGTAGTGCCATTTGGTTCTCCAGCTACTGTATATCATAATTATTTAGGATTTAGGTTATTTCACTTTTTCCCATTCACCATCATCATTTTCATCATCAAAACCAGATATGAGTCCAAAAGGAAGAACTTCATCTTCCAGTCTGGAAATTTCATCCTGATATACGTCGAGACGAACATCTCTTTCTGTGAGATTTTTAAAATAATCTTGTCGAGTCAACCAACCAAACAAAACTAAACACATAGATAAATCATCGGTATGTCCGTCGTCTGCTTCGTATGATTGTCCCTTGGCAACAAAAGTATACAATTCATTGATCACATCAATATCGGGAATGAGTAGTTTATCATTTTCTACTAAACTCTTCAGTACAGAGCATCCTAGCTTCTTCACAGGGATTGTGGTACGAACTCCTCTTTGCATATTTGCACCACCAAACCCAGAACTGATAACCTGACCTGATCTACCTTTATACACGGTAGATGCTATGTTGTCATATTCAAGATCTTGATGTAAAACGTCTGCAACTTGACTTCCAATATCATTGGTTTCTATTAAAACATATGCATCATTATATTTTTGAGCTAGCGTTTTAATTACAGTAGGATAAACCATAGGAGATATTAAATTGTTTCTGAATTTAGCACAAATTTTATATGGAACTTCAGTGATATCAAATACGACAGATGCACTATAATCTTTACCCTGACCACGAGCAGTATCTACTGTAATAATATACTGATGGTCTTCTTTTGCTTCTTCGTATATATCCATTCCATCATTACTTTTAAGTATTGGATTATCCCAACTCATAATATGAAGTTTTGATGAACTTATTAAGGTATTAGTTGAACCTATAAAATCACATTCAAACTCTGTTTGAAACTGCTGTTCACTCGTATTTTGAATTTGTTTTTCTTTCCATTTTTGATCCCTAAAAGGACCTCCGGGATATAATGGAATTTGAGACCAGTGAACCTCGAATGGTATATACTCATTCTTACCTTTTTCTCCATGTTTTTTATTTGCGTTTTTCCAATAGTAATAAAACAAATTTAATCCATTTGGGGTAGAAACCATGAGAACTTTTGTGGTCTGTCCTGAAGTGACTGTTGGATATACAGAGCTAAAAAATTCTTCTGCTATGTTATTTGGAACGTGTGCAAATTCGTCTAAGAAAATCATATTAAACGATCCACCACGAATAGCAGACGCAGAAGTAGAAGATGCTACAATTTTAGAACCATTTTCTAACTCAATTGAGCCTTTGTTCCATTCAATAATTCCTTGTTGTAACCATAGAGGTAAATATTCATATGCTAGTTTTAATCTATATAAAATTTCTCGTGATGTACTTTGTTTGTTTGCAAGAATTGCAACATTCATGCTTTGATTAAAAAGAACATAATGAAGAATATATGAAACAATACTAGTAGATTTACCACTTTGTCTTGGTAATTTTGCAATAGCAAATCTATTATTGTGTATAATGTTTAAAAGTTCTTCTTGATAATCATAAAGATCAAAAGGAATAAGTCCTTTATCCAAAGATACAACTTTTACATATGTTTTAATAAAATAAACTGGATCATTTGCACATTTTACATATTCTGCTACTTGATCTTTAGTAAATTCTATATCAATACCAGCGGGTTTTAGGTTAGAATTACCTAAATACCCATCCATTTTTCTCGAACTCATATTATACTTTCTTTATATCCTTACCAGAACTACGATCTGGATTTATCATATCTTGTAATTCACTAGTAGAACCCACGTATATTGTATTGTTTGTTGTATTTTTCTGGGTAAGGTTAAATTTATCTTCTTTTATTTTCTTTGCTTTATCATGTATATCTAAAACATCTTTATTCATATCAGATACTGTTTTGAGAAGTTGAGAAACAACCTCATAGGCACGAGGAGCATCTCCTGCTTTTGCAACATCAAGCATTCCATTTACTGCAACGGTTCCGGTTTCTATAAGTTCAAATAAATTTTTTCTTACTGTATTGTAATCCTTATCTAACTTTTCTTCTGCATTACTTTGAACTATTTTTTTAGGTTTACCTTTTACTGGTAAATGACTTTTAAATTCTGACTGTAATGCTTTATTTATTGGATCAAATTGTTTTTCAAACTCAGTCATAACCAAATCCCTTTTCCGTATAATCTGCAATATCACCAGAAGCACCTCCAGTAGCCGCTATATCTCCTGTAGTGCCATCTCCAAATAACTCTGCAAAGTTTATATTTGCACCAACAATAACTTGTTTTTGGTTGATAGGAGAGTATAATCTTGTTTTACATACAAAGTTTAAACTAGATGCAATTATTCTTCTATCTAAAAAATTACCTTCGTATTGTTCCTGAACTGCAACATTAGTAAGAACTATAGGAACATCTAAATTTTGTTCTATATTATTTAATTTTAATGTTACTATAAATTCAGGAGCAAAATATGGTATAATTTGTTCAATCATTTGCAAATTATCATCCATACTTCTAGAATATAGATACAAGCTAAATGATACATTATATGGAACTTCTTGAAATGATCTATATGGATTAGCTCCATTTACTCGTTTTACTCGTGAATTTGTTTTATTTAAGTGTCGAGTTGGATCATAATCAATAGAACCCAGTTCAAAAGACATTCTGGGTAATGTTATTTCTACTTTAGTGGTATCACTAATACCACTTTGTTCATTTAATCTTCTAATGAATTTTTCTTTTGATGAATATGTTATAGGCACTTGCAGTTTGTTATTTTGTGTACCATCAGAATTACTACGAACAACATACACTTCATCAAAAAGAGTACCAAAACCTACAGTAAGTTTTCTTAGTGATTCGTTATAAAAATGTCCGAACATTAATAGTTACCTTCCGAGAATGGATCTTTGTCTGTAAAGTCAAACAAACCATCTTCTTGTCTCTCTTTTGATAGCCCTATACCATCAAACAATGAGGTATTTGTTTCTGGACTAGTTGGAGTCTTAGTGTTGAGACTACCAAGAGATGCAATTTCTCCTGTTGCTCCGCTGCTTGCTCCATGAATGTATATATTTTCTCCTGCTGTAAATCCTTGACCTGGACCCGGTGCAGCTTCTGCGGTAAGTCCGAAGAATCCTGTTTGATCTCCTATAAACAGTAGTCCAGTATCTGATTTCCAGTTATATACTCTTGCTGTTGCATCTGCGTTATCATAATTAATTGCAGTAGGTCCGTCTAGACTGTTACCTAAAATCTGAAATACATTTTCTCCTACTGTATATTCTGCACCACCAGTAATTGTCATGTATAATTCATATAACTCAGTAGAAGTCTCTGTTTCAATATCATCGATAAAGTTTTGATCTGTATCAAAGTCTTCATGTGTATAGGTAAACGCTTCGCAAGTTAGCACATATGTGTATAGACTACCTAGAGCGTAAAAAGGTGTTTCGTGTTCAACAAAGTTTATTTCAAATATTGTATCACTATCTACAAAATAAACCAGATCTCCTTCAGTTGGACGCGGTATTTCTGCATCAGATCTGGTTACATTTTCTTCAAATGATTTCTTTGCAACTACAAGTTCTACTCTATCTTTTAATTCTAAACCAAATTTAGAAATTAAATCACCCTGACCTTGAAAACCAGTTACAGTATTTACATACGCAACAAGTTTATATGATCCTTTAAATTTAGAAGCTGTATCTTCTCCATATAGGTAATCATTGTTAAATAACTTACGAGGTATGTAATAAATATCCCTACCCATAGAAGCAATAGTTTCTTGTCCAATTGCTTCTATCAAGCGATGTTCACTTGAGTTATCTAAAAAGTAAGGATTTTTTGGCATTGTATTATCCCGTTATAAAGCCAACTGGGAATTCGTACTGAGAATAGAATTTCTGTTCTATAATTTCTATTTCTCGTTGTGCTTCTGCTAATATTTGACCACCGCGAAGAACAACTCCACCAGGCATGGGAACACCATCAAACTTTGATAGGTTAGATCCCCACTGTCTTTTTATCAAAGCAGTAGTGTATTCTTTGAGTAACCTGTCATTATAAATTTCAGTGTAATGTTCTGGATTTATAGCTGCATATGCTTCAATGACTAGAAAATCCTCAGTTTTAATTTCATCCCATTTCATGTCAATGTAAAGTTTATTTGTAACCTTACTGAATCGTATTGACTTTTCTGGTTGAAAAAAGTCTTCAATCATATTAATATAACGTTTGGTGGAATCATACGAAGCAAGACCCTGAGAAACGTGAGCCTGTAGTCCTCGGTTTATTCCAAAGTAGTCAGACAGTGCCAACTGATATCTTATATCAAACATACCTGAGTTTGAAAACTGTCCAAACTGAAATATTTTTGTGATGCTTGTTATATCAGTACCAGAAGGACCGTCTCCGGTAACTCCTGAAATAGGACCTATATCATTGGTAGAAATATATTCTTGTGCTTTATCTGCAGCAGTTACTTGATGTTTAAAAAATGCTTTTTCTACACCATCAAAGTGTCTTTCACTAAACAAATCTAGAGCATCATCTAATCTATCTTCTGCCTGACTGTAATCCACATTAATTTCGATTACAGGAGCGCCCAGACGTTTAAAACAATATTCAATTAAAGTTTCTCTTGAGTTTGGAGCTGACATTTGTATTCTCCCAGTTTATGTAGGAGTAGAATACTTTCATTTTTTATTTTTTAAATCATCATATCTCTTGTTTAATGCATCTTCTACATCATCTGGCATAATAGGTGTTGTTACAGAAATAGCTTCCACTACTTTGTTTTCTACTGTCTCGATGTAATATCTTCTACTGATTGGATCTACAGACTCTTCGGGTTCGCTTGGTGTGTAATTTGAAAATCCCGGCATTTTTAGTGGACAACTTAGATTTGGATAATCTAATTTACTGTACTCGTCAGTATCAGAAATCAACCAAGTACTTTTTTTATCACCACACCCACATCCACCACAGAAAAATTTTCCTTTTTGTGTTTTGCTTTTTTGTAGATGTTCACATGGAGGAAGTTCTCCGTGATTACTTTCATTACCAAAACAACTAAGAACTCTAAGTTTTTTTGTATATGGTTCTGTTTTTCTGTTTGTAAATCCACGAGAGACTAAAGACTGAGCAAAACTATGAGCCATACCAAAGCCTTTTTTAATATCCATATTGTATTCCTAAAAATAATTTATAATCAAAAATCTGCATCTGCAATATAATGAACAAAAATATCATCAAATACTACTATACCAGAAAGTAAATCCCACCTAATTCCCTTTGGATCTGGATATACTGCAAGAGTATCTGCTCCTGCAGTATGTGATCTAGATTCATTAAGATATCCAATTGTTCCACTTGATAATCTAATGTCTAATCCAGAACTTTTGTTGAACCCATCATTTTCAACACCACTAGAGGGAGAATAGAAAGTAACTGTGGGTTGTTTTCTCATTTTAACTGGGAAAGTATACCAATACTCATTTGCAGGAGTAGCAACAAATCTAATTGAAGACCACGTTGGAGTAGTTCCTGTTAGTGTTATATCTCCTGCATTTTCTGCTAACTCATATGATCTTTGATAATATCTAGAGCATCTCAGCAATTCATGTTCAGGATCAATTTTAGGTCTATATGGAGATGCTGTTACGGTAACACCCTGTGTTGATATAGCTCTAACGTATGCTACATCCAAAGTCTGTCCTGTAGGTAGATCATTTAACTTAATTCCTACTGCAGTGTAACCATCAGCATCAAACGAAACTCCCGTACTCACTCCTGTATGATTTACTAAGAATGGAGTCCAATCTGCAGTTCCTGCTAGAACTGTATCACTAAACAGCTCTGTACTGTAGGTAGATCCATTTGTATTTCTCCTCAGATAAACATTTAATGTTGCACCAGTAACACCAGAGGTTTTAACATATCCATCAACTATCATGTCTTCACCAAAGAAGCTGTCTCCACCTTCTATTCTATTTTCAATACCAATAAAGTGTGCATCAGCAGATATACCAGAAGAAAGTCCCATATTAATAGATGTGTAATATACAGGATCACCAAGAACAGTTGTTTGAGATGAGTTTGTTATTCCAGGCGATGCAAATTCAAATCTTTCTATAAGAGAAGTTGTTATGATATTATCTGAAACTGTAGCAGAATCGACAAATCTTGCCCATCTGTCAGAGAAGTAAATACTACCAGTGCCAGTGAACGAACTGCCTCTTTGCCATATATCAAATGCACTATTTATTAAGTGATTATCTGATAAGTAAATTGGATCTGGAGTTTCTCCAGTACCACCTGCATCACCAGTTGCACCTGTAATACCTGCTACAGTAACTGCACCCGTACTGCCGTTAACTGAACTGACTATAGATTCCGCAGTTGTTCCGCCAATAATAAGATTTGAAAGTAATCTTAAATCACCACTTATAGTAATTCCTGTTATAGTTTTAGCAAGATCTACAAATACATCACCGTTTTCATATGAATTTCCAGTACTACCAACTGCAACTACAACATTACTAGAACCGGCAGTAGCTCCGTAAACAGCAATAAGATTTAGCTTTTCTATTATGTCTGAGTTTTCTTTACTCACCCAGTCATAGAAAGTAGTATTTGCGTCTAGATCTGATATTTGAAAATAGTTGTCTTCTACGCCCATTTACTTTTCCTTTAGAATCTCTGTATTACCTGAGTCACAAAAGTTTTTAGTTTTGTGTTATTTTCGGTGCTAAATGTAGTATCTCCTATATGTAGGGTCTTTCCACTAAAGGGTGAAATGGTGGGTTTTATAACACTGTCAATTAAAAATACCGTGTCACTTTTTGCACTTTTTACTGTATCTCCTGCCTCATATTGATTAATATCTTGAATTTGAACTTCGGAAACAACCTTACTAGAAGCTCCTGCTTTTGAGGAAGCAACTTTACCTTTTTGGAATTTTGTTTTTGCTTGTAAGGTTAGCTCAGTGTTTACTGTA
>Ga0181377_1000039_pt1 | contig 52184 bp, 56 predicted proteins | sample LowvirmetaG_9_FD_130160 | JGI IMG/M metagenome (GOLD analysis project Ga0181377, IMG submission 130160) | Marine viral communities from the Subarctic Pacific Ocean - Lowphox_13 viral metaG | ecosystem: Environmental > Aquatic > Marine > Oceanic | place: Subarctic Pacific Ocean | collected...
ATTTCTCTTTTGTTTTTATAGCTGAATCGTGTGGGTGGGGGTGTTCTATAAGATACCTATTTACTTCCCATACCACTTTGAACAAATCATTATCCGTAGCATTTCCATCCATATGATTACCTATAACATTATCAAGTTTAGTAAATAAATCTGTTTCTTTCATTTCTATTTTGTTTTAAAGGTTTCTTTTAAATCTCTAATCCGTAACTCAAGGTCATCAACTCTTCCTTTTAGGAATATTTTCTTCCGATTAGTCTCTCCATCAAAACTTGAGTGCCAATAAACTTCATTCATCACAATACTCATTTGATGTTCTAATGCCGCAAGCCTATCTAATACTTGAGTCTCAAATGATTTGGATGTTTCTCTAACTTCTTTCATTTCTCTTTGGTGTTAAAGGTGGACCCTACAGGACTTGAACCTGTGACCTTTTCATTATGAGTGAACTGCTCTGACCAACTGAGCTAAGAGTCCTGGTAGCCGGAGTGGGACTTGAACCCACACGGACATTACTGTCCAAAGGATTTTAAGTCCTTCATGTCTACCAATTCCATCATCCGGCCAACAGTGATCCCACAAGGACTTGAACCTTGAACCTACAGCTTAGAAGGCTGTTGCTCTATCCAATTGAGCTATAGGACCTGATGATCAAATTTAGTCACGTTTTTCTGAATATCCAAGCTCAATTGCTTCTTTAGGATGCTCTTCTATATACATATGACAAGCTCTACAGACTGAAAGCCAAGTGCTAACCACTAAATGATATTTACCACGTCCTTTTTTGTGATGAACATCTGTTGAACCACCGGCACAACAAGGCAAAGCTGCTTGACACATTGGATTTTCTTCCATAAACTTACGTCTAAGTTTAGTGTAAGCTTGATCAATGACCTGCATCTTCTTTGACTTTTGATTGATGGGTGTTTTCTTTAGTGGTTTAGCATCTGAACTCTTACTTCTATACCAGCAACTCTTGCAATACCTATTACCCTTATCATTTTTCCAAATGAATTGGTCAGTATTGCAATTGCTGCACAGCTTCTTTTTCTGTTTAATCACGCTTTAAGTTGTTTTTGGTTATCATTAGGCTTAAGAGTAAGAAAGTTCTTAGGCAATAAACCCTTTGACATGAACAGTAAGATTACATCTTCATAATTAACGTTTAAATCTTTAAAGGTTAAAGTATTATTGTAATCCTCCAGATATTCATCAACTGGTATATTAAGCATAAACTCTACAGCAGGGCCTTTGAATGTCCTTTTGAAATAGTTGTTAACTTTCTTATTGCAAATCATCTGCTTCCAAGCATTGATTTCTCTTTGGCCTCTTCTCCAGACTTTAGATATTCTTCTCTTCTTATCCCAGTGCAACTTTTCAACTTCAGCTTTGTCATAAACATTTAACCCGTGTAACACTCTTTTAAATAAGAAATGCTGATAAGAGTTTAGTGATGAGTATGTGAAGTTGTTAATTATTGAGGTTGGATGTAACTGATATTCTTCCAGTAATCCGTAGTAGTGGTAACGTTGCAAAAGCTGTGATAATAGAGCTTTACTTTCATTTTCTTTTATTTGTGTTATTTGTTCCTGAGATAGCATACATATGTTTTTTGTTTTTTTAAATAATAAATTGAATAAGATGTTTAAAATGAAAGAGGGAACCTCCACCTAAGTGTTAGTCCCCTCCATGCATTCTTTAGAGTGATCTATGTTTTACAGTTCAAAAGTTTCTGCTTCTTCAGAAACCTCTTCAACTATTTCATTAACAGGTTCTTCTGTTATTTCTTCATCACTTGCGTCAAATCCAAATGCTTTAGCTGGATCTTCTGGCATAGCTACTGTAGATTTTTCAGCGTTGAAGTTAGAAGCATTGGCTTCTTTAATAGCATCACCATTATTGTGAGCTACCAAGACATCCTGTGATGCTGCATCAGCAACATAGAATGTTTTCCTATAAATAGGTTCTCCATCAACACAACAAATGATACCTGTATCACCTGCATACTTTAAATCACGATCTGGATTATTCTGATTGAACGGTGTTAACTGTTCTTTGATTACAATTCTACCTGGTATTGTTTCCATACTACTTAGTCCTAATGACTGAAGGTCTTCTAACTTACCATGTAATAGTGTACTAATGTTTGACTTTTTAACCCAGCCATTGTTACCAAATGTAACTCTGTCTTGTTGTAGTCTTACAAATCCATACTCTGAACTTGTGCTTGATTGGCGGATAACATTTCCCATGTCATCAGCAACGATGTTTACTTTACTTTGCATAATTTTTGTTGTTAAATAATAAAATGATTGATGTGTCTATCTTTTAGACATCATCATTGTGAAAATCAGGGTCAATTCTTTTTTCAATCTCTTCAATTTCATCTAAAGCTGGTTCTCTTTCCTGAAGATAATCTTCAGAATCTTGGTCTATCTTGTTTGAATTGAAATAAGTATTGTAGAAAGGATTACCCACTTCTTTAGTATAAGCTGCGCTAAGACCGTTGAGGTCTTGTATCTCTTCATCAGAAAGAGATAAGTATTGCTCAACTGAGCATTCAACTATACGTCCATTAGGTAACTGAATTATCATTCTATTTGCTAAGTAAGTTTAACAAATTTATAATAAATACATCACTTAATTTGGTATATCAAATACAATTTAGTATAAGAGCAGAATTTAAAGAGCATATATATAGCTAATGGTACTATTTTATTATTAGCTTTCTGCCTACTCTTTTGACATAACCTTGTTCTTTCAGTTCTTTTATCAATCTTTTAATTGTTCTTTGACTTACATTTAAGTCGTCAGCTAGTGTTGATATAGAAGGAAAGCAAGATCTTTGTTTATTGGCATAGCAAGCAAGTGTTGAATAAACAGCTTTTGCTTGCAGTGATAAATCTGGTTCTGTTATGACATCACGGCTAACAATACCAAATCTATAGTTTGATGACATGTCTAGACATTATTATTAATAAGGCTATGTTAGGATCTAACTCCTTTTCTAGTTCCTTATCTTCAAAGTGATATCTAGAGTTCATTACTCTACCAAAAGGTTCTCTATTTTTTAGTTTCTGCCATTCACTATAATCTTTTCTTAATAGTTCTACTGATATACTTGCCATAATTATAATTCATTCTGTAGTTTTTCTTCTTCTTCCTTTATTAAATCTAAAAGATCTCTCTGTGCCGGTTTCTCTACCTGTTTAAAGTAAGGTATGTCTTCCTTAGATACCTTTTGTAATGAAAAGGTTGTTATTGAATAATTGTCTTTGATTAGTTCCCTGTCATAATAAAGCAGATCCACTTTCATCTTATGAGAGTATGGGTCAAATTCACTTGACCATGAACCATCTTCTGTAATTATACCATAGACATATTTATCTTCTGTTGCTAGACCATTATCCATAAGGACATCCCATTCAAACTTATCACCTTCATGATAAGCTGGTGGTTTTGCTTTCACATAGTCACCAATTGCTAGTGGTATATGTACATCTTTAGATAATATCATTTCCATTAAGGCACTAACATGGTCACGATTCAGTGAAGTACTTAATATACTTATGACGTTTTCCATATTGCCTTTGTTCTCAAGCTTATCTTTATTTATTATAGATTTAATAATGTGTTTAACAGTGTCTGCTGCTAAGCTATATGTTTCTTCTTTCATGATTTAATTTTAAAAAAACATAGTAGACCAACCATACTGCGAACAGCTTTAAAACCAAATTAAAAATGAATTTGTATGATTGATACTACTATGTTTAGGTTACCACTATAACCATTATATGTTATGCTTTCCTGCTATGCTATCAACTGATACTACCTAGTGATATTATAGATATAATATTACTGGTGTTGTTAGGGTGACAGGTGTGGCACTTATTTTTTGCGTCTTTTAATTTCTAATGTCATACATGGTAGTACAATCATTAGAGCTACGTCTTTCTTGTATCCGTTGTCAACTCCTATGGCCAATCCAAAGACGGGTTGCCATTCAAAGTTTACAATAGGAACCATGGATGTATTGTCCCAGTGTACCATCCAAAATAATGAATTAGATATAACGGTTACAATGGATAAAACACATATTACATTTGCTAGTCCTGACATATGTATATCTGTAAATAGATAACATAAGGCTGTTGCTATTACCACTACGGGTAATATAACAACATAAAATAATTTTACAATAGATTTCATGGCAGTTTAATTAAAAGATGAATAATAAGTTAAATAAGATTTACGATCATGATGAGACCATTGCTTTTCAATAAGATCATGCTCAAATGCTAGATCTCTAAATGATTCATCAGTTTTTAGTTTTTCATTTAAGTCTATCATTAAAGGAGACTTAATTTCATTACGTTTGATTACGAAATGTTGGTTACCTGTAAATAGGTTAACCTTTGGGTTGTCATCTGTATTGAACAGAATGATTCCAATGTTTTCTTTGTACTGAACAAAACGTTCAGGATGTGTGATAAGTATTTGCATATGTTTTTGTTTTTTGTATTAGTGGTTAATGTAAAGACACCCATAAGAAGCAGATGATTAAGGCTTATATTCTCCTCATACTATACTAGTAATAGTATAACTGCTCCTGTTATTATTAGGTTGGACCTCCCAGTCCTCATTCAATCATTTTGATTGGTGCTCTACGTAAAGATTGTTAATGTAGTGATTTCTATATTGCGGGTAATACTATGCTATTCCTATAGAGGAAGAAACAAAGACTACTCATGTTATAGTGTCAAGTGTAATAGTTACACCTGTTGTAGTGTTAGCTATATTTATATCTATATGGTCCAGTGATTATAATAAGGGCCTTAAAGGTGGTTTATATGGCTTATGAGACCTCATCTATACATTGCAACACACAAATAAATAAAAAATAAGTTGTGTAATACGCAATGTGCACTGCAAAACATAGTTAGGGAGCAGAGAGTAGAGGAAAGTTCAAGAGCAGAGAACAGAAAGAGGTAGAATAACAAAAAATAAGCCGTGTAACTAGCAATGGTGATTAAAAAAAAGGGAAAGCTTTTACACTCTCCCTTGTTCTGATGCTTATGGATTCTCTACGTCATAGGCTTCCACCCAAAACATATTAGTTTCCTCACCAGTCTTCATGTCAATCTGTGGATTGGATGAAAATCTAAAGCCTACCAATTCATGTCCAGGCTCAAGCTTTTGCATGAGTGACTGAATGGTAGGATGGTTTGCCCTCATTGTCTTACCCGTAGATGGGTCTTTAAGAGATAGGCTACCCCATACAATACTTTGAGTGCTGGAAGCTGATACCTCAACTCCAGCAATCTTTTTGATTGTGTTGGTCACAGGATGGGATGTACATTGTAGCACCGCAGAGCCTGTAGACTCATTAATTTGCATTTTTCTGTAGAATACGTTCACGTTATTAGTTATTAATTTTGTTGGATACCACTTAGACACGGGGGTACCCTTACCGCAAAAATTAGTTGGGGATCAGATAGCTAGATCCTCTCAAGCATGCAATACACAGAACATTTGGTATACGTGAGGGGTGTAAAAAATTAGGAAAAAAAATTTTTTGTGTGTCCCGTGGGCAATGAAATATTATAAATTATTTTCAGAACACAGTATAAATTTGTATATTACTTATATAGAAGTAGAACATTAATTTGTAACAGCTATGAGTGAAGAAGAAAAAAACAAAGATCCATTAGATGACATTTATCAGAAACAGATAGAAGAAGAGATGGTTAATATTGCATATGATAATTCGTATAAAATATTAAGTGGGGAAATGACTTTTGATTCTTTGTTGGAGTGTAACTATGTAGATGGGGATTCAGCACTTATGGGTTTTGATCCGGAATATGGCCCATTGCAATCAGAATTAGAAAATATGATTGAATGGTATATAGACTCAGAGGAGTATGAAAGATGTGCTAAACTTCATGAAATATTAATAAGTAAATATCCAAAATCAATAGATGCTAGTTCGTGAGAAATATAAATATGAAGGTCAAGCAAAGATAGAGCATGATGATTGGGCTAAGTATTTTTCCTTATCTACAATAGGAGAAGAGTATGAGGTTTTATACAATACGGAAGATGGGATGCTTATTATGTCAGATACAGAATATGAAGCAATCACCAATCAAGAGTTTTTTGAGAACGTCAAGAAGGGTGATAAAATTTTGTCTATTGGTTATGGTATAGGGTTTATAAATGATCGTGTAATAGAAGAAGGGGCAGACTTAACCGTTATAGAAAAATATCCAGACGTTGTTCTATTAGATGAAAATGTAAATCCCAACGTACATATACTATATGGGGACGTAAATAGATTTCCATTTAAACAGGTATTTGGAGATGAAAAATTTGACATTGTGTATTTTGATTCTTATGAAGAAACAAATGATCCAAATGTTATTGAGGATTTAAAAAAATTATTAAAACCAAAGGGTAAGTACATCCGATGGAAACACTTATAAAAATAAATAAAATGGGAAATATACTACAAGACATGATGGGTATGCTGTCAAGAAAAAAGACAGTGACACCTAAAACTGATGATTATGTTGCAATAGCAAGATATGCTGGTGCACAAGAAAGAATGAAACCTCATCCAAAAGTTGAGACAGAACTTATTACACTAGGTTCTATTAAAACATTTACTAATGCAGGTTTGAATTGTTTACCAAAAACAGGGGGAACCATTTCTGGTAATTTAGATGTTACTGGAACAATAGAACTTTCATCATCAGGTGAAGGTATTATTCTTACTTCACCAGACGGTACAAAATTTAAGCAAACAATAAGTAACGCAGGAGTTCCTGAATATACAGCAATATAATGGCAGCAAAGAAAAAAAGTACAGTTAACAGTTCTGGTAATTATACAAAACCGGGAATGCGTAAGAGATTATTTAATTCTATTAAGGCAGGTGGAAAAGGTGGGGCTCCTGGTCAGTGGTCTGCACGTAAAGCTCAAATGCTAGCTAAACGTTATAAAGCTAACGGAGGCGGATATAAATCTAAAAAGTAATGAAAGATCTTACTCTAAATATTGGCAATATAATTTGGATCATAGGTATAATATTTACAATGGGTATAGCCTATAGTCAAATAGCACAGTTATCAGATGATATGGTGGTATTAGAATCTAGATTAGAAAAGAAGATCAGAATGATTAATGAATCTGAAGATAGAATTGTAAACTTAGAGAAAGAACTTATCAGGCTTCAAGAGTCCCAGTGTAAACATAAAAGAAATGGCAAAAACTAAACAACAAAAAAGTCTTAGCAGATGGACTAAACAGAAATGGACAACCGCATCAGGAAAAAAGAGTTCTGAAACAGGAGAGGTTTATGCACCTAAGAAGACTATTGCTAAATTAAAAAGCACTAAAAAAGGAAAAGCTAAACTAGCAGCTGCAAATAAAAAAAAGCGTGCTGCCACAAAGAAAGGTAAACAACATGCAAGTCACGGTTTGCATAAAGGTAAAAAAAGATAATTATGGCACTAAAGAAAAAAAAGTCAGTAGCAGCAAAACCAATGGCTAAATCTGTTTATAAAAAGGGTGGGTCAGTAGGATCTACCAAAAGTGTAAAAGCACCAGCAGGTTTTCACTGGATGAAAAGTGGATCTGAATTTAAACTTATGAAACACTCTGGAAAGTTTGTTCCTCACAACGGAGGATCATTAGTTGCTAAGTTTAAGGTTCAAAAGAAACACAAGTAATGGCAGCAAAAAAAGATAGCAGATTAGCAAAAGCAGGGGTGTCAGCTTATAATAAGCCTAAACGTACTCCATCACATCCAAAAAAATCTCATGTTGTAGTAGCTAAGGTTGGTGATAAAGTAAAGACAATCAGGTTTGGAGAACAAGGGGCTAGTACTGCAGGTAAACCTAAAGCAGGAGAGTCAGCTAAAATGAAAGCAAAAAGAAAGTCTTTTAAAGCTAGACATGGCAAAAATATTGCTAAAGGTAAAATGTCTGCAGCATATTGGGCTGATAAAGTCAAATGGTAAATACAGGAAGAGAGTGGGATTGGATGGATGATTATTGTCCTGAATCAAATACAAAAAGGTATGGGCAAGATAATTATAATATTATATACTTTATTGTGCAGTCTTGCATATGGTCAGGAGTGCAGTCCTTTTTATAAACCCAAGAGTTATACTTTAGATAAAAATAAATCTGCAGCTATTGGATATGTAGCGTGTCTTCATGCAAGGGGTGTTGTTGCTGAAGTAGGATATGATAAACTGTTTCTTGGAATCTTAGCAATGGGACAAGGACATCATGGTGCAACTTATACATTTTTACAATATGAAGTGCCTTTTGATAGATTTAGAGTTTATATAGGACCAGCATATAAACTAAATCATGATCCTAGATTAATAATTGGTAGAGTTGGACTAGATTTAAAACTATATAAGAAATTCTATGCAACTGGCAGCATTCTTCAAATAAATCAGAATCTAAATTATTTACATGTCGGTTTTAAGGTTTTGATATAAATAAGGTCTATAAACTTTTTTTATTTAAACTAATTTTATATATATTTGTAAAAATTAGTTTAACATTAAAAATTAAGACATGTCAAAATCAACAAAAAACTTAACGGAAGAAAATGACCCTACTTTATCTAAAGAAGAAATGGCTGCACGCAGAGAAGAAATCACTGCATTCTACAAAGACAACATTCCTCATTTAGAAGTACAAGCAGAATATGAAGTATTGCTAGCTACTATTGAGAAGTCTAGAGCAGAGCGTATGCAAGCCCAAATGTTTATGGCACAGCAATATTCTGATCAGAAAGAAGGAGTGGATGTTAATTCAGAAGAAGCTAAAGCTTTTAAACAAGCTATGGAAGAAGCTGCTTCAAAAATAGACTGATATTATGCGGATACTAAAAAGAGGAGATAAAGGATCTGATGTACAAACTCTTCAAAGAGCATTAAACATTACATCTGATGGAGATTTTGGGCCTATAACAGAAAAGGCTGTAATAAGATTTCAACTAAGCAATAATTTTCCTATTACAGGAATTGTTGATTCACCAATGTGGACTTTATTATTTAATAAAGAAATTACAGTTACAGAGGAAATAGATGAAGATACAGACATTTCTGCAGAGTATTTTGAGACTACATTTGATCAAGTAATTCACAGACATTTTTTACCTAAAGGTCAATATGTAGAAGGACCTGTAGAAAACAATTATATTTTTTTACATCATACTGCAGGACATGCAAATCCTTACAGAACAGTTGATCATTGGGGTAGAGATAGCAGAGGGAGAGTAGCAACAGAGTTTGTTTTAGGTGGCATAGACCATAGAAATGGAAATGCAGATAATGATGGAATTATGATTCAAGCATTTCCAGAAAAGTGTCAGGGATGGCACTTAGGTAGAACGGGTTCTGGCAGAATGAATAGAAGTTCTGTAGGTTTAGAGATATGTAACATGGGATACTTAACAGATGATGACAAGACTTATGTAAGGTCTCGTTGTACACCAAGTCAAGTTACCGTATTGGAAAAACCTTTTAGAGGTCATAGCAGATGGCATAGCTATACTGATGCTCAGATTAAAGAAACTGAAAAATGGATAAGATATGTAGGGGAAAGAGATGATATAGACATCAGAGTTGGCTTACAAGAATATATACATAAATATGGTGCATATAAGGGGTTTGATTTTCATGAGGATGCTTATTATGGAAAAGTAAAAGGATTATTAACACATACCAACGTAAGGAGAGATAAGTCTGATTGTTATCCTCATCCTGATCTAGTTGATATGATAATGAGTTTATAATATGGCAATAGTAACTAATGTAGATCTAAAACTTAAGGTGGATATTAATGATTCAATAAAGTATCAGATACTTACTTATTGTTTCTTTAATAAAACATTAATAAGTAATACTGATTTAGAATTTTTAACTGAACTTTCTAAAAATCCTAAAATAGAAATTTCTAAATTCTGTGGAATCTTGACTGAGAAGTTAATATTTAAAAGTCCTCAGTCAGCAAGAAATGCAATTTCAAAAGCTGAGAAAAAAAATCTTTTAGTAAAAAGTGGTACTAATAAAAAAACAATTAGTATAAAAAAAGAAATAAACGTGCAAGTAAAAGGATTAGTATTACTGAATTATAAAGTTCTAGGAAATGAATCCGAAGAAGCATAGTGAATTTAAAGATGGCATAGCAGAAGAGGTGGGAGTACACTCTCAATTGGTTGATGATTTTATAACATTCTACTATAGTAAAGTAAGAAAGAAACTTTCTAAGTTAGAATTCCCTAGAATCTATATTGAAGGATTAGGTACATTTTATCTTAGGAAGAATAAGTTAGAAAATGCAATAAAAAGGCAAAAGAGTATGTTAGGAAATATAGCTAAACGTACATATAATGGTTATGCTAAAAGTGAAAACATATTATTAAATATTGAAGAAATGGAAAAAGCTCTAGAACAAATGGAGAAAGATATTTTAAAGAAAAAAGAATTTAAATCAAAGATGTAAATGTCAAAGCCGTGGAAAAAATATATAGATGCATTTAAAAATGCAGATAAGATTGCAGAAGGAATAAAAAATAAGATATTTAAAAAAGAACACATTGAAGCTGTAGCAACTGATAGATTTCAGATATGCATAAAGTGTTCTTTATTTGATGCTAAAGGAAGTGATTGTATTGCTCCAGGAACTCAACCATGTTGTTCAGATTGTGGTTGTAGTTTAGCATTTAAAGTTAGATCATTATCTTCTGAATGTCCAAAAGGATTTTGGGATGCATTTACTACAGAAGAGCAAGAGAATAAAATAAACCAACAGATTAAAAAATAAATAATGAGTGATTTACTTAAACCAGTAGTTGTATCAGATATTGTAAGAGATTTACTAGAATATAAATTGATTACAAAAGATTCAGCAGTAATATTATTAAACGCTGAGGCAAAAGCTAATGCATTTGATAATCAAACAGTGTTACCACCAGAATGGATACCTAACATTGAAAAAGAAGAAACTATAACATGGACAATAGATCCATCAAATCCGGATTTACCACATTGGTATACAACAATAGCATAGTATTATGGCAATTATATTTAAAGAAGAAGGACATAGTTATGAAAGTATAGACAAAGATGCTATAGAGTGGTTAAGTGTAACTTCTTTTATAGGTATGTTTAAACCCAAGTTTGATGCTAAGGGTCAAGCTAAAAAGTCAGCTAAAAATAAAAGATCTAAATGGTATGGTATGACTGAAAAAGAAATACTAACTGCATGGGATAATGAGACTAAGAGAGCTATTAAGTTAGGTAATTTTTATCATAATCAAAGAGAAGCTGACATGTTAGATTTTGACACTATTGAACGTGATGGCACAGAGATACCTATTGTCAAACCTTTAGTTAATGATGATGGTATTAAATTAGCACCTGAACAAAAAGTGGAAGATGGTATATATCCAGAACACTTGGTATATTTAAAGTCTGCTGGAATTTGTGGTCAGGCTGATTTAGTTGAAATTGTAAATGGTTATATTAACATATATGATTATAAAACTAATAAAGAGATTAAGGAAAAAGGATTTACTAATTGGGAAGGTATAACAAGCAAAATGTTTAAGCCTGTGAATAATTTAGATGATTGTAATCTTAATCATTATAATCTGCAATTAAGTATTTATGCGTATATTATTAAAAAACACAACCCTAAACTTAAAATAGGCAAGTTAGTAATACAACATGTAAAGTTTAAACAAATAGGGGAAGATGAAAATGGTTATCCTGTTAATGAACATGTTAATGGAGAACCTGTATTAGAAACAATTAAAATGTATGAATTACCATATCTTAAAGATGAAGTAAATTCTTTAATAATGTGGTTAAAAGAAAATAGATAATGGCATCAATAGTATTAACACAAGTTCATTTAGCACAAAAATCTCCAACAGATTCATCACAACCTTTATATGTTGTACCAGGATCAGATAACCCATTAGCAATAGATCAACCGGAAATAATTGGTGTTGGGGTAGTATACAATTTAGATGGAACAATCCTTGATGCTAGACAAGTATATGTAGCTGGTTTGGTAACTCCAATTTATGTTGCTGATTCTTATGCTACAGTGAAGCAGTATATTGATCAAAACTAAAAACATAAAATTATGCTAATAAGATTATTTGATGTACAAAACTCAAAAGTGGTACCAACAGAGCATTGTTATGCTTTACCTTTTTTAAATAAAATTATGGAAGAATATCCTGATAGTTATTTAAAAATTTATCAATACATTTTTTATATGTCTTGTCCTAATCCTGACATGAATCCATTTTTTAATTTACCAGAACATGAAAAGGAAGATATAATAATTGAAGAAATACAATTAGAAGATTCTCCTGAAGATGGTAAGATTAGATATGCATTAGATATGTGCAAACAGATGTATGAAACACCAACATATAGAGCTTATGTAGGTATCAAAGCTATGTTAGATAGATTAGCTAAGTATATGGAAGTAACACCTATAGAACATGGTAGAGATGGAAATATGAACTCTATGATAAACGCTGCTGCAAAATTTGAACAGATTAGGCAGTCATATAAAGGAGCTTTTAGTGATATGAAGCAGGAGCAAGAAAGTTCAGTTAGGGGAGGTGCAGGATTAGCATATGACCAAATATGACAAAAGATAAATGGCACTTTTGTTATTGGGATGAACCAGATTTCAATACTGATAAAAAAAAATTAATTAACAATAAAGAAACCAAAAAAAATGGCACAACAAATAGTTCCGGTAGGAAAAAAAATTCTGATAAAACAAAGAGAAGCTGAAAAGTTTTTTAATAACACAAATATTATGATACCTGATGGTGCTCAAGAAAGAGAAAACATAGGTTCTGTTGTTGGTGTTGGAGCATCTGTAGAAGAGATAAAAGTTGGTGATGTAGTTCAATATACAGATCATTGCCTACCTGTACCAATGAAGCATAATGATGTAGAACACTTATTGATTCAAGAGGGTGATATATTTGCAATTTTAGTGGATGTATAAATCCATACCCACATATTATAAAGGTACATGGGAAACTACTGATTTTGAAACTAAGAATGATTTCATAGAATTTTTATTAAGTATATTTAGTGAGCCTGGGAAATATGATTTTACCATTTTATCTAAAGAATTTAATAGAGAGGCTAAGACCTTTAATGAGAATGGGTTTTATTGTGATAAACCTTTTAGATCAAAAGATTTTATTTCTTATTGGAATGATCAAAAAAATAAATGTAGAGTAGGTGTAATTTATAAGAATGATGATAAGTCTTGGTATTTATCAAGAGATTATTATATGTGGTTAAATTTTTTGCCAATCTTTGATAAAGAAGAAAAAAAATACGGGTTTGCTAAAGTAAGAGATGCACAATATCATATGGCTCTTTATGAGCTATTAGCTGAATTAAATAATAAACATTCAGCAATACTTAAAAAACGTCAAATAGCATCATCTTATTTTCACATGGGTAAGATTATAAATCAGTATTGGTTTGAAGAGGGAAGCATTTGTAAAGTTGGGGCATCTCTTAAAGATTTTATAAATGATAAAGGATCATGGAAATTTTTAGATGAATATAAAATATTTCTTAATGAGCATACTGCATGGTATAGACCAAGTAATCCTGAAAAGGTTTTATTGTGGCAGCAACAGATTGAAGTAAAAGTTGGAAATAGAAAAACTGCCAGAGGTCTTAAATCAAAAATACAAGGGGGATCATTTGAAAAAAATGCTACTACAGGAGTAGGTGGACCTTGTACATACTTTTTTCATGAAGAGGCTGGGATTGCACCCAAGATGTCAGAGACATATGAGTATTTACGTCCTGCAATGTCATCTGGTATGATGACTACAGGTATGTTTATAGCAGCTGGATCGGTGGGTGACTTGGAGCAATGTAATCCATTAAAGGAAATGATTATAAATCCTAAATCAAATGATATATATTCTATAGAAACGGATTTAATAGACGCTGATGGTACAGTTGGTATGGCTGGACTATTTATTCCTGAACAGTGGTCTATGCCCCCTTATATTGATGACTATGGTAACTCTTTAGTAGAAGAAGCTATAGAAGCAATTACTTTAGAAAGGGCACGTTGGAAGAATGAATTAAATGGAGAACAGTTTCAATTAAGAATATCTCAAAAACCTTTGAATATTGCAGAAGCATTTGCATATAGAAAAGCATCAATATTTCCACAAGGTATTTTAAGCAGACAACAAAAAAGAATTGAAGAAAAAGAATACCCTTATGAACTTATTGAATTAGATAGAAATGAAAAAGGGATCTTTGCAAAGAGGACAAATAAATTACCAATAACTAGATTTCCTGTAGATAAAAAACAAACAGACAAAACAGGTACTATAGTTGTTTGGGAAAGACCTGTAAAAAATCCAGAGTTTGGTGCTTATTATGCTTCTATTGACCCTGTTTCAGAAGGGAAGACAACAACATCAGATTCTTTGTGTAGCATATTTGTTTATAAAAATGCTGCAGAAGTAACAAGAACTACAGCAGCAGGAGATGTAGAGCAGTTTTTAGAAAAAGATAAAATAGTAGCTGCTTGGTGTGGTAGATTTGATGATATAAATAAAACTCATGAAAGATTAGAGTTAATCATTGAATGGTATAATGCTTGGACAGTTGTAGAAAATAACATTTCTCTTTTTATTCAGCATATGATTGCCAGAAAGAAACAGAGATATTTAGTACCTAAACAACAGATATTATTTTTAAAAGATCTTGGATCTAATAGAACGGTATATCAAGAATATGGTTGGAAAAATACAGGTACTTTATTTAAAAGTCATTTAATATCTTATGCTATAGAATTTTTAAGAGAGGTTATAGATGAAGAAACAGATGTAAATGGTGTTGTCATTAATCAGACTTTAGGTGTAGAAAGAATACCAGATCCAATGTTAATTAAAGAAATGTTGGCTTATTATCCTGGATTGAACGTAGATAGGTTAGTTGCTTTTGGAGCTTTAATAGCTTTTGCAAAAATTCAACAATCAAATAGAGGCTACTCTAAGCGGCAAGAATCAGAAGATAATTCTTTGGTAAAGTCAGATAATTTCAGTAAATTAAAGTATAGTCCGTTTAAAAATATAGGGCGTAATAGATCAAGAAATACCAATAGACCTAGTAGATCTGGATTTAAAAATTATAAGTAGACTAATTAAAAATATCTAGAATGAGAGTATTAAATGCAATGCAGTTAAAAAATGGAGCTAAAGCTGATGGCGTATCTACGTTTTCTAGTTTAACTCAGCCAGTTCAGTTTTTACCATCTAAGGAGAAGACTGATGATTGGGCTGCATGGAATTTAGATTGGCTTGAATTACAAGGTGTAGAGTTTTTAAGAATTAATGCAAGAAGGTTATTAAAAAATTATAAGTTAGCTAAAGGTATTATTGATAAGAGTGATTACATTGTTGAACCAGACAATGACTATAAGGAAATGATGGACGTTTTAACAGCTGAAAATGATTCAGCATTAGAACTAAAGTTTTATCCAATTGTACCCAATGTAATTAATGTATTAAGCGGAGAGTTTTCTAAGAGATATAACAAAGTTCAATTTAGAGCTGTTGATGACAAATCATATAATGAAATGTTAGAACAGAAGAAGATGCAAATTGAAGAGTCATTATTAGCTGAGGCAGAATCAAATCTTGTAGCAACAATGCTTGAGATGGGTATGGACCCAGCATCTGAAGAAGCTCAGCAAAAGTTATCACCAGAAGGTCTTAAATCACTTCCTGAAATAGAAGATTTTTTTAGTAAGTCATACAGAAGTATGGTTGAAGAATGGGCATCTCATCAGTTGAATGTTGATGAAGAAAGATTCAGAATGCAAGAATTAGAAGAAAGAGCATTTAGAGATAGCCTTATTGCAGATAGAGAGTTTTGGCATTTTAAAATGTTAGAAGATGATTATGATATTGAATTATGGAATCCCGTATTAACTTTTTATCAAAAATCCCCAGATCAAAGATATATTTCAGATTCTAACTATGTTGGAAAAATTGATTTGATGACTGTATCTGATGTAGTAGATAAGTATGGCTACTTAATGAATCAGAAGCAATTACAATCTCTTCAAAAAATATATCCAGCAAGATCAGCTCAATATCAAGTTAATGGGTATCAGAATGATGGAGCATATTATGATGCAACTAGATCTCATGAGTGGAACACTAATGCTCCCGGTCTAGCATATAGACAATATGCAAGTAATTACATGGCTGATCCAGAACGTGGTGGAGATATTGTTACCCAAATACTTTCTCAAAGTGAAGATTTAGAAGGCTTTGGTGATAGCAACTTAATGAGAGTTTCTACTATATACTGGAAAACTCAAAGAAAAGTTGGACACTTAACTAAGATAGAATTTGATGGTGAGGTAACTCAGGAGATTATTGATGAAACATATAAGATATCTGAAAAACCTGTTTATGATACATCTATTTTTAAAAATAAAAGCAAAGAGACTTTATTACAAGGAGAGCATGTAGATTGGATTTGGATAAATGAAGTTTGGGGTGGTGTAAAAGTTGGTCCTAATGTTCCTGCCATGTGGAGAACTACAATGGATGATAATGTAAATCCTATATATTTAGGTGTTAATAGAACTAAACCTGGAAGATTACCATTCCAATTCAAAGGTAATAATTCACTTTATGGGTGTAAACTTCCTGTAGAAGGTAGAGTTTTTTCTGATAGAAATACAAGATCTACCTCACTTGTAGATTTAATGAAAGCATATCAAGTTGGTTATAACATGGTTAATAATCAAATTGCAGATATCCTGATAGATGAGTTAGGAACAGTGATAATGTTTGATCAAAATGCTTTACCACGTCATTCAATGGGAGAAGATTGGGGTAAAAATAATTATGCAAAAGCATTTGTAGCAATGAAAGATTTTCAAATGCTACCTCTAGATACATCAATTACTAATACTGAAAATGCTACAAATTTCAATCATTATCAGACTCTTAATATGGAGCAAACAGGTAGGTTGATGTCTAGAATTCAACTTGCAAATTACTTTAAACAACAATGTTTTGATGCAATAGGAATTAATCCTCAACGTTTAGGAGGGGCTGTATCAGCTCAAACAGCTACAGGGGTAGTTAATGCTATGCAACAGTCTTATGCTCAAACAGAGATTTATTTTGTACAGCATTCAGATCATTTAATGCCTAGAGTACATCAGATGAGAACTGATTTAGCACAATATTATTATAGCACAAACCCAAGTGTAAGGTTGTCTTATATATCAACAGAAGCACAAAAAGTAAACTTTACAATTAACGGTACTGATTTATTGTTAAGAGATTTTAATGTTTTTGCAACAACTAAAACAAATCATAGACAAGTCTTAGAACAGTTAAAGCAAATGGCTTTGACTAACAACACTACTGGAGCCTCTATTTTTGAATTAGGTAATATTGTTAAAGCTGATTCAATTGCTGAAGTAACAGATATCTTAAAAGATTCTGAAACTAGAATGCAAGAACAAAGACAGCAAGAAATGCAACAGCAACGTCAAATGCAAGAAGAACAACTTCAAGCTAAGGCTCAAGAAGAGCAAATGAAGTTGCAAGCTGAAATGCAAGAAAATGATAAGGATAGACAAAATGATTTAACCATTGCTGAAATAAGAGCTGCAGGATACGGTTCTATGGCTGATATCAATCAAAATCAAGTATCTGATTACCAAGATGCAATGAAAGATATTAGAGATTCAACTAGATATCAAGAGCAAGCAAATCTTAAACGTGAAGAAATGAATAGCAAAGGCTCTCTTGAAAAAAGTAGACTAGAAGTAGAAAGAGAAAAAATTGCTGCAGATAGAGCAATTGCAGACACTAAATTAGCAATTGCTAGAGAAAATAAAAACAAATATGATAACCCTTCTTCAAAAAAGAAAGAAGATAAATAATTACTGTTAGCTATATACTGCAAAAAACTTTACTGTTATTACAAATTATATAAGTTTATTACTTTATAACCGATTAAAGTTTTTGTATATTATATATATAAGTATTAAATATTAAAACCAACAAGATATGGATACAAAAGAAAACACTGTGAAAAGTAACGTAGAAACATTAGACATTAACTTAGATGAGATCTTTAACGGATCTCCTGGAGCTGATGATGTTACATTACCCGCAGAAGAAAAAAGCAAACCAAATATTTTTACAGGAAAACCAAAAGCAGACTTTTCATTTGCTGATCCTGATGAGGATGGTGTAGATGATTTATCAGCTAAATCAAAAGAAGAAGAAAAAACAACTGAACAAGTTGAAGAAGTTGAAGCAGCAAAGCCTGTTGAAACAGATGATGCTCAGATGTCTAAAAAAGACACAGATGACATTATGGATTCTTTAACAGATGAGGTTGAAGATGCTGAAGAAGAAAAAAGGGAAACAAGAGGTAGAAAATCTATATCCGGAATAAGTGATGTATTTAACAAACTTATAAAGGCTGATAAAATAGTTCCTTTTGATGATGATAAGGAATTAGCAGATTATACAGCTAAAGATTGGGAGGAACTTATTGAGGCTAACTTAGAAGAGAAGGCTAATCAAGCAAGACGTGAAACTCCAAAGCAATTTTTTGCAAGTTTACCAGAAGAGCTACAAGTTGCGGCTAGATATGTAGCAGATGGAGGACAAGATTTAAAAGGTTTGTTTTCAACTTTAGCTCAGGTAGAAGAAACTAGGACTTTAGATATTAAATCTGAATCAGGGCAGGAAACAATTATCAGAGAATATTTAGGTGCTACAGGATATGGCACACAAGAAGAAATCTCTGAAGAAATTGAGATATGGAAAGATTTAGGAAAACTTGAACAACAAGCTTCAAAGTTTAAACCTAAGTTAGATAAAATGCAAGAAAAAGTTGTTGCAAAAAAGATTGAAGAACAAGATCTTAAAAGAAAGCAACAAGAGCAGGCATCTAAAACGTACATGTCTAATGTATATGAAACATTAAAAGACGGTAACTTAGGTGACATTAAGATAGATAAAAGAACACAAGCAATGTTGTATAATGGTTTAGTTCAACCAAGTTATCCTTCAGTTAGTGGGAAAAATACAAATTTACTTGGACACTTATTAGAAAAGTATCAATTTGTTGAACCTAACTATAATTTGATTTCTGAAGCTTTATGGTTATTGCAAGATCCAGAAGGATACAAGTCAAAAATCATGGATAAAGGAGCTCAAAAAAGTGTTGAGAAAACAGTTAGAAAATTAAAAACTGAACAGGCAAATGCAGGCGGATCTAATTCTCTAGGTATACAAGAGAAGGAAGAAACTAAAAGAAAGTCAAGTGGTAGAAAGCTACCAAGAACCAACAACATTTTCAAAAGGATTTAATAATCACAAATAAATAAATAAATAATAACAATTAAAAACAAGTAAAAATTATGGCAACTCCAGTATTAAATAATGGAATTTTCCTAAGAGATACAAGCTACAAAGCTAGTTCTCATGTTGATTCTTATCACCTAACCCAGATGCTTGGTAACGCTGAGCCTATGGACATGGGACCAGTAGATCTTTGGGCAATGACCCAGAAGGTAGAAATGCCTTTGTATCAGATGGCTTCATTCGGTGGAAAGAACACAATCATGGTGGACAACGCACGTGGTGAGTACAAATGGCAAACTCCAATTGCTCAAGATCTTCCATACATTGTGGCAGACATTGAAGCGGCAAACACAAACAAAGGTGTAGATGGTACAACCTTTAAAATTAAAATTTCCAAAAGAACTTTTGGTCATGGTGATATTATTACTTATGACAAGTACAATGGATTAGAACTTTACATTACAGCAGATGATATTATCCCTGCAGGTGACGGTTTTATCTACACAGTTCAATTGGTAAACAACAACAATGCAGCTATCTTGGATAACAAGTATTTAGCTAAAGGTACTAAATTCTTCAGAAAAGGTTCTGCAAGAGGTGAGTATGGAGAAAGATTCTCTGACATTGAAACAGGTTCTGGTTTCCGTGAATTCTACAATTTCGTAGGGGGAGCAGAAGCACATGTACATTATTCTATTTCTAGCCGTGCTGATCTTATGATCAAAGGTGGCTTGAATGCTGATGGTACTGTACCAGTAACTGAAATATGGAGAAACTTTGATACAGACTCTAACAATCCTTCAGTTCCTTCTATTGAGGGTCTGATTGCTAATATGGGTAAAGCTGGTGCAAGAGAAGCATTTGAAAATGGTACTCTTACTAGAACTTTCATTACTAATATGGAAGCAGCTCACTTATCTAAAATTGCTACGGATATTGAAACTTACCTAATGTGGGGTAAAGGTGGTAGAGTAAAACAAGACGGACCAGATGATATTAGATTGTCTGTTGGTCTTTGGTCTCAGTTAGATAACTCTTTCAAAAGAGTATATAACAAGTCCTCATTTACTCTTGACATGTTTAAGTCTGAGCTTTACAACTTCTATCAAGGTAAAGTTGAATTTAAAGGGCCAGACCCACAAAGATCACTTGTTGTTCAAACAGGTATTGCAGGTATGCAACTAATTAACAAAGCTATTGCTGATGAAGTATATGGTTCTGGTTTAGTTCAAAATGCTAGTGATATTGGTGCGGTAACAGGTAAAGGTATGGATTTAGATTATGGTTTTGCTTACACAAGCTTTACTATTCCTTTCCTTGCTAATGTTAAGTTTGTACTTAACCCAGCATTTGATAACTTAAATACAAATGATATTGAGAATCCATTGATTGATGGAAGACCTTTAAGTTCTTATAGCTTTATCATTTTTGATGTTACAGATGAAGGAAATGACAACATTCACTTGTTGAAACTTTCTTGGGATAATCAACTCAAGTGGTTCTACCAAAATGGTACTATGGACTACATGGGAAGAACTCAAGGGTTTGCATCTACAGGAAACTTTAATGGTTACCGTGTAATGATGTCTCAAACTATGCCAGCTATTTGGGTAAAAGATCCAACTAAAGTTCTTAAAATTGTAATGAGAAACCCTGTTACAGGAGGATCATTCTAGAACTAATAATTAAAGGGGGGGAGTTAAACCTCCTCCCTTTTTTTTTAATCTTTAAAACAAATAATCATGGGACTAGATATAAAAAAAGCAAATAAAACTACTGAATTCACTAATTTAAGTGTTTCTAAAATTATTGCTTCTAAAGCCGTTGGTAAAGATATATTAGTCAAAGACTATGCAAATAATGCTGCAGCCGTTGCAGCAGGTTTAGTCAAAGGTGATCTATATCATTCCAGTGGAGATTTAAAGGTGGTAGTATAATAAAAGTCAAAAAACTTTAGCAAGCGTAATACCTTGCTTTAGAAATTAGTAATAATAAATGTACATAAATATGTACCTTTGACTTAAAATAGTTATTAATTAATAAACCAAAAAAAAGATGAATGATTACACAATTGTAGAAAAGTATCAACAAAGTAAAGATCAGACTATTGCTATACGTCCTTTCTTTAATCCAACTAAAGAAAATATGGGGTTAGAACAGTATGGTCTCTCACTCCATGATGGAGTATTTCATGAAGAATCTTTAGCCTGTTTAGAAATGAATGGTGTTAAAAGATATGTAACTGGACTTAATGAATTTGCACCTGAAGTAAAATTATTACCAAAGGATAAAAAAATAGCAAAGATTAAAGAAATAAGACAAGTAGTTGCTCAATTAGAGGCAGAACTAGCAGCTAATGTAGTTGACCCGGAAGATAAAGATTTCTGGAATAAGTTAACAGTAATGAAGCCTGATAACTCTAAATTTTGGGATAAAATCAGTTTAAGATGTGGTAATGAACCAGTATTTTTAGATCCTATGAAAGATCCGTATGATCTTATAAAGTTACATGCTATTAATGCAGGAGGTTTTTCAATAGTTGCAGGATCATTAAGAGAAGCAAGAGCAATGAATAATTCTCCTAAATTTTATTTAGATACTGCACAAGAATCATTATCAACTAGAACAGAGTTGAGTAAATTGAAAAATAAAGCATTAGTTGCTTTACAGAATATGTATGACTCTAACGTTACTAAACTAATGTATGTTGCTAAAATATGTGATATAGATAGTGTGCAGTATGTTAAAGCTACACCTAATGATGTATTATATGAAAATATGGACACATACATTAACGGTTTTGGAGCAGAGTCATCTAAAAAAAGAGCAGCATCTCAATTCTTAGAAGCTTCTGGATTATCTATGGAAGAATTAAAAATAAGAGCACTTATAAAAGATGGCCTTTATTATAGATTTATTACAACAAAAGCAGGTGGATGGATTGAACCAATTGACAGTGGTGTTAAGTTTGGTAAAACCCCATCAGAATGTTTAACGTTCTTACAAAATCCAGAAAATGAAGAATCCTTAATGTCACTTTTAGAAAAGGTTGAACCATATTGGAATTCATAAAAATATAGAAAATGAACAATGACACTCTTTTACTAAAATTAAAACAAAGGCTTAACAAACTAGACAGTCAAGATTATGACAATATAGAATGTTGGCAATTTGTAGAAGCTTTTAACAAGGTTCAATTAGAGTGGTGTAGAAGAAATCTGCATGGGGGAAACATGTATAAAGAAGGAGATGAGTTATCTAAAAAAAGAATAGATGATTTACAACCTTTATTAATAGAGCTTTCTTTAACTGGAACTATTACAGATACATATTTTGAATCAAATAATTTTCCAGTAGATGAGTATTTAGAATATAAAAGAGTTGGCACTGATGCTACCTCAGAATGCTGTACAGATCCAAGATCTATGACAGTATATTTATCTGAAGTAGCAAATGTTCCTTTATTGTTAAGAGATCCTTTAAAAAATCCTGATTTTGAATGGGGTGAAACTTTCTGCACAATGCAGAATAATACAATAAGAATTTATAGAAATACAGATTTTAATATTGTAAATCCAGTTTTAACTTACTACAGAAAACCAGTATATATTGAAGTATTAGGATGTACTGATCCATATACAGGAGTAACAAGTACAGTAAATATTGAATGTGAATTTAAAGATGATGTAACAGAACTTATGTTAGATGATACAGCATCATTGATTGCAGGAGATATAGAAAATATATATCAACAACAAAGAGGTCAAGCTGCTGCTGAACGTAATAACTAATTATTATGGAATATAGATCATTAAAAAAAGATGGTGATAAAAAGTCTAAAGGAATAGGAAGACTTAGCAGTTCCCTTCATGATCAGACTGCTGAATTAGTGGTTGAATTAATGAATGCTGCCACTAGTTTTCATAAACTTCATTTATCTGTAACAGGAGATGGTTCATATGCTCAGCATAAAGCATTAAATGAAATTTATGATGCTTTACCAGAATTAGCAGATACAATTGCTGAGGGTATGCAAGGTGCTTGTGAAAAGATATTAAACTATCCTGATAAAGCTCCTGTAAGTTTAAGTGGTGTTGATGGTGCAGTTCAATATCTTAGAAATTTAACTGAAGAAGTAAACCAATTACAAGCAGTTATGCCTTATTCAGAAATAATAAATAATCTTGATCTTGTTAAGGATTCTATTAATACTGCAAAATATAAGTTGATTTTCTTATCTTAATTTGATTAAGTAACAATAATTGCTTATATTATTAATGTACAATGAAGTACAAATATATATATCTAATTAAAAATTAAAAATTATGGCTTATTTTAATCATGCGTTTAACAAAACGTTTATTGCAGACAGCACGCTGAGAGCGGCTGGTACTGCAACAAGTGCTCTCACTGCAGGGCAACTAGCTCTAGTGGATGGTGCAGACTGGGAATCAGTTGCATTACCAGGTGGAGCTGCTGTTCCAGCAATTGGAACAGGAGATCTTGCATATGTAGTGCAAGGATCATTTTACACTAAAGACAGTATTGGAAACAATCCTGGTCATGGTGGTTACAAAGAATCAGTAAAATCTAAAGGTATCAACCCGAAGTATATTACTAGACTTTGGAAAACAAACTGTATTGAGGCTACTCAAGCAACTGCTTCTTTAGCATTAGGTGCTGAATGTACTCCATGTGGAACTACACAATTCATGAGAATGGATGTTAAAGGTTCTCCAGCATTACGTTTTTTAAATCACAATGCTTATGCAATTGGTGATTCTGCAAATCTTTGCTGTATTGATGGACAAGAATTTTTGGATCCTGCATTAGTGTTAGCTACTGAAGCTGCACAAGTTGTTGGAAACATGTTAGCAAAAGATGCTGTTGGATATGACGCTGGTAATCCACTAATCACTCCTTTTACAAAAGAAGCTGATTTAGATGGTGTTTTAACTGCTACTTTAGTTGGTGGTACAGGTTATGCTGTTGCTGACGGAGTTGCTACTACTGTTGCTTCTCCTTCTGTAGGATCTGGTGCATTAATTAACATTTTAACTGTTGCAGGTGGTGCAATTGCTACTTATAGCTTTGCTTCACAAGGTTCAGGTTATGCTGTTGGTGATGTATTAACAGTTTCTGGTGGTGGCGGTGATGCAACATTAACTGTTACTGCTGTAACTGAAGGTGGTGTTGTAGTAAATGTAACCGATGCTGCTGGACAGGTTGTTTCAAATATTTATTCAATTGCTCAAGCGCAAGGTCTTGCTGCTGCAGGAAATTATGTTCCTTCAACAACTCCTAACGCTGCTGCAGCTACTGTAGATGCAGTTGTTCATTTTGTTGGAGCTTATGTTAGCACTGAATTTGGAAACTGTTCTTTTGATACAAGAGACTTTTATGGCAAAGAGCCTGTAGAGATTATTGCAAGTATCTTAGATGAAACTGGAGATCCATGTAATGATTGTGGTACTGCTGCAAGAACTGCTGGTCAAATGCAACAAACTCAAGGTGAGCAAGTAATTAGAGAATTAATTTTATCTGAAAGATACCGTCAGTCTCCTTACAATCAAGGAAACAGAGACAGTGCTAGAATCAGAGAAATTGAAATGTCTGATGAACTTCTTGCTGCTGTAGATAGAACTGAAACTTACAGAGCATATTATATTCAACACACTGTGCCAAGATTTAACAATCCAACTGGTGTATTTGATAATGATCAATATGTATACAAAGTATATGTAAAGTGTTCTGATGCTGGTGCACAAGGTGAGTTAGATGATCTATTTGAAGGTTTGGCTGCATGGGCAAGTGACAACGGCAATAAAATTGCTATTGAAACAAATCCAGTATGGTAAACATATAATCTAGCATTATATAATCTTAATTAGAGCAGGAGAAATAAAAAACTCCTGCTCTTTTTATTTTATATTCTCTGTATTTTTTTGTATATTATCTATATAGTGTGATAAAGTAATATAAAATGGCAGATAAACATATACTAAGTTTAGAAATACCCACTGTTTCAAACTGTGGGTTATTGTGTATTAAAGATACAAGTCAATATGCTTCAGAGTTAGATGTAGATTGTGAAGAATTATTAATTACTTTACCAGGATACTCAGTTCCTGTATTAATTAAAGTTGATAAAAACTTTGATTTTTGTTTAACTGCATGTGCGTTAGGATCTCAAAAAACAGATTGCGGAAAAACTCAACAAAATATACCTGATGGTATTTATATTATAAGATATAGTGTATCACCTAATTCAAAAGTATATGTTGAATATAACCATTTAAGAGTAACAAGTTTACTTAAAAAGTACTATGATGTACTATGTGGTTTAAATATTCAAGCTTGCCAACCGGAAGCTAAGAAACAAGCCTTATTAGATGAGATGGGTTTTATTAGAACTTTAATTGATGCTGCTGTAGCAAATGCTGAATACTGTTCTTCATCTGCTCAGGCAATGCAATTATATAATTATGCTAAACAAAGATTAAATAAAATAAATTGTCCAACGGGACATTGTTGATAATAAAGCTTAAACCAATAGAGTAATATGAACTGTGCTAATTGTAATAAAGGATTTAGTTGTGGATGTCAAAAGATGACTGTAGATGGAGTAACTATTCACAAAACATGTCAGAATGAGTGGAATAATAAAAAACTATCTAATCAAAGTGAACAAGCACCTAAACAAGATTTGAATTTGCAGTTAGCTGCAGATCAAATTAAAAATTTAAGAAACAAATAAAATGAGTATAGTAAAAACATCAAACACAGCTTATCAAGAAGATCAATGTATTATTGAAAAAATTAACATTGAACAAAATTTTGCTCAGCAAGTGTATGTTGTTTTTAGAGAAATAAAATTTGGAATAACACCTTGTTGCTATAGTGACTATGAAGATGCTGTTATTAATAAAGCACTTTCTGATTGGAGATATGCTAAATCACATAAAACAATCTTATGTATTGAAAAAGCAGGAGAGTTTGTAAAACCTTTAGCACCAATAAATAAAGAAGCAAGCATGGATTGTCCTCCTAATCCATCTAATGTATGTACAATAGAAGATATATGTTCTTTAAGAAGTTCAGCAGCAACATATACTCAATGTTTTGAGTCTGCTTTATCTACCTGGGTCATAACACATAATTTAGGTAAGTTTCCTTCTATAACAATAGTTGATGTAAACAATGAAATAGTAGTGGGAGATGTAGATTACACAACCTCAAATATAATAACAGTAACATTTAACAATCCGTTTGCGGGTTGTGCATTTTTAAATTCAAAATAATAAACAATAAAAAAAAAAGATAAACAATGGCAATTAAGTATTTAGTGGGTTTAGACATTGATGGAAACATTGATTTAAACTCAAATCAAATTAAGGAGGTTCGTATTGACAACCTTGCCTCTGATCCCACTGGATCACTTGGTAGAATATATTACAATACGGGTGCAAATGTATTAAAATTTTATAACGGAACTGCTTGGGTGCCTTTATCTACTGCTGTAGATACAAACACTACTTATGATTTATCAGGTGTTGGTTCATCAAATGGAACAGCAGGTGTAAGACTTGCAGGTTCAGATGGAACCAATGATGATGTATTAGTAGTTGGTGCTGGTACAGTAGGAGTAACAAGGAGTGGTAATACACTTACAGTTACAGGAACTGACTCTGCAGTTGGTACAGTTACAGATGTATCAGGTGGAACAGGAATTACTATAACAGGAACATCTACAGTTACCCCAACAGTTAATATTGATACTGTAGGTACAGATAACGCAATTGAAGTATTAGTTGCAGCAGATCCAGTAGGAGCTGATTATGTATGGTTTTCAGATGTAAGTGATTCAAATACATTAAGAAAATCACTTATATCTAATATGCCAGGTTTTGGTAAAGACGGTACAGTAACTTCTGTAGATTCTGGAGCTGGTTTAACAGGTGGTGCTATCACAGCAACTGGTACAATATCTGTAGATTATGTAGGTGCAGATAACGTAGTATTAGCTGCGTCTGATGGTACAGGAATATCCGTAGTAGCAGGAGATAGAATACTTGTTTCTGATTCTAGTGACAGCAATGCTAAATATGTAAATATTTCACAGATTACTGCTGCAATTGGTGGTGGTACTGTAACTTCTATTGATGTAAGTGGTGGAACAACTGGATTAACTACTTCAGGTGGGCCAGTTACTGCTTCAGGTACAATAACGTTAGCTGGTACATTAGCTGCTGCAAATGGTGGTACCGGACAATCAAGTTACACAGTAGGTGATATACTATATGCATCAGGAACAGGTGCGTTATCTAAATTAGGAATTGGAACAGCAGGGCAAGTATTAAAAGTAGCGGGTGGTATTCCATCTTGGGCTACAGATGCTAATGCAGGTGGAACAGTAACAAGTATTGGTATTACTGAAACAGGTACAGCATTAGCAATTACAGGTTCTCCAGTTACAACATCTGGTGATATTAACATTGCAGGTGCAGGAACATCTTCTCAAGTAATATTAGGAGATTTATCTTTAGGTACTTTTACAAGTGGTACAGTAACTAGTGTTACTGCATCTAATGGGGCTAAAGTAACAGGTACAGCAACGACAGTTCCTAATGTAGAAGTTGATTATTCTGCAACTGGTGTTGTTGATTCAGCAGCTGGAATGAGCGGTAATGCTGAAGCTGATGATAAAATTTTGTTAGCAGATGATAGTGCATCTGGCGTGGTTGTTAAAGCACCATTGTTAGATATTCCATTAAATGTATTAGGAGCACCTATTGCGGATTTATCTATAGGTTCACAAAAATTGACTAGTGTTGCAACAGGTACTGCAGGTACAGATGGTGTTAATTTAGCACAAGTACAAGCAATAGCAGCCGGTGTTGGTGTATTCCAAGGAGGTTATAACGCAACAACAAACTCTCCTGCATTGACAGGAGCAAGTAACGTTGCTTTAGTACAAGGTGATTTCTATGTAGTTACTGTTGATGGTACATTCTTTACAGAAACTGTAGAGGTTGGAGATTTGATATTTGCTAATGGAACAATTGCAGCTGGGTCAAGTCCAGTGATTGGAGATTACACTGTTGTTATTTCAGATGCTAACATTGCAGGTGTAGGTGCTACAGATGGAGCAACTGAAAAAGGTGTTGCTGGATTTAGTAGTGCAACTTTTGCTGGTACAGCAAATGGATTCATTACTGTTAAAGCAGGCGGAATTAGTGATGCTCAGTTAGCAAGTACATTTAACAAGATTATTGGTACTGATACAGATCTTGATACAAGTGGTGTAGATGTAGTTGATCAGATTAATGTTACTGATGGTGTTATTACATCAATGAGTAAAAGAACATTACCTAATGCTGCAACAGGATCAGTTGGTGTTACAGAGATAGCAACACAAGCTGAGGTTGACGCAGGAACAGATACATTTAGATATGTAACTCCAGCAACATTAAAAAGTGCTCAATCTAAAAGATCATATACAGGCACATGGCCTACAACAGATGCGTCTAGTTGGGTTATTGATTTAGGTACTCACTTGTTAGCTACTGGACCTTACATTATACAAACATATGATGTTGATACTTTTGATCAAGTATTTTTAGATGTTAACGCAAATACTACTAGTGGAGATGTTACTTTTACAGCATCAAATACAATAACTGCAGGTACAATACGTGTAAATATTATATTGGTTGATTAATAATAATTAAAATTTAAAGGGGAATTTTGAATTTTGATATTTAAGATTCCCCTTTTTTTAAAATGTATTATATTTACACATTTATAAATTAGGATGGCAAAGATATTAAATGACTTAGAAGTTACAGGATCAATTGAGGTAGATACATTAGTAAATGCTGCATCTAACACAAATGCATTTTTAGTATCTGATGGCGGTCTAGTTAAGTTTCGTACAGGTACACAATTGAGATCAGATATTGGAGCTGGAACAGGAAGCGGAAGTGTGACATCTGTAACAGTAACTGGATCAAGTGGTTTATCTGGCACAGGTACAGTTACATCTTCAGGAACAATTACTTTATCAAATTCTGATAAAGGTTCTTCCCAGGCAATTTATAAAAATGTAGTGGCTGATTCCGGTGGAACAGCAACTGCTAATAGCAATAATGATTCTATTACTATAGCAGGTGGTAGTAATGTTAGCACAGTTAGAAGTGGTGATACTATTACAATTAATGCTACAGATACAACAACAAATAATTACGTTAGTTCTGTAAGTTTTAATACTACAAATGGAATATTAACATTAAACCGTTCAGGTCTTAGTGCGCTAACAGTTGATCTTGATGGTAGATATGTTACAAGCTCAGGTGTTACTTCTATAGCTACTACAAACGGTATTACAGGTGGTACAATAACAGGATCAGGAACTATTCAATTAGACAGTACAGTAGTAAGAACTACAGGTTCACAAAGCATAGCAGGAGCTAAAACATTTACTAATAATTTAGAAATTGGAGGTACTACTGGATCTACTGGTAATGCTTTTGTTGTAAATAGAGGTAGTGATGGAGCTAGTGCTTTAACAGTACAAAACTCAGGTGAAGTTGTAATACCAAGTAATTATTTATATGCAAGTGCCAGTGGAACATCAATATATGTACAGAACACAGCTGTTTTTAGAGGAGCTATTATAAATGACGTTGCAGGAGCAGGTGTAAATATTGCTGATGATTTATCAATTAATAATGACTTAATAGTATCTGGTGGAGATATTACATTAGGAGGCACCGGTAGAATACAAGGTGTTGATACAGTTTCATCTGGAACAGATGCAGCTAATAAAACTTATGTAGATAATGCTGTTGCTGGTGTGCCACAAGGGGATATAACAGCAGTAGTGGCAGGAACAGGACTAAGTGGAGGAGGTACTTCAGGTAGTGTAACATTAAACAATACTATTACTAACAATAACCAATTAACAAATGGTGAGGGATACACTACTTTTGCAGAACCTGGTATATTTAGTGGAGGTGGTACACCTACATTAGCTAGTGGAGTAACTGCGGCTGAAGTTAGATCTTTAATTGGAGCTGGAACATCAAGTTCTTCTGGCGTAACAAGTGTTGCTACATCAGGATCAGTAAATGGTTTAACATTAACGGGTGGAACAATTACATCAACTGGTACTATAACATTAGGTGGTACACTTGCAATTAGCAATAGTGATTGGTCAGGGACTGATTTATCAATTGCCAATGGTGGTACAGGAGCTAGTACAGCTTCACAGGCTAGAACTAACTTGGGAGTTGTTAATGATACTGGAACACCAGCAATTCTTTCAAATGGAAGTACACCATCTTTAAATTCAGGTATATCTGCGGCAGAGGTAAGAACTCTAATTGGTGCAGGTACAAGTTCATCAACAGGTACAGTTACATCTGTTGCAGCTTCTATTGATGGTGATGGATTAACTTTAAGTGGAACTCCTATTACTAGTAGTGGTACTTTAGCTTTTTTATGGGCAGGTGGCTCTACTGATTACATTAATGGTCAAGGTGATATTACATCTTTTCCAAGCATACCACAAGGAGACATAACAGCAGTAGTAGCTGGTACAGGGATGTCTGGTGGTGGAACAAGTGGTTCTGTTACATTAAATTGTACTGTAGTTGGTGACACAGGTGTTCCAGCTATATTATCAAATGGTACTACACCTAGTTTAAATAGTGGTATTTCAGCTGCTGAAGTTAGAACTTTAATAGGTGCAGGGACAAGTTCAAGTGCTGGTGTTACATCTGTTGCTACATCAGGTAGTGTAAATGGATTAACGTTAACTGGAGGTACGATAACATCTACAGGTACAATAACCCTTGGAGGTACATTATCAATTAATAATGGTGACTGGTCTGGAACAGACTTATCAGTTGCTAACGGTGGTACTGGTTCAAGCACAGCATCTGGTGCAAGAAGTAACTTAGGTGTCGTTAATGATACAGGTACACCTGCAATATTAAGCAATGGTACAACACCAACATTAAATTCAGGTATTAGTGCTTCTGAAGTAAGGACTTTAATTGGAGCAGGTACAAGCTCTAGTACGGGTACAGTGACTTCTGTTGCAACAGGAGGAGGTTTAGATGGAGGTACTATAACATCTAGTGGAACATTAGAAGTAGAATATGATAGTGTAGCCACAAATGTATTATTTTCAGGTTTTAATTTTACTGGAGCTCAAAATCCAGAAAACTTTTTGATGGTTAGTGACACGGGAATAAACCCGTCAAGAGTTGGTTATTGTCAAATTCAAGATTTACCATTTACATCCAATGTTGGTGATATAACAGCAGTAACTGCTGGTACAAATCTTACTGGAGGTGGTTCATCAGGAAGTGTAACAATAAATATGGCAACTGGAGGAGTTGGAGCTGGAACATATGGCTCTACATCCAACAGCACAAAGATAGATAATATAGTAGTTGATGCATATGGTAGAATAACTAGTGTAACTACAGGTGCAACTGGTGCTGGAGACATTACAGCAGTAACTGCTGGCGATGGATTAACTGGGGGTGGCACAAGTGGTGCAGTAACACTAAATGTAGATTATGTAGGATCTGATAACATTATTTTAGATTCACCAACTTCTGCAACTGGAACTTTATCTACATCAGATAACATATTAGTTAGCAATGGTTCAAATAATGCTGTTAAAGCATCTATAAGTCTTTTACCATTTACAAATAATTCAGGTGATATTACAAATGTCACTGCTGGTACCGGAATGTCAGGTGGTGGTAGTTCAGGTTCAGTAACTTTGAACTGTACTATTACTAATAATAATCAGTTAACTAACGGAGCTGGTTATACAACTAATGTAGGAACTTTAACTGGCGTAGTTGCTGGTAATGCTATTAAAGGTGGAGGAACTTCAGGTTCACCTACTCTATCTCTTGACTATACTACTGCTAGTTCTAATGTGGTTATGGGTTGCCCAACACAGGGAGTCCCAGATTCAGATGATTATTTACTATATGGTGCTGATTCTTCAGCATCTGGTGAAACAATCGTAGCACAGTTTACAGATATACCTTTAAATGTATTTGATAAATATGTAGATACTCTTTCTTTAGCTGGTAATATAGTTCATACAGGTGACACAAATACTTATTTTGGATTTCATGCATCAGACCAGTGGAGAGTTGTTACAGGCGGTACTGAAAGATTTGAAGTAAATAATTCTCAAGTTTATGCTACTAGAGAAATCAGATGTACACAAGATATTATTGCATTTTATTCTGATGAAAGATTAAAGGAAAAGCTGGGTAGTATTGAATCCCCATTAGATAAGATATCTAAGTTGGATGCATTCTATTATTCAAATAATGATTTAGCAAAAGAAAAAGGATTTGAAGATAATAAGAAACAAATAGGTTTATCTGCTCAGCAAGTAAAAGAAGTATTACCAGAAGTTGTTCATTCAGCACCATTTGATACTGATTTTGATGAGGATGGTAATATGTTCTCTACATCAGGTGAAGATTATTTAACTCTTAAATATGATAGATTAGTACCACTGTTAGTTGAAGGTATTAAAGAACAAACTGAAATTGTAAAAACTCAGCAAAAAGAAATAGATGAGTTAAAAGAAATGGTCAAACTTTTATTAAATAAATAAAATGGCAGTACCTACTTCAGGACCTTTAACATTAGAAGGATTAGCACAAGAGTGTTATTATGGTACTTATGGGAGCGGTATTATAACAGATCCTATATACATAAGTGATTTGATTAATGGTGGTAATGCTGCCGGTTCAGGAATGGTGTATCCTCCAATAAATCAACAAAGCCCTCAATTTCCAGTAAACCCTACATTTAGTGAGTTTTATGGTTATGATTCAACTTATTCTCCTGTAACTACATTCCCTATAGTTTTATACTATGATCAATTTGATCCATTTGTAGCTTGTGCAAATCCTGGTAATCAACAAACTTATTACATAGATGCTCCTACTTTACAAGGTGCTACTCAGTTATGGGATAATTCTGGTGGAACCATACCTTCACAACCTGGTTTTTATGCTCAAACAACAGGTAGACCAAGATACGTTGTAGAGTGGGATGGAATCCAGTTTATTTACAATGCCATTTGTTAAGTTTAAAAATATAAAATAGAATATCATGAATACTAAGAAAAAACCAATTGTAAAAAAGTCAAATACTTTAACTTTAAAATCTAATAAGGTTAAAAAATCTGTTAGCAAAAAGCAAGTTAAAAAGAAAACAACTAAACCTAAACCTAAAACTAAAGCTAAAGGTCCTATTATTATAAAGCCTGTTTTTAATGAGAAACCTATACAGTATATAGAGTATTCTTGGGATATTGAAAATATTGAAGTTTCAGAATCTAACACTATTATTAAAATCTTTTATATATACACCGGGATTAGCAAAAATTATAAAGTTGAAAAATCTGCTTCATGCTCAGGGCTAATTGAAACGAAACATGATCCAACTAGTAAAGTAGAAACTTCTGATTATAAAAATTTGAAAAAACAAGATTTAATTGGTTACATACAATCTTTTGTATCTTTAAGACAAGTACAACAGATGAAAAATATAATAGTTAATGAACTTGGTGATGGTAAAAAAATTATAAAACCTTTTTAGTTTTAGAATAATTAATCATATATTTGTATAAATTAAAAAATCAAAGACAATGGCAAAATCAAAAATGAGCAAAGTAGCAAAAGATGCAAAACCTGTAGATAAAATTGCTGACAAGCAATTACAAGAACTAAAGGAACTTCAATTAAAGTTGAATAATATATTACTTAACTTAGGTAATGCTGAAGTAGCAAAACAATCTATGCTTACAGCACATATTGCATTAAAGTTGGAATGGGAAACTATGACAACATCACTTGAAGAAGAGTATGGTCAAGTTAATATTAGTCTAGAAGACGGTGCCATTTCACCAATAGAAGAAGAATAACAAACACTTCTTTTTTTTCATAATTGTTTTTCAAAGATTTTTAAAACCTTTCTTCTTGTTTGGTTTTAAAAATTTTTGTATATTATATATGTATAGAGTGTAATAACCAGGTACATTATAGAAAAAAAAGCATTTATGATTCCAACTAACTCCAGCACAACTACAAATGGTTGTGATAATATATCATCCAATTGTGTTATTTGGCAGGGGCCAGATATTGCTTGTATAGATCTTTGCCATGGAGATACTGTAAGTGACGTAATTGCAAAATTAGCTACTGAACTTTGTGATCTAATTACAAATGGTGTTATTGCAAATCCAAGTTTGGAAGGGTTAGACCTTACCTGTCTTAACATTCCTGGCATAACTCCAACAACTTTAGTTCCTGTTTTACAGGCAATGATTACACAAATTTGTAAAAATGAAGTGTCGTCACAATCTGATGATGGTAGAAAAACACAAGTACAAGCAGATTTGCCAGTACTTACTTTACCAGGTTGTTTAGAATATGATGATGCTAATGGTAATAGAGTTACAGAATTACGCTTAGATTTATTTGCACAAAAAACTGCACAGCAAGTATGTCTCAATCTTGCAGATATACAAGCTGCTCAAATTACGTTAGCTTCACACGGACAAGACATTGCTGAATTACAAGCATGTGTTCTTCCATGTGATGGTGGGGTAGTAGAAGCACAAATAGTACCAACTTGTGTTAGTACTGTAGGAACTTTAACAAATGTCTCTACAGTTTTATTAGCATTAGAAATTAGATTTTGCGCATTAGAAAATGCTGTTGGATTACCTTCAGTAATTAATAGTGCTATATCTCAATCTATTATTACAGGATCTTATATTACTTTAACTAACAATGCAGTTAGTTATGGTTCTATAACAGGATGGAATAATAGCACTACAAATTTAGCTCAAAGCATGCAAAACGCATGGGTAGTTATAGATGATATGTATAGTGCTATTACAAATATTAAAAATAATTGTTGTCCATCAGGATGTGATGGTGTAACATTTGGATATACAACTACTAACATACTTTCAAACGGAGAGATTACAGGTTTAAACTTTAATTTCCAAGGATCTACAATACCTGCAGCGTTTAATGATTGTGCAGGAAGCACAGTTATTACAATTACAGATGTGTCTAATAATGTTATTACACAAACTGTTAATGTGAGTTCTTTACAAACAGTTTCAGGTGGAATAAATGTTTCTTTACCTACAATAAATACCAATCAAGATTTTACTGCTAGTGTAGCATTTTGTGTAACAGATGGAGCTGACACATGTTCAGATACTATATTATCAACAATAAATGGAGTACTAGCTTGTCCTCCAACTATTACTGTAACACAAATTTCAGGTACAGGAGCAACAGTTTCTTTTGTTAATTTAATTGGAACGACAGCAGTATATACAATTGATATATTAGATCCATCTAATAATGTTGTTGGAACATTTGTACAAAATTCTCCAGGAACAAATGTATCTCATGTTTTTACAGGTTTAATACCTGGAACTACTTATACTGTTAGGCTTACTGTTGCTCAAGGCGGTGCAACCCAAGTATGTCCTAATACACAAGCATTTAGCACATTAACTGCAGATGCAGATTGTGACCAAGGAATGGATGTAGCATTTATAGTAGATTATTCTGGTAGCATGGGTACTGATATTAATGCTATTAAAAGTGGTATAGCAGGTGTTACTTCAACTATTATAAATGAATCTTCTCCTAATGATTATAGATTAAGTTTAGCATTAGCAGATGAGGGACCTACATCAGTACCAAATTATAATACATCCGTTAGTTATGTAGCATTACCTGCTGCACAAAAAGTTATTAATACGGGCTCTTCCTCTTTTCAGTTTATTACTGCAATGGAAAAATTTGCAACTAATAATGTTACAACATTTACAGCTCAATTAAATAAAATAAATACAGGTGCTCCAACTGCAGATATGCCATTGGGTAGCGGTGTAGGTATACCTGAACCAGTAGATATGGCAATTGGTTTGACAGTAGAAGCTAATCAATTTTTAGGAGCATTTAGATCGGGTGTTGCTAAATATTTAATTATTATAACTGATGCTTTACCAAGTGGAGATGATGATACATTTGATGCAAGTGATGTTTCTAGATTGAATTCATTACAAGTGACATGTTCATTAGCAGGAATTAAATGTTTTGTTTTAGGAGGTGGAGTTAATCAAACATTTACCCAAGGTGGTGTTACCACATATCCATGGAGGAGTTTTGCTCTAGGAACTGGAGGTAATTGGAATGTTAGTCCATCACCTGCTTCAATTTCTACTGAAATAGTAAACGGTTGTGCACCACCTGCACCATAATTAGAAAATAAAATAAAATATAAAAATGGCATGTAATTGTACAAAATGTAGTACCAAATGTAGTTGTTCAGACACTGCATTAACTAATCCATGTACTTATACTGATTGTAGTGTGGGCAGTGAGAGGTGTGAAGATATTCAGTGTGCTGAATGTGTAAGTTATTGTGGAACATCTTTTCAAATAGGAACTCCTGAATCTTTATTATTAATAACTAAAGGTGAAAGGTTAGATTCTATTATTCAAAAGTTTGCTATGATCTTAGCTAATGGTTTGGGTCCTTGTACAAGTGATGATATGCAACATGATCCATATAACGTATTTGCAGGTTTAATTACTAGTAATACAGCAAATATATTATGGAATGGAACATGGGCATCTAGTTTAGGTATAGATATTTATTATGATACGCAAGTAGCTCCAACAGGTTGGACATTAGCAAATCCATCCCCAATTGCAACTACAATATTTAATTATACAATAACAAATTTAACTGCTAGTACAGCATATAAAGTAAAAGTAGTAGATACAGAGAACACTGGTTGTGAACCAATTGAACTTCTTTTTTCTACTTTAGCTGTATAGTCATTTATAAAAAATACAACAGAAGTGATAGTTTGTTGGTTTTCTATCACAAAAGTTGGAGAGGTTCCTTTCAGGAGCCTCTTTTTTTTTAATAATTAATTCATTATATTTGGTAAATTTAAAAACTTTTGGTATGGAAGATATTAAACAGAAGGTAATCAATTCATTACGTTGGAAAAAGAGTACTGCTGTATCTGCTAGGCGATGTAATATGACTGAAGAAGAATACATCAAAGTCAAAAAACAAATCTTTAAAGACAGAAAATCCAAGAGAAAAAAATCATTATTTTTTAATAAAGTTATAGATAATGCACAGATTACTGAGGCAATAGATTTAGAAAAAGGTGAAGGTAAAATATCAGGTACATTTGATCATGAACCTAAAAGTGCAGAAGAAATAATTCAGTTATTAAAAATAGATACTGACAGATGGAAACTATCTCAGTATTGGAATAAACAAATGAGTGATCACTGGAGAGTATCAGCATTAGTAAGTCAAATTAAAAATCCAGAAGAAAAATTATTTCAAGACCTTCTTAAAAATTGGAAACCTAAAAAACATAAGATAACAAATAGCAGATTGGGAAATAAATCTTTTAATGATCCCCATTGTGCAGTTATATCTCTTCAAGATATACACTTTGGTAAAGAGGGTAATGATACTATTGATAAAGATTTTGAAGACACAATTAAAAATTTAGTTCAACGAGCTAATGCTATTCACTATATTGAAACAATGTATTTTGTTGTAGGAGGTGATTTAATGAACATGGATACCTTTACTGGAACAACTACAGGAGGAACACCTGTAGATAATTGTATGACTGCCACAGAAGCTTATATGCAGGCATTTGATGCAATGCATTGGGCAGTAACATATATTAAATCTTTTTGTGATAAATTGGTAGTGGTATATATTCCAGGAAATCATGATAGGCTTTCTTCTTTTCATTTAGCTCATGCACTTTCAAAGTCAATAGAATGTGATAAAATAACTTGGGATGTAAAATATGAAGAAAGAAAAGTTCATGTTTGGCATAACAACTTTAATGCTTTTGAGCACGGAGATAAACGTAGCAAAAATAATCCTTTAATATATGCATCAGAATATCCTGAGCAATGGGGTAGCACTACAAATAGAACTTTATTTAAAGGCCATATACATACAGATAGAAAGGTAGAATATATGACCTCTAATGAGACAGCAGGTTTTATAGAAAAAACTTTACCTAGTCTGGGTAAAACTGATTACTATCATTATAGCAATAAATTTGTAGGCAATAGAAGATCAGGAAAGTTAGAGATCCAGCATCCTACAATGGGTAATATATGTGTATTAACTCATCAAGCCCTATAATCAGACCAATTAAATTTCATTAAGTGGTCTTTTTTTTGTAAATTATAAATATAACTGTATGATAAACAATTTTAAAAAACCTGATTTAACTGCCTCTAGATACAGAGAAAAGAGATTGGGTTTATTAAATGAAGAAACAATAAAGGAATTTAAGGAAAAAAAGCCTTTGTATTCTAATATTGACAATGATAAATTAAAAAAAATAATTAAACTATATAATGTAAAATTATGGAGAGCTGTTATTGAGTTTAGAGATGGAGTTGAATTACCTGATTCATTAGGTTATTTATTTATAGGAACGTGCTCTGCCTCTAAAACAATAAACACTAATTATAAATTATCTAATCAATATGGAAAAGTATTACAAAATAAGAATTGGGAGACTGATGGGAATTTAGGAAAAATATTTTATACAAATTGGTCAACAAAGTACAGATATAAAAATAGAGAGCTATGGAGATTTGTAGCATGTAGAGAATTTAAAAGAGCAGTGGCAAAAGAGTATCCGGCAAATTGGACAAAATATGTTACTATGAAAAACAAATATAGAGTTGCTCATTTATATGATAATACAGAACAATCAAAAGAAGCTTTGAAGAATTATAATGAATTTGAAACATAAACGAAAATGTCAACAATAGCACAAACAATATCAAGAATTAGAGGTCAGGTTAAAGCTGAAGTTCAAGATGCTTTTGTTACAGATAGATATATTTATAGTTTAATAGAAAAGTTTGCTCAAGTATTAATGAGAAGACAAGACTATGCTAATAAACTTATGAAGTTCAATGCTGTATGGAAAGCCTTACCTTATGTTGAGTTAATAGATGTAGATAAGATAGAAGCTGGATGTTCTGGAATCCAAAGTGGTTGTACAATAAAACGTACAAAACTTAGATTACCATCAATGATTGAAGGCTACTGGGGACCGCTTATACGTACTGTAAGCTCTATAGATGGTTCTCAAGAGCTTCAAGCAACTCAACCGGGTACATATACTTCAATGACTAAAACCACGTCATTTAAGTACAATACAACAAGATATTTTTGGTGGCTAGATGGATATATATATTCTCCTAATATAGAATGGGATGCTTTAAAAATAGAAGGTGTATTTAATTCTGACATTACTAAATGGAATTGTGATGAGGAAGACGATTGTACACCACGTTATGAACAACCAATTTATATTCCAGAAGCATTATTTGCAGAGATTGAACAACAAGTTATAAATGTTATGATGAATACTATGAAAATTCCTGCAGAAGATTCAGATAACAAAATTAATATTAATAGATAATGGGAGTATCAAATAAATATAGAACCTTTACCTCATTGATGGAAGATGTTTCTATTGATTTTTCTACATATGCGTTAGAAGGATTAATTGAACCACAGCAACTTATTAAAGTAGCAACAAGAGTTAACTATGATCTTGGATTGAGAATACATAGAACTAAAGAAGTTATTATTGATATTGAACATGGAAGAGGTCAATTGCCCATGGATTTTGCATATTTAAATTATGCATTTTTATGTGGTGATTATAAGATTAATGCAACAATGCCATCAGGGACACATGTAGAAACATTTAATGATGTCCCATATGTGCCTGCTCCTGGTGAGTCTGGACCTTGTGATGATCCAAGTTGTAAAGACGTTTGTGTAATTGAAACATGTGATGGCAAAAATAGCCATCAGCTAGTTCAAAGAATAGGACCCAATCAGTTTAGAACTTTTGATACATGGACTCAATTAAGGATTCAAGATGTTAATGATACAGTATGCTATTGTCCTGCATTGGGTGCACAGGCACCTGATATTGCACAAATAGAAGATGGTTTTTTAGTTACAACATTTAGAACGGGAAAGGTATATTTAAGTTATCAAGGAGCTATGGAAGCACCTAATGGTGACTTGTTAGTATTAGATCAACCATATTGCAATGAATATTATGAATATGCTTTAAAACAAAGAATATTAGAAAACATGATTTGGCAAGGAGAAAGCGTTAGTCAACAGTTAGGTTTAGTTGAGACTAGATTGAGGGCGGCTAGAAACAATGCTTTAAGTTTTGTTAATACACCAAACTTCCAGGAAATGCAAAAAGTGTGGACTATGAATAGAAGAGCACAGTACCATAATTATTATAACATGTTTTTAAGTTACGCACCAGTAAATCCAAGAGTGGCTCCAATAAGAGGTAACTCATTATCTGGATCTAATAGTGGTAGCAATGTAACATCATCATGCTAATAAAGAAGTAATTTATTATGGCTAAGCAAAATAGAAACTCTAAGACAAGTACATCTGTAATTACTAATTCATTCATAAAAGGAATGAATAAAGATATTACACAGTCTATGGAACCAGCACAAAGTTGGTGGCATGCACGTAATGCTGCTAATAATTCTACAGATGGTGACTTAGGTGTAATAGGTAATGAGCCTTCTAATTTGCAATGTGGAGTTATTCCATATACAATTATTGGTGCAATACATAGATTTGGTGATGAATGGATAATTTATTCAACTGATGATGTTAATTCTGAAATTGGCAGATTTGATGATAGTGAGTGTAAGTATACAACTATTGTAAATGACCCTTGTTTAAATTTTAACAGAAAATATTTAATTACAGGTGCAGCAAAAGAAAACTTTGATTGCACTTGGGCAGTATATTGGGATGATGGAAATAATCCATCACGTTATCTAAATGTTGATGATGTTCCTTATAAGCAATATATAAGTTCTGCTCCAGGAGATCCTTGTATAGTATATAGTGATATAGAACCAAAAGAATTAGACTGTGAAAAAATAAGATTAGCTCCTTTACTTGATACACCTTGTATTAGTTTAACAAAAAATGTTGATGGGGGAATGCTGAATAATGGTAGTTATCAAGCATTTATTGCATATACAGAAAATGAAATAAAGGTTACAGATTATATAGGTGTATCTAATGTTCAATCATTATGGAGTCATGAAGGAAGCGGTGGTTCTTTAGATATTTCAGTTTCTAATTTAGATACTGATTATGAGTTTTATGAGTTGACATTGTTAATTAGACAACAAGGTCAAGTATTTGCAAAACGTATAGGTTTATATAGTACGCAGCAGCAAAACATAAATGTAGATTTCATTAGTGATGAATTAATAGCTGTTGATTTAAAGATAATTCCTATGCGTAGCCCTGCTTATGAGAAGTCAGAGGCAATGTATGTTGTTAATGATTATTTAATTAGACAAGGACCAACTGAACAATTTGATTTTAATTATCAACCTATTGCAAATGAAATCAAAGTAAATTGGGTTGCAAATCAAATAGATTCTCAGTACTATCATATAGGTGGTAACAAAACAGGTTTTTTAAGAGATGAACAATATGCTTTTTTTATAAGATGGATTTATAACACAGGAGAAAGATCTTCATCATATCACATACCGGGCAGAGCACCAGAACTATATAATGTTGCAACTCAACAATTTACAAATGTACCAGGCCCTGATGTTTATTATGAAAATGAAAATATAATTAATCCCAATGCATTAAATCCTACCGGAGAGCCTTTATATAAAATATTTAATACAGGAGATATACTAGCCCAAGGTTTAAGTGAAGTTCAAGAAGACGGATCTTTAGTTATTGGAAGAGGTAAAATGGGATATTGGGAATCTACAGAAAGATATCCTATCAACAAACCTGATATATGGGGTGATCTATGCGGTCTTCCTATTAGACATCATAAGATGCCTACTGAAGAAAGAGGTGGTTCAAATTCACCATTACACATTAGCACTACTGCTGGAGATCTTATAAATTTATTAGGAGTAGAATTTACTAACATAGGCAGACCAAAAAATAATGATGGATCTTATATTCAAAATGTAGTAGGTTATGAAATATTAAGAGGTTCAAGAGCTGGAGCTAAATCAATTTTGGCAAAAGGTTTATTTAGGAATATGCGTAAGTACAATGTTCCTAATGCTGAAAATTTAATTGGTGGAAGTGTAACAGGGTTGTATGCTAATTATCCTTACAATGATTTAAGACCTGATATGTATTTTTGGGATAAAATAACACCACCTGGTAATCCATTATTTGAACCACTTAAAAGAACAGAGAGTTGTGACAATCTTACTGAATCAATTCAAGATTTTCCACCTTTAGGGACTCCAAATTCAGGAACAGATGGCTATTCTAAAAAAGTATTTACATTTTCTTCACCGGATTTAATGTTTACTAAGCCTTTTTTAGATGCTTATGAAACTAGAATTTATGGGCAACTAGATGGCAGACAATCAGGTAATTTTATACCATCAGAAGATCATCCACAGTTTAAATTACTTAGGAATAGTTCAGCACTAATGGGTGCTATTATAGGTATTGGTTATGCTATATCTCAAGTCCGAGGTGAAACATCTGAAGAGATGACTTCATCTAAAATGCGTTATCAATCAACTGGTGACTTTGCAGGAATAGCTGCAAATGCTGTAGCTAACAATATAGCAATTGCAGTCCCTCCATTTCCAATACCTGTAGCTGCAGGAGCTATAGTTGGTATGCAACAAGGAACTTTAGCAGCTGGTCTAGCTGATATATGGGCCTTTGGTGCTGCACAGGGTGGTATAGATAATTTTGTTCAAAATACTAATGCTGCTGTAGGATTGCTTCCTGGAACAGAGGCAGGTGATTACAAACTTACAATAAAAAGAAATAGCCCGATTTCTAATTTTCCCAATGCATTAAAAGCTGTTGTAGGTATTTTTACTTCAGGAGCAAACATTGCTATTGGAGGGAATGAAATAATAGATTTGATTTACAATTTAGTTAAAAAATCTAGTTTTGTTTTAAAATATAATTCAGCAGGTTTCTTTAATAAATTTAGAAAAAATAACATTAACGATACATTTAGATTTAAAAATACAGATTCTAATTATTTAGGTTCTTCATTTCAAACTTTTAATCAAGGTGAATATAAAATAAATAATTTATTTAGACCATCTACAGTTGCTGTTGCATTGGAGAAAGATTTACAAGATCCTGCAGTTCAAGATAGATCAAGATTTACTGTTGGAGGGGAAGTAGATCTAGGTGGTGGTTCTGGTCAAGCTACTCCTTTTGGAGATACGTATTTAGAAAAGCCTTCTTCTGAAAGACAAACTAACATATCTGCTTTTTATGGAGCATTGAAGTTTAATTTTGATAATCAATACGGTCAGTTAAGTGGAATAAAACAAGTTCCAATGAGAGGCTGTGTTGAATTACTAGATCCAACAAAACCTCCTCAATTTTTGTATTCTTCTAAAGCTATATTTGCAGGAGATGTATATATAAATAGATATACAGAGAAAGTAATAATGCCAATTTTTGCTCAATATTTATTAGGGCAACCAGATGAGTATACTTATGATTATTCTCAACATGTTAATATACCATATCCAAGATTTTGGTTAAACTCTCAAAAGTTTGACATGACTAAGATAGGTAAATTTATTGGAAACCCAATTACAGCTATTGCTTCTCTTGGTAATGGTTTTTTTACCGATTTACTACCTAATGATTTATTTTATTTAGATAGAGGCCAAAATAGTTGCCAGAATGCTTTTGGTGCTATTTTTAATAATAATGATCCTAATCCAATGTTTGCTATGAGATTTGCATATATGTATTCTCATTCAAATGGTATCTTGGATTTCTTTGTAGAATCAGAGATTAATTTAGCTCAAAGAGATTGGGAAGATACAAGAGCAAGACAAATATATAGTGTTTATAATTATAATGATAGAGAGGAATTATTTCATGCTCAAATAGAAAAAGTAGATAATTTTTATAAGTATGATGAATCATTAAGTATAGGAAAATTTCCAACTCAACTTTCAAGTTTTGGAGAAGTTCAACCATTATATTATGATCCTTATGTTGCAGCTAATTGTTATGTGAGTAGACCTAAAAGATTAATATATTCTTTGCAAGCACAAGAGGAAGCAAGAAAAGATTTTTGGAGAGTATTTTTACCTCTTAATTATAAAGACTTTAAAAATAAAGTAAGTGTAATTAAACCCATAAATAAAAACGGAGCAATAGTTTTCTTTCCTTATTTATCACCTCAGATGTTTCCAGGAACAGATGTTTTAAAAACTGGATTAGATACAAAGATAACAATTGGAGATGGTGGATTATTTGCACAACCCATGCAAAATATTGCTAATGCAGATCTTTCAAATGAATATGGATCTAATGAAAGTTTAAGGAGTGCTATGAATACTCCTCAAGGTTTATTCTTTATTTCACAAGCACAAGGAAAAATATTTCAATATGCGGGTAGAGGATTAGATCCTATATCTAATAGAGGAATGAAGTGGTGGTTTAATAAATATTTGCCATCACAACTAGTTAAGCAATATCCTGATTTAGAATATTCTGTTTTATCTGATAATCCAGTTATTGGAGTTGGCTGTCATACAATATATGATGCCAATGATGATATTGTTTACTTTATGAAGAAAGACTTTAGAGTAAAGAAAGAATATATAAGCAGTGTATCTTATACAGAAAAAAGAGGTTTTACAGTAAGACTTGATACTGATGGGGGTAAATATAGTTTTCCTATTCAAATAGGTGATCCATTATATTTTGATGATTGTTGTTGGACTATAAGTTATGATCCAAAAGCAAAAGCTTGGATATCTTTTCATGATTGGTGTCCTGAATTAGCATTACCAAGTATAAATCATTTTTTTACTACTAAGAGTATTGAAACTGATGAGCCGCAGTGTCCACCAGGATATACATTTAATGGTGCAACAGGACTATGTGAATTAGTTGTAAATGAAACTGAATTGTCAACTGTTACTGTTAGTGAATTAAATTCAATTGTAACAGGAGGTTCTCAAGATTGTTTATTAGATATTGTAATAGCAATGGATGATTCAGGTAGTACGGGTGGTACTAATCCAGGATCTATTGGAGCTGCTCAATTAACTTGGTTAAATTCATTTTTAACTAATCCTGCTATAACTGGGCCAATGGCTGCAGGAGATATGCAAATAGGTTTTACTAAATGGAATTCTACTAGCACAGCTTATCAAATACCTTATCTTTTAGGTACATACAGTATGAGTAATACTGTAACACCAACGCAAGTTAATAATTGGTATACTACTAATTGGTGTGTTAATCCTGGGTGCGGAACAAGTGTACCACTTGGATTGGCTAGTGCTGAGAATTGGCTTAATAACAAAGCTTCTAGTCAACTAGGTGATAGAACTGCACAACCAAACTTTAAACAGATTATTATTTTAATTACTGATACTACCAGCAACCCTGGAGCTATTGGGTGTCCGTATCAAGCAGTGGGTGTATCACCTTCATCAACAGGTCCTGCAAATCAAAATGTATTTGCTTTATTTTGTGGTACTGGAAGTAGTACACCATCTAACCCACTTGTATTAGGTAATATTACTTGTACATCTGGTCCTGTTAATGTAGATGGTTATCAATTTGGTATTGCCGTTAGTAATCCAGCAGGAATAGATGTTGTTGCAGATACAATTGCAACAAGTGTTTGTTCTCTTCCATTTGAATGTAATTGTGCACCAGGATATACCACGGTTTATTTAGATCCTGTAACAGGAACTTATACTGCACCTACAGGAGTATGTGATGATATTACACCACCTATTTGTAGAAAAGTAGAATGTGCTTGCCCAACATCACCTCCAAATTTTCTTACAACAATAACAGGGACATGTGATGATGTTTATTTAACAGGTGATCCTGATTATGTAAATCCAGATCCACAAGTTTGTGATTATTATTTAAAATTAACTACTCCAGCTAGTTTTAAATATGGTACGTTATGGAGACATAATGTTAGATGTGATGATTTTGCAAATTTTTATAATGTTAGTTATCCATGGGAAGTTGAACTTGTAGCTAATAGTGGACAACAGGTTAATACTGTTAGAAGCATGGAATATCAATTAGAATGTTATGTCTATAAAGGAGATATGGGTAATGCATGTAATGATGATAAGTGGGAAGATTTAGATTTTAATTTTGATCAATCTATAATTTATAATAATGAACAAGTATCAGGATTATTACAATTAACACCTACACCATACAATCAACCTCTTTTAAATTTAACTTATCCTATAATTGGTACTAGTAGCATTGAAATTTTATGTTCTAAAGTTGAACAGAAATATAGATTTAATCAATTTTGGGACATAACTAATGATAGAGGAGAGTTTACTATTGCTGAGCAACCTATATGGAAAACACAGCCAAATGGATATATAAAAGATTTAAATGCAATTAATTTAAATTATAATAAGCCGCCATTGCAACATAAGAAGTTTAGACATTACTATACTAACATAATATTACGTAGAGTTAATTCTTCAAACAGAAAGATGTTGTTAAGATTAAATAATAGTAAATTGTTAACATCCCTTAGATAATGAGAAACAAAAAAAGCATAGGATTACCAAATGGCCCAAATGAGTTTCTCAAAGATATAACTCAGTATATATCTGTAGAAGGTTATAAGCGTTATAGTGAAGATATAAACAACCCTTACAATATTATTGAGTCAGGCTATATTACTATGGAAGATGTAGATTTTCCTGTTAAGGGTACAGACAACTTAGGTAACGAACAAATAATGATGCCTGGTATGAACTATCAGTTTCCAGGAGATAGTGTCTTAGAAGTGCCCATGGCTCAAGAAGGCATTGAAGTACCATTAAACCGTGGTGAAGTATTTAATATACCTAGAACAATGGGTTATGAAGACGGTAAAATGGTTCTTCAAGATAAACCTATATATGATGGTATGCTTGATGAAGTTACTGTTACCCCATACACTTCAAACCAAATGTTGTATAAAGATTTCATGACTGCTAAAGCTACAGGTGGACTAAAACCTGTATATCCGTTGTTTGATATAATGACTTTAGGTTTAAAAGCTCCTCTGACTGCTGGTGCTAAAGTTATAAAGGCAGGTATTAAAAAAGCACCTTCTAAAATAAATCCTAAATACTATAATCCTAATACGCTAGCAAAGGGAAATCCTAACACTATGTATAGAGAGATTGGCAAAGATGCTTATCAGGATTTTGCAAATAGTGGACTTGTAAGAACTAAAGCTGAAATTACAGATAATCCTATATTAGGGTTAGTTAAGACACAAAAAGAAATAAAAGATGTTCTACGTTTTAATAAAGAGTATGGGCAATTTCAATATAGACACCCTACAGACTTTAGAGCTCCTTTTTTTAGCAGAGGTAAAACAACTATATTAAAAAAGGGGGATCCTGATTACTTGATTCAAACTCGTCCTGATAGAGTTGGACCTGATAAGTTTTCTAGTGCACAGTGGAATATTCTTCATGGTAATCAGCAGCCTCCTGCGGGTGGGTTTGGAATAATGGATCCTATGTACAGAGACGCAGATAACTTTGATGTATTTAAGAAAAACTGGTGGTCAGGTTATAAACAAATTAAACAAGATGGTGGAGAGCAAGGAATTCAAGTACCTAAAAGAAATGGAGTTAGAAAAAATTCTGATGGTACTGAGTCAACACACCTTATGGCTACTGAAACTTTAGATGGTAAAAACTGGTTTTCATTTCCTACTTTATTTCAAAATGAAGATAGTACTTGGTTAGACATGTCTGACAAGCCTTGGATGGAAGCATATAAAGAAGCAATCAAAAGAGGTGAGGTTATAGAGTTTGGTACAGATAAAGATGCTGCTATTAAATTTGGTGAAGGTTCTTGGAAACCTAAAGCTCAAGTTGGTCAAGAAGTAATAAGATCAAACAGAGATCCATATGAGTATAAAAGAGAAGCAGATAAATTTTATACAAGAAAAAGAGAAGGAGAATGGGAGTCAGAAGAACAGCCAGATTGGACACTAGCATCTGACAATGCAGAGAAGGCAATTAGAGAAAAAATATATGATGAGGATGTTTCTGACTCAGGAGCAGAAGATGGAAAAGCATTTAGAGAAATTGGTAATGCAAAAACAATTCAGGAAAATATTCAAGCACTTGATACCTCATCCTATGGTCTTAGGGTTATTTCTTATCCAATTGGACATGAAGTAAATCCTCCTGGACATATTGAAGCTGTGTTGTTTGACAAAAAAACAGGTAAGTTGATAAATAAAGTACCCGGTACTAAATTTAAAGGACATATAAATAGATGGGCAAAGGAAGGAAATAAACCTGTAGTAGAAAGCAATTACAAAGGTGATAAGAATGTACAAGTTGTAGATTTAAGATTACCTGAGCAAGAACTCAAAGATTTTTTAGTTCAAGCGCAGGGTTTTTTACCTAACACTGAAGGTAAGATTCACAAAAATTTAGGTTTATCAAAAAATAAACTTCCTATTTCTTCTAGTAATAATCCAAAACAATATGGCATCATAGGTTCTAATTGTGCTACAGGTATGTGTTTAGGGTTGGGTCTAGATCCAGATTCTCCAGAAAATCAAACAGCAGGTATAACTGATCCAAATAAAGTTATGGATAATATTCTAACAAACTTTAGTAACTACTATGATTCAGAAAAAGATTATAGAGGAAATAAGGTAAGTAAGAGAGAAGGTATTAGAAAACTTATTTCTAACAAATTAGAAGTAGAAGGTAACACAAGAGCTGCTACAGCAATTGTGGATTATTTGGATGGTTTGGATGGAAAAGAGGCTAAGAAAACATTAGAAGAATTATCTGAAAATCCTATGATACAGAAGATGATTAAATCACCTAATTTAAAAGCATCAATTAAACCTTTATTAAATGCACCAATTACACAAGTTATTGATGCTTATAAAAAAATACCAGACGGAACCTTTAACGCTTTAATGGAAGCTGGTTGGGAACAATACCCAAATCAATACATTAGAGAAAATACACCATTTGATTTTTCTGGAGAAGGTGTAGATAATATAATACCATGGTGGGAAAACAATGTTATAAATCCTGTAGGAGAAGCTGGATCTGATGCTATAAAAAGCGTTAGAGATTTTTTTGGTTTTAAAGAAGGAGGAAGTGTTTCATGGCAGTTTAAAGGTAAATCATATTCAGGAACTTTAATACCTGGTATGGAAACTGAGAATAACAGATATGCTAGAACTCACAATGGCAAAATAAAAACACTACCTAAAGGTCAAGTTGGAAAAGAAATTAAAACAGGTAGAGGTACTCCAGGACTTCTTGATAAGCCGTATTTGGATCCTGGAAACATTAATCTTATTTATGATGAAGATGAAGTTTATGAATCAGTATTTGATCCTAGAATTAGAGAAAGCAGAAGAGCAAATAAGTTAGCTAAAGAAGAATATGAACGTAAGGTTCAGAAAAGAAATAAAGACATAAAATCAATAGAAGAAGCAAAAGCCTTATACAGAAATGTATGGTATGATGATTTTAAAGATACAACTTTTAAAACTAGTGCAGAAAGAAAAGAATGGCAAGAAAACAATCCCAGATGGAAAGCAGCAACTGATACTTTGGGGCGCTATGCTGCAGCTCCAAAAGGATTAAATGCTTCTGTTAGTAATGCAAGTGGTTTTGAATATACACCATATTTTAATCCTGAAGCAAATTTAACTGATCTTTATCCTGAAAAACCTTTGTTAAAACTTCCATATCCTGATATTAAATATAATCTATCTAATCTACCAGAAGGTGTAGATGAAACAGAATTTAGAAAATGGGTTAATTATTATTATCCTGATTATGCAGTAGAAAATGATATTAGTTCTACAACTCCTTCAGAAAAAGAAAATGACTTTATTAAAAGTGCATGGTATGAATTGGGTAATCAGTATGAACCTTTTAAGAAACTTGAGATTAAAAAGTTAGAGCAACCTGCTTTAAAAGATAAACCTCAACTATCTAATTTTACAGAAACTAAATCAAAAGGAACTTTAGTATCAACTGGAATTGGTGATGGTAGAGTTAATGTAATTGATCTGGATACAGGTGGTGGTTTTGGAACATATGATACACCTGAACAAGCCCGTATTGCTATGATTGAAGCTTATACAGATGGTTATAGTTTAAGTAATCCTGAAATTGCTAATATTTCAGCAGAAGACTTAGGAAACCTTTATGATGTTGCAGATAAACAGCCAGCATATAGAGCTAATAATAGACCGCTTACCAATTATGAAAAGATTCAGGCAATGAAAAGAAAGATGTCTGAGGGTGGTCAATATCAAACTGGTGGTGAGCATACAGTATCAGAAGGAGAAACGTTTTATGGTATTGCTAATAAAAATAAAATATCATGGAAGGATTTAGAAGCCTTTAATCCTAATATTGATATTAATGCTCTTAAGAAAGGACAAACTATTAATCTTTCTGCACAACCTACAAAAACTAAAAAAACTACTGAAGAAAAACGTGAACCAACATCATGGAGCGATTATATAAATCCTTATAATTGGGGAGTTACTGATAGAGATGATGATGGCTCATATAATCAAGCTTTTAGAGCTGCAAGAAATGCTGGTGAAGATGAGTTTATGTGGTATGGTAAAAGATACACAACAGAACTTGATAAAACAGATGTTGCAAAAGAAAAAGAACCAGTAAAGAAAGAAGTTAGCAATTATAGTTTTCAAGAATATCAAGATGACTTAAAAGCTCAAGAAAATCTTTCATTGAAAGGATGGGATCCTAAAAGACAATTGTGGTTTCCAACTCCAGCTCCAGAAGAAAATGGAGGTTTTGATATTGGTTATGGTCATAAGATTAAAAAAGGTGAAAATTTTTCTAAAGGTTTAACAGATGATCAAGTCAACAATCTTTTTGCAAAAGATCTTAATGTTAAATTTAAAGCAGCAAAGTCAACATTTAATAGACAAGGCCTAAATAGAAGTTGGGATGAGTTAAATGAACAAGAGCAAATATTACTTGGAGATTATCAATACAATGGAGTTTTAGGTGATTTTGAAAAATTGATGAAAGCTGTTGCGAATAAGGATAAAGATTCAATGCTTAAAGAATATGTAAGATATCAAGGCAAAGAAAAATTGGGAAGAAGAAATGACTGGACTAAATCTTATATAGATAGTGAAATAAATTATAAGAAAGGTGGAGAACCTAATCCATTAACTATTTATAGTAATTATATAAATGGTGATTATGATGGTACAGATTTAGAAAATCAAGCTATAAAGATCTATGATAGACTTAATAGAATTCATTATGGAGATGCTAAATCATTAGGTATGTCTCCTGTAAATTATATATTAACTCATGTTGTAGCTAAAGCTTAAACCTTAAAAATTAGTAAATCTCTGGATTTATTTGTATATTAATATTATAAAATAATTGTTGTGAAAGTAAACAAATTAAGTTTAAAACAGATGGGTGGACCTGCTACAAATCAATCAGTTGATCCCGCTATTCAACAAATTA
>Ga0181377_1000041_pt1 | contig 50965 bp, 33 predicted proteins | sample LowvirmetaG_9_FD_130160 | JGI IMG/M metagenome (GOLD analysis project Ga0181377, IMG submission 130160) | Marine viral communities from the Subarctic Pacific Ocean - Lowphox_13 viral metaG | ecosystem: Environmental > Aquatic > Marine > Oceanic | place: Subarctic Pacific Ocean | collected...
CAGACGCTGTTGATAAAGTTAGAGAAGCCGCTCCAGAGTTGATTGCTTTAAACCTAGTAGACATCATCAAAGAAAAAATCTGGTTCTAATGAAGATAAGTGATCGATTAGTAAACTACTTCAACAAGAAGAAGTCAAAGAGTTCTGACAAGAACCACACACGATATCGCAATGATATCTGCAATCACTGGGATTTAGATTATGTTTCAGTTGAGGAACTTGAAGAACTTCTCAAGCAAGACAACATAGAAACTACATTGCCTCGCAAGAAGAAAGATATCTATTAGAAGCCTTGCTGTACAGGTAGATGTCCAGAATTTTTCAGGGAATTGCCACCGTTATTGATTATGTTGAATGTAGTACTTGAACCACCAACATTGGTAGAGTTAGTAGTATTGCCTCCCTTAGCAACATTGATGTTACCGCCTCCATTAGCTAGAACAGCCTGAGTTCCTTCAGTCATTATAGACACTTTAGATGAGGAAGCATCAGATTGTCCACTACTACTAATTATACTTACATTGCCGCCACTTTCAGTCATGGTACCAGGAGAGCCTGATACTGAGACTTTAGACTTAGTTGCTCCTGATGGTTTACCATTTCTGCGGTTCGTAGCACTTTTTACTTGACTAGGATCTAAATCATTACCGCTAAGAACTGCTTCAGCGATTGTCTCTGCTAAGTCTTCCCCTAAGATTGCTCCGCCCGTCATACCGATTAGACCACCGATGAGACTGCCTACTCCAGGGAATATTCCAGTTCCAAGTGCCGTACCAGCTAGTCCACCGAGTGCTACCCCACCAACAGTTCCTAGTGCTCCTACAACTTGCTTCATGACCTCGTCAAATGGCTCTTCATTGTATATAGCCATTAGAGGATCGATAAGCGCAGGCACAACAGCCAATGCAGGACCTGCAAATTTAAAGAACTTCGCATACTTCGCAACTTTAGCCAATCTACCTTCTGCCGCCATTGCTTTTGCTATATCATCAGCACTAGCAAATCTACCAGTATTGGCATGAATCATTCTTCCTGCACTGTTGACTCTCATACCGCTCGGCACACTTCCTGGTCTGACTGGCGGAGCTCCGGGTGCTCCTGCTGGTCCTGCGGCTGCTGGTCCGCTTACTACACTTTTAACAAGACCTCCCGCTAATGCCGCACCACCGGTCACCATCTTGAGTGCGAGTTTAGCTGTTCCAGTGATTGCTTTCTTGAGTAGCAATGGTACAAAGAGTCCTAAGGCAGCTCCAACAGCGGCTACTACACCACCAAGAGTTCCTTTATCCATGCCGTATTTCTCTAGAGTTTCTTCTGATATTCCATCAACTAACTTCTTACCCAAAACTCCCATAATTCCTGCAAAGAATAACGGAAGAATCGCCATTGGTCCGAACAACAGTCCACCGACAATAGCCATTATTCCACCAACTTTAATCATACCGCCATATTTCTCTGCGGCTTCTTTACCAAAAGCTTCTTCGATAACTCCATCAATAAGACCACCTACGAAATCTACTATGATTGGAGCTATAATTGCTATACCTAAACCTTTTGTGATAAACTTAGCGATACCGCCTAAGTCTATACCCTTAACTTTTTCTGTAGCACCGCCAACACTATCACTCAATCTTTCACGAATAGATGGACTCTTTTCACCAGCTTGACTAGCTTGTTCACGCCTCTTCTCGGCTCTATCTTTACGTCTCTGCAACAATTCTTCAGCACTCGAAGACCTAGTAAAGTCTAAATTATCTTGGAATGTAGCAAGCATTGAACTGAAGACGCCATCATATCTAGGATCTTCCATTGGCTCTGGAGCAGGAGCAGGTTCAGGTTCTGTTTTGTTAGCCTTCTTCTGCTCTTCGATTAACTGCTTGAGCAGATCGTTAGTTTGATTTTGAGCATCATTATTATTGTTGTTATCAGCCATCTACTTAATCCTTAAACTTGCTATCTATCCAGCATTTGCCATAGTACAGCACTCCTAGCCAGACAGTGAACAATACACCGTCTAGATAAGATAGTGAGTTCCATGCTTCTACCGGATCCATGTTACTTCTTCTTCATTGCTTGTGTGCCAAAGAATGCCGCAACGATACCAGCTACAGCGACAAAGTATGTCGGTGCCATATCACCTAGCGTTTCTTGTGCTTGATTTAATCCTGCGAGAGATGCTAGAACAACAGCAAATGGATACAACAATAGACCACCAAGAGCAAACCAGGTCATGTTACGCTGTGCGTCACGCATAGCATCAGCATCTTCTAGTTCTTTGCGTCTAAATTCAAGATACAACGCTTCTTCTTGCTTACTTACTTGTCCATCACCATTTGTGTCAGCAGGGTGAAATACTTCTGCTTTTGTTTCTTCTGACATATCTACTCCATTATTTTTGTCTTGTTTTTTGCTCTTCTACGAAATCGATAAGCATATCTACATACAAATCTCTTTCATATGGTAGCAAATTCTCTAATTCTGCTATACTATATTTATGATGTTGAGCCATTGAGAAGATTGTTTGATAATAATTTCCCAGACTGCTATGACTCAACATTAAAGAAAAAAAGTTTCAGTACCTTCTAGAGTAACTTCTTTCTCTTCACCCTCACTATTAATATACTTAGACTTGAATCTAAGCTTAGGCATAGTCTCGAAGAACTTCTGAAGAGCATCAATCGTGCCTCCAGGGAATGTTTCTACGAAAGACATAACCTCATCTTTAGTGAAGTCTTTTAGTTTTTGTGTCTCATCGCCATTTACAACGCAATCAATGCAAGATATCATCACATCGAATAGAGACTCTGTTGGACTCTCTACTACATTAAGAAACATACTGACTTCTTCGAGTCTTGGGTAACGCATCATCAAATACATATCATCCGTAACAACAATCTCTTTCGTATGTTCTTCGTCTATCACTATATCTACTTCATCGATATCTAGCTCCAATGCAACTGGATTATTTGTATCTGGATCAGTAATCGTGAATGAAACTTTATTATCAATAGATTTTGCTCTGACCTGTAGCATAATATACTCTAGGTCAAACATAGGTAACTGGTCTATATCTATATTTGGACAGCAATTCGTAGCGATCTGCCTCATTGCTAGTACCATTTGATTTGGATCTTTTGACTCTTGAGCGACCAGAAGAATCTTTTCTTCTTTCACTGTAAAGGGTCTATACTTAACAGTCTCACTAGTTGACGGTAAAGTTAATTCGAATAGAGGTAAATCTATTTTTGGTAAAGCCATTGCACTATACTCCTATAATATAATAATTATTTAAAATGATTCAATTATGTTGTTTATGTTATTAATCTGATTCACTGCATCCTGTACACCGCTAGGCTTTGTTATGCTTTCTATCGTGTTGACTGCATTATTTATTGAAGAGAACCATTTCAGTAATTTTCCTGTTGTCGATCCCGGTCTGTCAGACAGCACTGCACCAGTTCTTGCGCCAGTTAATTTCATCTCATCATAGGTGAATCCCACAGGCAGTGTCATTACTTCACCGCCATTGCTCCAAGATGCCTCTATGTTGCCCACATTGATTGGATATAAACCACCGAACTCGTATACATATTCCACTGATTTTGATCCGTGAGAGTATACTGCTACTTGCATTGTTGCTTGATAATCTTCTTTATATCCCATTTCGAATGGCAATTGATTATTGACTCCTGCAAATCTACCACCACTTGTATCGTAGTTACACACTGCCTGAGACCATCTATGAAATAGTTTCATAACACCGAAATTAGAATCTACCATAAACGTAGCAGGTAATACAGGAAAGTTCATTCCTTGTGGTCTACGAACATTTGGTCCAAATCCCTGAGGCTGAACTTCTCCGGTATCTATCGCTATTTCGGGTAGAGTTACACCCTTACAGAAGAACTCCAGGTCTCTAACAATAGGAGATATACTCAACAACTCGTTAGTGATTGATTTGGGTAAAGTGATTCTAGCAAAGAATAGGTTATCTTTTGCTACACCATGCTTGTTTAACTTCGAACTGAAGTCGCTTATATTGAACGACATTTATATCTTCCCTCTGGATTCTGACCAGACTTTTGATTTCGATGCACCAACAAATCTCTCTGTTGGCAAGAATAATGCTATATCCCACTCGGAGGGGTAAACATACATAAACTTACTTGTAACCTGTGAGGTGAGATACCTCTTTACACAGGGCTTAAACGCCTCAAACCTAGACGCACCCTCTAATATCTTATAACTAATTTTTAACTTAGTAGTCTCATCATAACTTTTATTGTTTGCTGTCTCATACAGGGCGTCCATCAACTTAGCACGAAGAGGTAATGGCAAATAATGCATATTTAATCCGTAAAAACCCCCCTTCACGGTCTTAAACGGAAATATTAGAGGTAGTCTATCATAGTAAGGCAATGTTGCTTTATGCTTTGCCACATACTCGTACATATACATACCGCCAAGAAGAGGTCGATTCGTCATTCTATCTTTAGAGCCTTTCTTACCGAAGAAATCGTTCTCTTTTACTCTCGTATATTCTTTTGCTTGATTACGATACCAATCACGAGCCTTAGTTGTCTGGGCAGGTATTTTACCCTGCCTAACGCCCTTAGTGAGAATCTCATCAAATATTACTGCCATTACGCACCTCTTTTTTACCCGCCTGTCTTTCTTTAGCTTTCAAACGCTTCTTCAATCGCTTTTCCCACGATTTACTTAAACAATCGACTTGCTCTCTCTTAGACATTATAGCGTAACAATTCCTTCAGCGATTAATCGATCTCTATTAGCTAAATGTTGAGCATCAACATCGTCTTTTGATCCACCAAAATATGGCACAGCATGACCCTCTTCAACTAATATTTGAGTAGCTGGTCGCCATGCGTCAGTTGTAGCACAATATACATCAAAGTCTCCAAGCACACGACCAAACTTACCACGCATATCTTCGCCTTTCTTGCTGATCTGCGTCTTTAATATTGGGTTCTTACCGAGTAGTGACTTTAGTCTTGCTTTAGCCGCTAATCCAAACTTCTTCTCAACCTTATCTCTCGTTCTTGATTCTGGTGTATCAATACCCATGATGCGTACACGCTCATTATATAGCCAGATACCAAACCCTAAATCAATATCTACGTCTACTGTATCGCCATCAACTATCTTCACTACTTTTGTTTTATACTCATACATTATTTAATATTCCTTATGTTTATAGACTATTTATACGTTAGATATTATTTTATTCCTAACTCTCTTTCTGTTATGATAGAGAACTTCCATCCCTTATCTTTACAATACTCTTCTGCGGCAGTCCACTTAGCTGAGTTAGTTCCATAAGTCTTGACTTCGTTTATATAACGCTTAGTAGGCTTATTCTTTTTAGTGTTCTGTACCTTAGGTGCTTGAGTCTGCGCCCATGGTTTTACTTCAATCAATATCTTTTCTTTCTTTCCGTGAAATGTTTTCTCGACATAGAAGTCTGGAAAATATCTATGCATCTTCCCATCAATGGGTGAGCGATATGGTATAATTATTTCTTCACTGTTCCATTTAGTGACGTGCGGGTGCTTATCTAAATAGCGCATGAGTTTAAGTTCCCAACCACTTCTGTAGATAATATTAGAGGGGTCGCCCTTATATTTCTGGGGGTTCTCAGGTTTAAATCTTCCCTGATAATACTTTGCCACAATATCTCCAATACATATAAATAATTACCATAGACTAACTTATTATTTATATAAAGGTTTAAGAAAGATGTCAGACGGATTATTAAAAGTAAACCCACTCGAAGCTATGGCTCAGCGTAAAGTAGAGCAGAAGGGTCCAACAAGTATCATGAAGTTTCCTAGAAACTTGGGTGCTCATGGAACTCTAATGCGATTTTTCGAATACAAATATGGAGGTAAAAGAGGTTCTGAAATGACACCTCTTGCTGAAATATTATTGCCTCTACCTAAGCAGATTCAAGATAACTTTAAGATTAATGTTGGTGGTAATGAATTGCAACTTTTGGGCACAACAGCGGCTCAGTTAGCAGGAAATCCAAATGCCGCTGGCAGTATAGGTAAGAATCTAGGTGAAGCAGCCGTAAAAGCAGTAGACACATTATCAGATGGATTAGGTGATGCTATAGGGGGTGACTTCAGTGGAGTACAAAAAGCACTCGACAGTGCAACAGATTCTGCTCAGTTTTTAGCTAGAGCCGGCATGGGAACAGTAAGCCCAGATATAGCAAATGGTATCGGTGTTGGTCGTGGTACAGCAGTAAACCCGTTCGCAACTCTCGTATTTAGTGGTGTTGATCTTAAAGTACACTCACTAGAGTGGCTATTATCACCAGAGAGTGAGAAAGAATCAAAGCAATTAAAGAAGATTATTCGTACACTTCAGAGAATGGTATTGCCTAAAGCAGAGGGAGTTCTTGGTCAGGATACTGGTGCCACAGTACTTGATCGTGGTATATTAAGATATCCAGCAATGGTTGATACATACTTTCAGGGCATTGATCAGTCTTACTACTTCAGATTTAAAACATCAATGATATCTCAGTTGTCAGTTGATTATACACCTAATGGTGTAGCGATCAATAAAGGTGGTAAACCATCTGCTATTCGTATCACAATGACTCTTAATGAGGCATATATTCACACCGCTGATGATAATTCCGCAGCCGATTTACTCGAAGAAGCTATTCAAGAGAAGATCGATGATGAAATTACCAGTAACTTAGCGTCAACTGACGGTGAATTTTCTCCTTATGATGCTTCGGTTGTATATAATTCAGAGTATGCCGCTACGTTTGAGGGTAATCAACAAGTTGGTGTGTCAGAAGATGAGGTTAAGATTGTCACAATCACCTCTGCTGGTACATCATCTAGTAAGATTGTTACTAAAGAATACCTTAGAAGTCAAGGCTATAGCGAGGCACAGATAAATGGTACAGTGCCAACAGGTGCTAATGGCGTGACATTTACTCCAGGATCAGGATCATAACAATGTATTTTTCTTCATTTCCAACAACAAAAGTTAATGGTGTAGAACTACTTGACATCACTCGTAAATTTAATTTAAGTGCCATATCAGATCAGGACAATGTTCTTACCTATATGAATTATAGTGTTCAAGAGGGTGAAAGGCCAGAAGACATAGCATTTTATTACTATGACGACCCTGCTCTAGCATGGTTGGTGCTATTATCTAATAATATTATTGATCCCTATACGCATTGGCCTAAGTCTACTCATGAGTTTGAGAAGTATTTAATCAGTGAGTACGAAAAAGAATCAGGAAAGACTGGACAAGAAGTTATAAATTGGACACAGAGTAGAACAATTGGTACGAATATAGTTGAATATCGAGCAATAACTGACCCGAATATATCAGTTAATCGTAGTACATGGCTCGAAAAGCCTCTGACAGCCGCAGAAAATCTTGTCGAACCCAAAGCTTCAGAGTATGGTACGTTTGATAATGGTAGAACAATACTAGACTTCCAGAATGGCTATAGCCCTATTCGTATATATGACTATGAATCAGAGTTAAACGAAAGCCGCCGAAACATAAAGCTAGTAAACAAATCATTATTACCTTCTATACTAGCACAGTTAGAGACAATTCTCAATGACGGATAACTTATCAAACGCAGGCTATCATAAGGTCAACTACATGAGGATAAAACCCATGTATAGTGACAACGAAACAGCGACGAGCCGCAGATTAAACAGATCAAATCTACCTGATTATATCGATGTCACAAGAGTATTGACTAATTGGTTCATTGAGGAGAGTATCGACAGCACAGCAGTCTCGGGTTATGCGATTCTTTCTGAGTCTGACAATCTCCTTCAAGACGTTCCGCTCCGCGGAGAAGAATATATCGACATATCTTGGACAGATTTCTACGGAGTTACAAAGAAACAAACATTCTTTATATACGCAATAGAAGATATCAAACCAGGAAGCAGTATTAATGATCGAATGGTGCAATATACATTAAAGTTTACAACAGCACAAAAGCTTATATCAGACACTAAAGAGATAAGAAGATCATTCAATAAGCAGAAAGTATCTGATATAGCTAAAGCCATATACGAAGAATACTTTATTACTGGCAATAAAGACTTAGATAAAGAGATAGAAGTAGAAGAAACAGATGGAGAACAGACTGTAGTCATACCTAATCTAAGGCCAGATGCCGCAATGCAGTTTTTATCTAGAAGAGCCTATAGTAGTAAGAATAAAACATCTTTATATAGATTCTTTGAGACAAGAGAGAAGTATTATTTCTGTACGCATGAGTATCTAATCAATAAATACAGTGGTTTTGAGGGGCTGGACGCAGAGGCCAGGAATCGCTTTATTTTTAATTACCTTGTGTTAGATGACAACACAGGCACAGGCCAGTTACGGGCTCAACAAGCTATAAACGATGTGGCCTATGGCAACAAGGTGGACTCGTTCGCTGATATCAAAGAGGGTGCCTATAGACGTAACGTAGTGGAGCTTGATATCAACTACAGAACTAGGATAGCTAGGACCTATGACTACACAGATGAATACAAAGACTACAAGGCGCCAGAGGACCTAAAGCTAACACATTCTAAAGAGTTTGTCAACCAGTATATGCCTGCCGATTTGGCACCTAGAACGACTTTGATTACTGACTTTCCGCAGATAGGCCAGAACAAAGGCACTGATAATATGCTGAAGCCGTATCAACACTTCTATGAGAACTATACTACTAAGCCTACTGTAGAGTATCATCTAAGAAAGAATGCTTTCCAGATTACTGTGAATGGTAGACATGATCTATATCCAGGCCAAGTTATTGTATTGAACCTATATAACTTTAGTAATACATTGTCTGGTACTAAGAAGAATGATAAGCAGAGAAGCGGTAAGTATCTTGTGATGAGTGTGAATAACACCTTCTCTGGTGATGACTTTAAGCAGACGATTGTCGTAACGAAGGGTGGTTTATCATGAGTCCTGACCTAATTGGAATATTGTTAATCATATCAATAAGTTACACGATATATTTGAAACTAGAGGATAAAGATTAATGAGTGGATTTAATAACATGATGCACTTCGCTGGTGTCGTAGAAGATAATATGGATCTTACGAACAGTGGCCGTGTGAGAGTACGAGTGTTTGGTATTCATCCACCACGTGATTCTGCTGATGATGGAGATAGTGTACCGACAGATGACTTGCCATGGGCTACTGTATTAGACGCTTCTTATGGTACATCACCAGTTATTCCTAGTGTTGGTGACTGGGTATTTGGTTTCTTTATAGACGGAAGAGAAGCACAGCAACCAGTTGTTATGGGTAGATTACCTGGTATGCATCTACAAATGCCTGGTGGTAGTGGTGAGCCTGGAGAAGATGGCTATTTACCACCAGAAGCAGTCAATAAATTCGGTAAGCCAGACTTACACAGATATCAAGGGGGTGAAGGAGCTGGCCAAGGACAGACTCTTGCTCAACGTACACTAGCAAACATTAATATAATGCAAGCAAATGGTGAGACGTTTGATGAACCACCGATTATGATGCCTGAGAATAACTATAACAATCGAGTAGTCAAGTCTAAAGACGGTGATAACTTTATTGTACTAGGATCTGGTGAAGATGGTGAGTCAAGTGATTACTTTCTTATCTCCCACTCCTCTGGCTCTGTATTCCAGATAGATGCGAATGGTACTATCTTTGTTAAAGCATTTGCTGACAAGTATAACACAACTCAGGGTATTGAGTCAAACTATGTGAGAGGTTCACAGCACAGTACGATAGATGAAGACTATACATTAAAGGTTGGTAAGTCTGGTAAGATATGTGTGAATGGCCGATTGGATATCGAGTGTACAGACTTTAATGTACGTGCCGCTAGAAACATTAATCTCGATGCGGGGGTGAAAGTTAATGTATCTGGTGCTGGTATAGGAATGTTTGCTTCAGCAGATGATATCAACCTAGTTGCACACACGAATCTAAAAGCATTAACAACTCTAGGCGGTATGTACTTTAAGTGCTTATCACCAGGTATACCAGGAGTCAGTGGAGGTGGTGATTTCCATGTTGACTCATATAAGACAAATCTGTATAGTATATCATATACGAAGATACACAGCACAGGTACACCAGCAATATCTACACAAACATTACCGTATCCTGACGTAGGCCATCTTGGTGTAGACATTAGTAGTAAGACATCTATGAGAATAGACTCATTAGCTACGATGAACATCAATGCAACAGGTATTCTAGGCATAAACAGTGGTGCCGCACTTGGTATTAAGAGTGTTGGTACATTAGACATTCATTCAACAGCACAGCTTGGAATTGGTGCTGGTGCACTTCTGAATCTAGACGGGACACTAGTCAATGTAGGTAATGGAACAGCAAGTGCTACAGGTGGACTAGCAACTGGTTCAGTGACATCATCTATAGCACCGCAGTTAGTACAGAAGACACTAGGAGCAGTACCTAATATATCAATCGAGTTAGCAAAAGCAGTAGCACCACAAGAGATCACAAACGTAGTGAATCCCGAGATGCCAGTTCAGACGAAGAGATGGTGGCATCCTATTACTAGCTTCATGCGATCAGATGATGATGAATAAATATACTAGGTGGGATGGAACAAATCCTTTAGTTGCCACTACTATTATAACATAAATTTGCCGTTTGTCAACAATTAATTTAAAGAAAAGAGAGTAATATGTCCATACAATGCGATAACACAACAGCGATAGTTAGCGGGTTCTCATTAGAGGCTGCACCGATTGCTGGTGAGTTAATCGATTTATCAGCACTATTAGCAGAAGCAGATCCGCTTGATAGTGTACAGATAGATCGTGCCACTGCTGTAGGCATTACAGACGGCTTAAATAACTTCATACTATCAACAGCTAACTTAGATGCATTTCCTACACTCAAAGAAAGATTTGGTCAATTCCCGCTCACATATACTGAAGTAGCAGGTTATATGCTCAACAACAATGTGAACGGTGCTGATGTACTAGATTCTATTAACAAGTATGACTCTACTCTGGGACCAGAAGTTACGTTGACTAATACACTATCTGATCTAGACTTATTCTATAATACTAACTATGGTGCTTCTATAGCTGGTGGTCTTTGTGGCTCATTTGGTAACACATTGATGCAACTGATAGGTCTATTCAGCTTGATAGACTCTACCGCAACTAAACTAGCAAACTTGGATATAAAGCATCTAGATCCAGCTAAACTAGCAACTGCTATAGCAGAGAAGTTAAAGCTTAAGGCCATTAAAGATAAGTTACTTGAGATTATAGACAAACTCATTGAGAAGATAAAGAAGAAAGTTAAGGATGCCATTGAGTCTGCTATAGACACAGTTAAAGGTTTTGTTGGAGATCCAAAGGGTACATTACTTAAACATCTAGATAAGATTCGAACTGAAGTAGAAGAGTTCTTCTCTAGTGATACAGTTAATCGTATTAGAGCCAACGTAGAAGCATTCATTGCTGAGATGGTCGCTATGTTTGAGGCACCTACTATTGCTAACGTACAGTTAATGATGTATAAGCTTTGTAGCTTTACTGAGACAATCACTGGAATACTATTTGGACCTGCTGATGAAGTTGCTGAGATAGCTAAGACTGCTGAGAAAGAGAAAGCAGTTATCGATACAGTAGAGAAGATAGAGCAAGCTAACGCAGAAAAGGCTGGTGCCATACGAGTAGAGAAAGAAGTTGCTGAAGAGATTAAAGAGAAGTCTGCTGATAAGATCAACGAAGCCGCAAATGATAATAATCCAAATCGCTATGTTGAACGAGTAGGTATTAAGAATGCTCGTGGTCAGACTTCATCATTTAGAGAAGAAGTAAAGTATCGTCAGCCTGGTGATCTAGGCTATATAGATCCTTCTACTGGTACTCTGTCTATACCTACTAATGTTGATTATATCACAAGCAGTAAACTTACTGATCAAGAAATAGACGCTATCAGTAAGATAGATGAGAACGGCTTCGGGCCAACTAGACTCATTACATTCAGTGATGCAGTAATCAAAGGCAAGCAGTGGAAGGGTATTGACAATTCTGTGCTTGCTAAGTTACTTAGATTATCACAGTTAAGTGGTGAGAAGTATGTACTAAGACAAGGTACTGTCATTGCAGTAACGAATAGATACTCTGCTCAAGAGTATAATAATGTTAAGAAGCAAGGTGCCTCTATGTATCATCATAAGTATTCTGGCTTTGCTGTAGAGTTAAACGTAGAAGATAGTGTACGAGATAAGACCATTATAGCCGCTAGTAGAGCAGGCTTCACTGGCATTTCTGTGGGTAAGACGTATCTTAGACTTCATGTGGGTGCTCGTGAAGGTGCTGTAGCAACACAAAGTAACACACGCTGGAAGAAAGATGAGAGATTTGATGACACTATGGCCGAGCATTATACTGCTATGATGACTACACATCGTGTAGATGGCTATAGAAAGAAGAGAAAAGCTGATGAAGACTTCCGATTCTTTGATAAGTCTACACACAAAGAGAAAGAAAACAATGATGGCACGTTTAGCTTTGTAGATAATAATAGCATACTAGGTACTAATAGTCAAGAAGAATCTTCGCAACCATTTAGTCTACTAAGGCCAGAGAGTTAGTATAAATACTCTATAAAAGGTAATAGAAATGAGTTTATTAACACCACGCACAAGATCATCAGAGTTCTTCTCTGATATCACTAGAAATTTAGATGTGATACCAGGTCGCACAGATTTGTCTCGTGTAGTCAACGAGAATGCTGTGAAAGAAAGCATCTACAATCTCATTATGACTGATCGTGGTGAGAGACTGTTTCAGCCTAATATTGGCTGTGACATAAGAGGCTCTCTGTTCGAGAATATAGATCCGAACAGTATACTCATATTACAAGAGAATATCAAGACTACAATCAAGACTTATGAGCCAAGATGTAATCTAAAAGCAGTAGAAGTATTTGGCGACATAGATAAAAACGAACTAGGTGTACGAATAGTATTCAGTGTAATAAATAGCACTAATACTTCTACACTCACAATTGATCTCAATAGGGTAAGATAGAAATGACAGACTTGTCACCGACAACACAATTAGACTTCAACGAGACTAAAGAACAACTCAAGACGTTTCTGAAGAATCAGGATCAATTCAAAGACTTCGACTACGAAGGCTCTAACTTGAATGTTCTTCTAGATGTACTATCATATAATACACATTATAATAGCTACTACTATAATATGATGATAGGCGAGATGTTCCTTGATAGTGCTACTCAGCGTAATAGTGTATTGAGCCATGCAAAAGAACTAAACTATCTACCTACAAGTAGAAGAAGTTCAGCAGTCAGTGCAACTGTTAGTATCACAGCCGCTAATTTAGATAGTAACTACTTCAGCATACCTGCGAATACTGCATTTATTGGTCGATGTGGCAACAAGACATATAACTTTCTTACGAACAAAGCACATACTGCAATTAAGAGTTCAACGAATGATAACGTCTATACTGTATCAGATGTTGATTTATTTGAAGGTCGTATTATCACTGAGATATTACCACCACATCTTACCATAAGTAACAGCGATATAGACACTCGTAGTCTTATTGTTACTGTAAATAAAGATGATGTATACACATATAGAAGTGATATCTTTGGTGTAACAGCGACTGATAAAGTATTCTATCTACAAGCCGAGAAAGATGGTAAGTACTCAGTACAATTCGGAAGAGATAAGTTTGGTAAACAGCCAACTATCACTGATACTATTAGCGTTACCTATAGAGTTACTAACGGGCCCTCTGCGAATGGGGTTGGCTCTTTAACGATAGGTAATTTTGGCGGCTCGTCTTCGATCAGCGTGACTCTAGAGAATAACTCATCTGGCGGTTCTGTGGCGGAAGACATTGAGTCGATTAGAACTTTTGCTCCGAAGGCTTTGCAAGTTCAAGAAAGAGCAGTCACGAAACGAGACTATGAAGTTCTACTACGTTCTCGCTTTCCAAATATTCAAGCTATCTCTGTATATGGTGGTGATGAAGTAATACCTCCTCAGTTTGGTAAGGTCATCATCTCAGTTGATGTTACTGGTGGTCAAGGTGCGGCTGATTACGAGATTGCTAACTTTAAATCTTATCTACGAGACAAGACTCCTTTAACGATTGAGCCTGTCTTTGTTGTTGCTAAGTTCTTGTATGTTGATGCTGTAGTGAACATTAGATACGATGCTAACTTAACTACAAAGTCAGCTTCACAGATTCAGACTGAAGTGAATGATGCCATTAGTGTATATCAAGAAGAGAATCTAAGCGACTTTAATAAGACATATCGTCAATCAAGACTAGCGGCACATATAGATGCATTAGATAGTTCAATACTCTCTACTGATATTGTGGCTAAGCCTATCATTGAGTATATCCCGATTCTGAACTTTGCTACTAGTCCGTCATTCTCATTTGAGTCTTCACTAGTGCAACCATATCCGTTTGATGCATCAACGGGCTTTGCTACATTCAAGCCTGCTATACAATCAACTAAGTTTACAGTAGATGATAACCTTGTGTTAGCGAAAGATGATGGTAAAGGCAACATTATGCTTGTGACTGCGAATGCTGATGTTGAGAGTGTGTTTAAGTCTTCAGTTGGTACTGTTGATTATACTACAGGTGCTATCAAGTTGTCAAACTTAAATGTTAAGTCTTTCGAGGGTAAAGCAATTAAGTTCACTGCAACTACTTCGAATAAAGATATCAGACCACCTAAAGATAGAATCATTATCATTCGTGGTGAAGATGTTACTGTAACTGTAAGTCCTCTGGAATCATAATACATGAACATTAGAAACAGCATATACTCATCGATAGCGGAACAGTTTCCTGCGATATATAGGGATGAGGGCGACTTTCTTGTTAGTTTCATTGAAGCATATTATAAGCATAATGATGCTGTTATGGATCGTGATGTTCCCAAGCTTCGTGATATCGATACTACAATCACTAAGTTTCTTATCTACTATAAGAAGAAGTATCTAGCTGACTTACCTATTGATGGAAGTCTTGATGTACGATATATCATCAAACACATTCGAGATATGTACAACCGTAAGGGTACAGAAGAAAGTCTTCAGCTACTGTTTAGACTATTCTTTGATGAAGAGATTGAAGTGTTCTATCCTAGTACTGCTGTTCTAAGACCGTCTGATTCGATCTGGGGTGGTGATGCTTATCTTGAAATGGTACCAGTCTTTACAGTCGATGATTATCCTATTAAGAAAGGTGATAGAATCAGAGGCGACATATCATTGTCCTCAGCATTCGTTGACGAAGTAATCTTTGTTAACTTTGGTGGAGCTTTGTCTCCTATCGTATACATCTCTAATGTAGCAGGCTCTTTTACAAGTGATGACTCTATTGTTATCGCTACCTTAGATAGTAACGGAAATGAATTTCTAAATAATGTTGGTAAACTGATTTCTGGATCTATGAGTTCTGTGTCAATAAATCAAAACAGTAGAAAGGCTGGCCAATCTGTAGGCAGTAAGGTAAAGGTTGTCTCATCTATAAGCGGTGTTGAAGGAGAAGCAAGAGTCCTTAGCACATCAGATACAACAACAGGCACAATCTCTTTTGACATCGAAGATGGTGGATTTGGCTATGTAGAACCCAACTCATTGAGTGCTAGAAATGTCTTGGGAATTAGTAATCAGGTACTGATCGTTAAGTCAACAACTCCTATAGACGTAAAAGCTGGCGATGAACTATATGCCGCTGGTGAAGAGATTACACATGACAGTACAGATATAGCATATAACTACTCTTTATCTGGCTCTGCTAAAGTTATAGATTACAGACACCCCCTCATATTTGTACAATCGTCTTCTGCTAAACAAGTTATCGACATAGATAGCGAATTTTTTGATCAGACAACATCACCGGGCAGCTTTTTTGAAGTGCCCTATTTTATAAATGGTGGGGTTCTGTCGGCTTCTGACGTACCGTGGATTGAAGAAAAATATCCTGACGGATTAAACGAAGCGTTCTCTGAAGGAAAGTATGATAGTAAATTGGCATTTAATATAGCAGGTCAAAGTGGTAGTCTGTACTCCCAGTCTGTCTATGGCCTCTCAACGCATAATGACTATATTGAAAGCCTACTCGGTAAGGGTTTATGGTATAATCCAAGCCTTATGCAGAACCATTATACGCAATCCGAAATCGATGACTTCACCAATCTTATTATCGCAAGCAGACCTCAATGGTATAATCAACTTACTCCATTAATAGGCACAGAAATTCTGCCTGGAATATCTCCTTATTTTAAGAGTAGTGCATATACAGGAGTAACTCCACTATGGTATGAGCGACTATATAGACTATATGGGTACTATTCTATTATTGATGTATATCCTAAGCTAACTGTTAATGTTGAGTATCAAGGTGGTCAGTCGTGGAGTGACTTAGGATACACGGACTCACTTGATCCTGATCTAAGCACCTACCCACTACAGCCATTAGAGGTAGGGGCTTATGATAATCCTGCTCTACGACCTCAAACCACACCGCCATATCTTATTAGTAATAGTAGTAATATCTCTAGAGTAGACGGTATACCATACCTTCTTCCTAGTGACCTAATTAATACGACTGTTAGCTTGAAAGTTTGGAGAGAGGGAAGAAAAATATCTACAGCTCCTTATATAGAGATATCTGCTTTAGGTAACGTCAACTCCGGAGCAAACTTTGAAGTAGCTTCAATTTCAGATGTAGAAACCGTTAGTTTGATCACTGATCAAATTGGAGACTTCTCTGGTGTCGTGCTTGATCCTCCAGGATCAAATGACGATTACGGTATGTCAGGACCCGGCGCTGAAGATTTAAGCACAACTCTATCAGACGCATTCACCTCGATAACAGTAAAGATAGGAAGCATATCATCCTTGAATACATTGTCTGAAGGCTCAGATTATCAAAACGATGTTGCGGCTTCTATCACGCATAATAATATCACTAAGTTCAATAAGAAAGATGTTATAGTTACGTTTAATGAAGTGAGTTTCAATATAGAAGCAGGTACTGTAATTACTCAAAATATAGTTATACCCGGAGTAGAAATAAACCAATCTGGCAATATTACTGAAGCCGAAATAGAGGGTATGGGCTCAGATACTTCTGGTGCTGGATATAAAACCAGTTCTACTGAGTTTCAGTTCACTTCAGGAAGCGATATTGATTATGTTGCTAAAGCTAGATTCTTGAAGCGTGAGGGCAACGACTTCTATTTCAGACCAATGAGTTTCTATGGATTAGAGACTAACGTAGGAATAATGATAGGCGGAGCGAGCAGAACTCCAGTAACAATAATTGATGACGCAGACTCTTTACCGATGGGAGGAAATGCTAGAATTGTTGGTAGAGCATCTTTCGAATCTGGTAGAATTGAAGAGGTTGTTGTTACGAATACCGGATATAAGTACACAGACCTTGAGCCTGTTGATCTAATAAGCTTAGACCTCACTAGTCAGGACTATGACACTGTTGTTGCTAAAGGTGCCGTTAGAGTTCTAGGACAAGGAAAGACACAGGGCAGATGGGAATCTAACACATCGTTCATAAGTGATTCATCTAAGAAGATACATGACAATCATTATTATCAAGAGTATTCTTATGATATATCATCTATAGTTGATCCTAAGTTGTACGAAGGTCTTATAGGAGAAACAGTAGGCGTAGCAGGAACAAAACTATTCAGTACGCCTCTGATAAATAGTATTAATGATTTAGAAAGCGACTTAGAAGTTGAGTTCAGCTTTTATGATATCTCTTCAAAGCAAATGGTGACATACGATGGACTTAATTATGTTGCTACAGATGCTGGAGCTGACGGAGATAATCTTCATGCTGATACTATAACAGAAATAGAAGGACCAGTATAAATGGCGACTTTACGAATAATCTCTGATGGTGATCCTTATCCCGTTAGAGCAGGAACCCCTCTAAAGAACGATGGGTCAGGTAGAGTGTTTAGTGACGGAAACACAATAAATGATCAATCACTGGACTTTAGCTTTAAGTATAGAGCAGGAAGTAACACGAATGATCCTCATGTCATAACTGCTGATACGGGAGCAATAGGAATAACCCTTTTCGGAGTGCCTATATTCTCGTCTTTATCTGACAGCAATGTATTGCCGGTTTCTTTACAGGCCGCGGCAGAAGGATTTCACTGGAACACTGTGGTCAACTACAGTGAGTTTTCTGTCGATGCTTCAGGCGGTAGACCAGAGAATGGTGGACAATATAGATATAGAAGTGGAGAATTTATTAAAGATGTTAAAGAGAATAATATTCTCGCACAATCATCTACATATATGGGGACTGGCAGTTTCGGTGCAGATAAGAGTAGACACGCTGATGGACACTCCAAGATAATAGGATATGCTTTTGATGGTTTTCCTATCTATGGACCATACGGATATACTGAGCCACTTAATGTGAACTCTCCGATTAAGCAAATTAGAAGTTCTTACAGAGAGAAACCGCTCGAGTCATCAGGAAGAGTTTATACATTCTCTGAGGTGCCTAGAGGATCTTTTATTGAAGATTACGAGTTTGTTAATACAATTGGTGATTTGGATCAGCATAATGGCAGATACTGTTATACTCCAGATTACGCTACAGGAACATATGCATATTTCTTAACATTCTCTGATGAGGGTGGCAATTTCAACAATCCAGAATATCCATATATAATAGGACCAAGCACTAGAGAGCAAAGAACAGTTTAATAATACGGACAAAACTAATGGCAAAAGTAATTACAGAAAATTTTAGAGTAGAAACCGCTAACGAATTGTTTAACTCGTTTAAGAGTTTAAACTCGTCTTTGGGTGACAACTTCTTAACTCAGCTACAGGCTTACGATGATGGACAATCTGGAGCTGGATTCAATCTGGGCTCAGAAGAGGAACTAGCAATTAAAAAGTTAGTTGATGACCAGCTTACCATACTCAGACCTGAAGCTGACTACTACATCATGGCATCTTCTTGGTTAAATCCTTCTGACAATATAGACAGTGTAGGCAGGATCGAAAACACTCAGAAGCACAAAAGAGAATTTCAGAGAAGAGTTATATTTGGAAACAAAGTTAATTCTGATAGTGCTAGGTATATGTTCTATGAGAATGCCTGGAATCAAGGCACAATATACGATGCATTTGATGATGCAGAGAATATCGAAAAGTTGAACAATGTCGTTACTGTTAGAAACAGCCAGAACGAATATCTTGTCTTTAAGTGTATAGAAAATAATGGTGGTCGACCTTCTACGGTTAGTCCGCAGAGTATCTCTAATCAGTTCAGTGCTTCTAACTATCAATCTCTTGAGACTGAAGACAAATACATTTGGCACTATATGTTTACTGTGACTTCAGATGAAGCTGAGAAGTATAAGACTAGTGATAGTTTGCCGTTGCCCACATCTTATGGTGATGTCAATGTTATTGCTACTGCGGAAGAGAACATCTCTCAAATAATTATTGAGAGTACTCCTGCAGGTCAGTTCAACCAATACCTATTTGGAGAAGCGACCAGTTCGGCTAATGCTTCAGACGTTTTGATCAGTTCTTCTACACAGGTAGGCGATTTTCTTAGTGTGACTTTAAATGTTACTAACAAGATAGGAAGAACATTATACAATGATCTTGACTCGTACAAATATATGTACCTTAGATCAAATGAAGGCGCAACTCAAGGTAAGCTGTATGATGTTGTGAGTAGTTCTTCTGACAATTCTACTAAGCAAATTACTGTGGTTTTACGAACTAACGATGTTCTAGCAGGAGTGGCTCAGTTGGTAATTAAAGTTGAAGTTTCTTCAAGCACCCTGACAGGAGAAAGATGTAAAGCTTACGGAATCATTGACCAGTTTGGAACTCTAAACCGAATAGCATTCGAGAAAAAAGGAACTGAGTATAAATATGCTACAGCCAAGATCGTATATCCTAAGAGTCTATCGACTCCAGGAACAACTTCATTGCGGGCCGTAGTTTCTCCTAAAGGGGGTCATGGATTTAATCCTATCAATGAGTTATCTATGAGTAGATTGTCTATAGTGACTAACTATTCAGGAGAGGTAGATACTATTCCTGATAGTAATACATATAGCCAAGTGGGGCTAATTAAGAATCCTAAATTCTTAGACGCTAGTGGAAACATAGTGTCCCCAGAATCTTTCGATAATAGGGTGACTCTTTCTATCAATTCCTCAGAGGCCTTTCTAGAATCTTCTGTAAACAAAGTTGTAGAGCAGTACATAAGAAGAGTTGATGTTAGAGAGATTCTTGGCAATCAAGATTACGTTATATCAGAATTAGGCACACTAGAGGATCTAGACTGGCAAGCACTGGGAGCAACAACTGTTGCTGTTGGAGAGTCGTTTACTTCTGTTGCAAATCCTAGTCCTAGTTTAGATAAGTCTGGAGTAATTAGCTTCTCTATAGACAATTTAACTCCAGATGGAGACGAGGAGACTATTACGGGAATAGTGCATAGCTATGACAGTAGCGTTAGTCCTGGCATCATGAAGATCGTCAGCTATTATGGTGATTTCGAAAGTAAGTTTCACTCAGGAAGCATAAAAATAAAAGATACTGTAGACTCCACAACTGGATCTACATTTAGTATAAATAGTTTTAGTGATATTAGTTACGGTCAATATTCTCCTTATTCTGGAGAGGTATTACATTTCATAGACTTCTCTCCTATCACTAGAGAAAAAACAACGAGAGAAAAAATAAAGTTCACATTCGACTTTTAAATAAGGAAAGAGTATATAGCCCATGGGTATCAACACAGACTTAAATGTAGATCCGTACTACGATGATTTTGATGAAGCGAAGCAGTTTAACCGTGTTTTGTTCAAGCCAGCAAAGGCTGTACAAGCAAGAGAACTAACTCAACTTCAAACTATTCTGCAAAAGCAGGTAGAAAGATTCGGATCTAACATATATAAAGAAGGCACTATCATTAGCGGTATTAACTTGACTGCTCGTGATGATCTGTTCTATGTAAAATTAAATGATAAGTCTGGATTTTCTGATCCAACTATATATGATCAAGTAAAGAATGACGATGGAACATCTACTACGTTTAGTGTTACCGGACAACAATCTCAGTTGAAGGCAGAGATAATCAAAGGACAAGATGGCTTTCAAACTCAAGATCCCGATTTAAAAACTTTCTTTATACAATACTTAAACACCTCTCAAGACAATCAGAATGATGTTAAGCAATTCCTTCAAGGCGAAACTCTAGAGATTAGAAATCAGTCTGGAGACCTAATACAGGATGTGAGCGTAGCACAAGTTGCAGATCATGCCGGCAGGTCTTTCGGGGTATCTTGTGAAGAAGGCGTTATCTACCAAAAAGGACACTTCATATTCGTAGATAACCAATTCATCATCGCATCAAAATATAGTAATGTGCCAGGTAACGTCTCTGTAGGGTTTTCTATAAAAGAGAATCTTATTGACTCTGATACCGATGCTACTCTACTCGATAATGCATCAGGGTTCAACAATGAGAATGCTCCTGGTGCTGATAGGCTACAGTTAGTGCCTACACTGGTATCTTACTTAACAGCTTCAGAGCCTACTGAATTCTTCTCGTTGATTAGATATGTTGACGGTAAGCCAGTCCGTATACGAGACAAAACAGAATTCAATGAATTAGGAAATGAATTAGCACGAAGAACATATGAAGAATCTGGAAACTATGTTGTAAGCGGTTTAAACCTAAGCTTAGAGAAAGAAGGCAATACTGCATTTGCAGTTGTATCTCCTGGTAAAGCCTACGTTCATGGCAAAGAAGTCATTAACGTATCTACAACAAAGCTACCTATATCTCCTGTAGAAATCACGCAGAGCAAGCCTCAACAGCGCACAGGCGTAAACTATGGACAATACTTTACATACGCTAACACCGATCAAGGAACCGTAGACGACTTTTTAGTTGACGGATCAAGATACGATCTCTATAATGGCAGTACAGTTATAGGCAGTTGCTCTATTGCAAATATAACTCCTGGAAGAATATATGTGTATGCAGTAACAAAGCTAAAATCAGGAACAGACTACACAAGCACCGCCGTTACCAAGATAGAGAACACTGTAATAACTAGTGGTGGTCAATTATTCGAGCCGTCTCAGTCAGCAATGATATTTGACTCTGGAAAAGTTAGTCTTGATTCTGTGAATAATGTTTCTGTAGTTAAGCGTGTTCGTGAGAGCATAGGTGATGGATCTACCACTACATTCGTTATTCCTTCAACTGCAACAACAACTCCTGTGACTGGAGATGTATTGGCAATTGCATCTAATAATGTCCTACATACAGTATCTAGCACATCTTATCATGGCAGTGGTGGAATATCTGTCGTATTTGATACTGCTCCTACATCAGGATCTAGCATATACTATAATGCAGTCGAGACTAATGTGCCGCACGACACATTGGGAGAACGAGAAGGTTATGTTAAAACCATATATAACGCTACCAACTTTGGTCAGATTGGTGTGCCTAACTGCATAGAAATAATTAGTGTCCAAGATAATTTTGGAGATGCTGATCTCAATTCTGTAGACGTAACTAAAAAGTTTAGATTAGTAAGAAACCAAAAAGACGGGTACTACGGCAGATCGTTTATTAGACTATACGCAGGAGAATCTTTAGATAATGATAATCTATTGATAAGATTCAGATATCTTAAAAGAACTTCTACTGTCGGTGGCGGATATTTGATTCCTGATAGTTATGATACTGTAACCAGTAAGAACCTTATACATAGATACACCTCTAAGGCTCTAGACGACTTTAATCTACTCAACTCGTTTGATTTCAGACCTTACGCTACTAGACTAGCCACACCTAGCTTGGGTAAAGATGGCGCTCCCACAATAAACTCAGCCACTATGGCGAGCGTAAACATTAGTAGAGGACTTACTCCCGCAAACAATGCTACTATCACTGGAGACATGACTTACTATATGTCTAGAATAGATAGTGTTGTACTAGATGAGTATTCCAACATCACTCTTCTCAAAGGAGGAGAGAGCGAGAACCCTAGTAGACCTAATGCTCAAGGTCTGTACTCTATAGGAAACGTCACGGTACCTGGCAACAATTCAGATATTACAGGCGAAGATAGAATCTCTATAGACAATACATCTACTAAAAACTACACAATGGAAGACATTGGTAGAATACAGAACAAAATAGATAGTTTGGTAGATATAGTATCTCTAAGTTTGCTAGAGCAAAAGACTAGTAGTCTTCTGATCACAGACGAGAATGGAAACGACAGATTCAAAAATGGTATTCTAGCAGACTCTATTAAAGATTTATCTATAGCAGATATTCGTGATCCAGAATTTATTGCCGCTATAGACAAGGGTAGAACAGTTGCTACTCCGCTTGTTAATCAGTTTCCTTTAGACTTAAAGGTATCTTCGTCAGGCAGTTCAGGCGTTAATGTGAGTTTTCCAGATTTAGTAACAGTAGCTGATACTGGTACAAAGGTCAGCGTGATAAGTCAGCCGTATGCAACAACATTCAGAAACTGCGTATCTAACTTCTATAGCTATAAGGGTAAAACTGTTATAGATCCTCCTTTCAACTCTGGATATGATGTTATCAAGAATCCAGAAGTGAATATAGAGATTGATATTGCTGGTCCTATGCTGGATCTAGTGGATAACATTCAGCAAATTATGCCTTTAACTAGCGAAACTCTCTTAGAAGAAGAGCGAATAGGCACAACTAGACCTAGACGAAGAGTCATCATGGGTCAGTTTAATCAGACAATTGAGGAGAAGAGTCTATCTTCTTCCACCAGTAGCCTTAATCAAGCAGTGGGCAACTTCATCACAGATATCAACATGAAGCCTTATCTGCGAAGACAGAAAATCAATATTCTCGCTACCGGACTAAGACCTAACACTAGACATTACTTCTTCTTCGATGAGAAATCTGTGGATGCACACGTTTCTCCAGCAAGAATTATTGGATTCGGAAGAAGAGGAAGCTCCACATTAGATATTAAGCGAGTTAGAAGTGCTTGGCACAGTAGAAAGGGCACAGCAGTAAGAACTGATAGCAAAGGAATATTGTCAGCTACATTCGCACTTCCTGCTAATACGTTCTTCGTAGGCGAAAATGTGCTAGAAATAGTCGATGTCGATCAGTATGAATCAATAGACTCTGCATCAACTTCTTATTCTAGAGCGACATACAGAGGATATAATTTCGCTGTAAATAAAACTGACTTGAGTGTTACTACTAGAACTCCAGACTTCGATACTGATGTGAACATCATTCAAAGAGAAGTTGAGCGACAAGTAGGAGATCCTATTGCTCAGACATTTAAGGTTAAGAGTTCTAGTACTAAAGGTGCTAACACAATATTACTCAGCGATATAGAAGTATACTTTAAAACTAAGAGTCCTACTGTTGGCGTAACTCTTCAAGTGAGAGAAGTTATTAATGGATATCCGTCAAAGACTGTACTTCCGTTTGCTTCAAAACATTTACAGCAAGATCAAGTTTATGTTTCTTCGAATGGCACAATATCGACTACATTTACCTTTGACAATCCCGTTAAACTTGAGGCAAATAAAGAGTATGCTTTTGTAGTTATGCCTGACGCAAACTCTCCAGACTATTTAATATACACCTCTAAAGTGGGAGAGAATAGTTTATCCAAAGGAACTACAGCTTCTTCAGTTCCTGTCACAAACGATTGGGGTGACGGAGTTCTATTTACATCGACTAATGACAGTGCATGGAAATCATATCAAGATGAAGATATTAAATTTGACTTGAAGCGTTATGAGTATAATAATGCAACGTCAGCAACTGATTCTTATGCAATAATGGTTCCTAACGATTTAGAGTTTTTAAATATACGAGAGTTAAGTGGCAACTTCCTATTAGATGAACTTGCTTATATCAAAAAATCTCAGTCTTACACTGCTTCTGTATCTGGTGACGATTTGAATATTCTCAACATATCTGGCGCAACAGTGTTTGCTGAGGGCGAATATATCTATCTAGAGACTAGCACTGGAGACAACTCTATAGTGGCTAAGATTTTGAATATTGATGTACAAGCTTCAGGATCAACTATCACGTTAGATACTCCTTTCTTTGAAGCTACGACAACTGCTGTAGCACACGTTTGTGTTGCTGGTAAAGTTTCACACTTTAATCCTAACAAGCAAGATAGCTTACATATAAAAGAGAGTTCAGCTAACTCAGCTAACTACATAGATGATAATGCTAATGTATCGATTAATGAACTGATAGCCAAAGAGTTCTATACGATTACTGATTTGGGTACCGGTGGCGATACTGCTACTCAGTGGAACTCAGTAGGAGCGGGTAGTAGTGCATTTGTTGGGCAGATATTTGAAGCCACTGGACTAAACTCTGATGGAGATGGTACGGCAAGATTAAACGATCAGACCATAGTCGGCATAGACAGTGGAGCTAGTGCTAAGGTTTCTGCTGTGACTAATCAGAAGATATCTTATTTTCAGCCTCAGATTTATACAAGCAATTCTATAAATACATCTATATTTGCGGAGCTATTTGAAGGCAATGTTAAAGATAAAGATGTGCCTTTGAACTCCAATATCTATACTCAAAATAACATTCGCACAATTCCTAGTAAGAGTAAAATTGTGGATTCTGGAGATTCGACAGTAGAGGACTTTAGCGTTAGAGTACACTTGAAGAATAACGGATATACTGCTACTTCTCCTATACTTGACGCCACATTATCTGAACTTAATGTATATCAGTATCGAATAGATAGCGAAGACGATAAAACGTCTCAGTGGGTAACTAAAGAAGTTAGTTTAACTGATGGACTATATAGTAAAGGTATGAGAGTTCTGCTAAGTGCGTATAGACCTCCTGGAACATTCGTTGATGTCTATGCTAGATTCGTCTACCCAGAGAATATAGAAGAGCAGGGCGATTGGATGAAACTTGACAACACTAGTCCTCAACTATACTCTAATGTTAGTAATACCAGAGACTATAGAGACTTTGAATATAATTTCCCTGAGGATAAGATGTTAGGTGAAGCCAATGCGGTAGCGCCATATACTCTTCACAGAGAATATAGTACATTCCAGTTAAAGTTTGTTTTGAGACATGGGAAAACAGGAGCAGGCCTAGAGTTAGATACTCCTGAACTGAACACTATAGTTCCTGATATAAATTTATTTACTCATGTGTTCGATTATCGAGCGATTGCGCTAACATGATAGGCGATCACTCTTTCTCAAAGTCTCAGTCTGGCGTAGGTGTTGTAAATACTGATGTAGAGGCATATAAGAGAGTAGTCGCTAGAAGAAAGCAAGATAAATATATAAAGGATCTAGAGCAGAGGGTTGTGCATCTAGAGTCCGGACTAAAACTACTACAAGAAACTATCAAAGAGATGAGAAAATGAGTGTTACACTAAACAATATAATCGGTTCAGATACATTTGATTCCTGGAGATCAAGAACTAATGATCTTATAGAGGTCTCTGCTAAAAGTGTCACCATGAGTGGAGATGCTAACGTAGGAGACATACTACTCACAGGAGATTTTACATTTCAAAGTGAACTGAATGTTCTTAAGGTTAGCAAAATACAAAAGACTTCTGGCGGAACATTTTTAAGCCTTAATAGCGATACTAAAATAAGTGGACTTCTTACTGTAGACACAGGTGATAGTTCAGCGGATATTGTATTAAGTAAGTCAGGCTCAGATAAGTGGAAAATTAAAACTAATTCTACACACTCTAAGCTAATGATAGAAGATGTTGTGAATGCCGAGTACCTACAAATAGAAAATGGAATTATAGATAGTGTAGGATTAGAATTGTCAGAGGGCGTCTTACCAGCAACACTAACTAGAAGAATAGCACACACAGGAACGGGTGCTAGTGGTTCATCCTTTTCGGATGTAGATATAGGCGCTGGTAACATATCTCCTACAAAATTGACTGCCTCTGGAACTTCTACTAATAGGACTGTAATTGCTGAAGCTGATATTAATAGTGGTACTATTGATGGTGCAACTATCGGTGCAACCACTGCCAGCACAGGAAAATTTACTACTGTAGATGCCAGTACTTATATTAAGGCTCCACATTTCAGAGGCGATATCGCTCAAGAGGACGGCACTGTAATCTTAGATGTTAGTTCGGCTTCATTTGCTGGAGAAGCAAATGCGATTAGCGCCTTTGCGATAAACCAAGTAATAGAAAAGATATATCCTATTGGCTCTCTGTATACTTCAACCACCACGACTAATCCTTACACTATTCTAGGCGTAGGATCTAGTAACGACTCTTGGATTCCTTACTGTGAAGGCGCTAGTCCAATTGGATATCAGCATTGGAACGATATCACCAACTCAAGAGACTATGGCGATTATCACACTGAAGTCTATGTTGGAGGTTCTGATGCAGAGGGAGTAAAGGATAGTTCTAAAATTGCACAACATGATATTATTGAGGTCACTGGCTACAATATGGGTAATGGAACATATACAGTATTGAGTAAATCTGGAGACTGGATAAGAATAAGTCGACCGCAGTCTCTCGGGCACCAATTTTATACACCGCCTGGACGCAAGATAAAAAATAGTTATGCGAAAACTCTCGGTGAATATCAAGGTCAGCAGGGAATCACATTAACAACGGCTCAAATGCCTAAGCATAGACATCAACTTGGTATACCCAGAGACCAATATGGTGCAGGTAATTTCTACACGCTTAACAGCACTAAACAGTCCGATGAGTCAGTGAAGTTTGAGCATTACTCAGATTACCAAGGTGATAATGAACGTATTAATATCGTAGGTAAAGTGCAGACAATATATATCTGGAAAAGAATAAGTTAATATAAATAATTTAATTAATACCTAAGGAAACTAGGATGACAACAAAAAGGTTCGGACAACTACCAGTCCTTGATGAGTTAGCAAATGGTGATATATTTGCGGTAACGGATCTCGATACTACAACATCGAAGCAGGTTACAGGCTCAAAGGTTACAGATTTTGTCTTATCAGATAGTAACATAGAGTCAAAGACAAGCACGATTATAACCAAGATCAATGCGCTTAATCCTACGGTAGGTAATAACCTAAGGGCTACTAACCTTTTCGTTTCCAATGCTTTAGGCTATAAGCCAGCATCCTACTTTTTAGATTATACCAATTTAACGAATAGAGAGACCATACCTCAAGATATTACTGACTTGACAAATACGGGTAACTTTATATCTTATGACACAAGCACCGGTAGCGGTGTAATGAGAGTTTCTGGTACAGGATCTACTCAGCAACAGATGACTTCAGATTATATATCCGAAGGAACAAACAACTTATTCTACACTGATGCTCGTGCTGACGAACGAGTAGAATTAAATTTCGGAACGCTTTTCAATGTGTTTAGTAGCACGTTTGATGGTGGCACAGTAACAGAAAGCTTACAAGATGTTCCTGGTACATTTAGGAATATATTGGAAAATCAGTCTAACACTGTTCGTGTTACAGATACAACTATGGCTGATAAATTCTCTGTAGGTCAGACACTTAGGGTTTATAGGGCTTCTGCTTCTGGCGAAGAAATAACGACAACTCCTACTTTAGCCAGTCCTACGGTATCTGGAGGATTTACTGTTAATGCTTCAGGTGTACAGTTTGCGTATAAAGCGGCTAAATTTAATCTAGTGACTGGAGAAATAGGACCATGTACTGCTACTAAATCAGTCAATGTGTATAATAACGGAGATGCTGTTGAGAGTGCATTTAACACTACAAAGTTTGTTGAATTAAGTTTTGGTGGATACAATGCTGATCAAGGAATAGTTCTCTATAGGCAAATAGGTGGCGTAGGAGACTTTAAACTAATATCAGTTTTAGGTCCTAAAGACTTACAGGTAACTCCATACAAAGACTATAATACCTTTGACTATACTAGCTGGTCGGGTAAGAATGCGGCAGATAACTCTTTCACTTCAATCACGCACTTTCCTTTAGTTTCACACGGATCGACAAAACTTAGAGGCTGGGCAGACGCAACTATTTCTAGCATTGACAAGCAAAGCTCCTTTTTCGATATATCATTTGGGTCAACATACTTATTCGTAAATGCTGACGGAGTTTCTCAGTTAGCACATAATGATACAGCAAAGATCAATGAAGCTATTCTCACTAAGTCTGCACAAGGAAGAAAGAGTATCACTCTGAATGCTAAGACTTATAACGCTTCGCATATAACTATTCCGGACAACTTCGGAATACTGGGCACTGCCAATATAACAAAGGTTAGAAAGTTGCCTTGGACAGGATACAGGACTAACACTCCAGACAATAGTCTATTAACAACAGTTAGTCCTAGTGGAGCGCAGTCTATATCCCTTGTGGGAATAGATTTTGAAGGTAATGTTGATTCTCAATATCTACACATAGATGACGCTAATCAAGCAGTTAACTACCTTCTGAACTTCAACACTGGATCTAAATCGGTATTGATTGAGACTTGCAGAATACAGAGTTTAGTGGGTGGAGGAATATTCGCTTCTTCTCCAGAAGACTTTAAGCTTAGTACATCAGAGATTACAGATAGTGGTGTGACTGACAGATATTCATTCTCTCCTTTAGTGGTTGATGGCGGTCAAAGCACTATGATTACAAATAATAGAATGGAGAATTTCTCTGACGCTATCGACTCATCTGTCTCGAATGAGGTTGCAGTAACGAATAATATTATAAAGGCCTGTGGATCAGGTTTGTACATATATGGCTCCACATTTATGCTATCTTCTCCTAATGTCTTAATAGGAGCAGCCAACGAGTTCTTGCATACTCCTGATATTTTGAATAGCGAATTTGATATAATCAACATATTTAGAGAATCATTCCCTGTTGCTGGTCCATACACTAGTGATAAGTTTACTTACCAAGAGAATGGAGAAGCATGGGATCTAACATATTCCAGCACAACTACTCAGCCTGTAATTAGATATAGAGCAAATCTGATTCAGAAGTTAGCAAACGGATCAGAGCAAAAATATGGAAATAGAGTTGGACCTGACGCTGTAGGAATCAATGGTGTTGCTTTATCATCGGGCTCTAGTCCTTTTGGGATGACTCAAGGCACAACATATGTGATTGAAGAAGTTGGTAATGTTAACTGGGCAGGCATAGGTGCGGCAAACAATTTAGTTGGCACAACATTCACTTACGATGGATCTAGTGTTACTCAATCTGGCGGTAGCGCACCTACTAGCGGCTTAGCTAAGTCTAGAGCGTTTGTAGGATATGGAGATGTCTCAGTAAATACTCCAGTAACTTTCCAGGGCGATGTGACTAATGTAGTTCCTTCTGAAGGAGGATTTCAATTCATATTATCAGAATCCGAAGTTGCTAGACTTGACGATGGAATATATGCGCCAGCTAATCTTCAAACAGTGTATAATGCTGAAGTAGCGGCTGGTAGACAGCCTGCTGGCTCATCTCACGTAGGCATTTCTTGGTCTGCAAGTCATGTATACTATGCGAAAGCAGGAAACATTGTAGGCACACTGAATACTCCTTGGAATATCACAGATTCTACTAATCCTTCATATACTATCAGAGTCGATTTGTCTGTTCTTAGAGTTCCTTTGGTAGCTAGAACAGGAGGCGCTCAAGGCACTATAGTTCGATTACAAGGACATAACGGATTTTCTCTTTTCACAGGATCAGGCTCTATGAATTATGGAGAAATTACGAACATAGGCGCAGTTGGTGATCCAGAATCAAGTATAAAGGATATCACGATTAAATTCCACAAAGGAGGAGATCCTAGTGGCTCTGGATCAGAACCTGCTGATTACGGGTTAGCGGCAGGTGCGTCAGAAGGAACAATAAATATACTAGACGACTTTGTGATGGCACAAGGGCTTATTAAATAGGGAAAACAAATGTCAAGCATAACAAATATAAACAACAATTCAAGTGTAGTAAACGTAGGTAGAACTACTCCGGTATCTCCTGGACCACAAACAGCAGATCGATCTATACCTGTTGTAATGGCCACAGACCAAACTGCCATCCCTGTAGAAGAACAGAATAAGGTACAGTCGGAAGTTGCTCTGTCGCTTTTGGGTATTCCTAGAGCAGAGGTTGCCTTAGGCATCTTCGCTGATGTTAACACTTATGATGTTAACCCATCAGAGTGGTCTATGAAGCCAGAGTTTCATATTAACGGAGACGGAGTTAAGCATTTACCTACAGAAGCTGGTGCTCTTGTAGAGGCGACTAGAAACAACGTATCTGTACTAACATCAAAAAGGTTTTTCCGATATCAGCCAGGTCGTGTGTCAGCGGCCACATTTGGCGTTAAGTCTACCACTAGTGTTGCACATTTTGCTCAAAACCCTGTAATAAGAAAGTTTGGTATCTATGATAAGTATGATGGATATTACTGGGAAACTAGAAATAGTGGATTAGAAGATAATTTCTCTGTAGTTCGAAGAACTCAGTCAGTAGCAAATTATCCTGTCAGTCCTTACGGTGTAGCAGGAGCAACTCCTCTTAGAGGAGAATCAAGCACTGTTCAGTTCGTACCTACTACACAGCTAGATGATTATAGATGTGTAGGATACGGACAGAGCGAGTCTGAAGTGTCAGAGGGCAGTTTTGTTTCAGATAGAAAGGTGTTAACTGAGAATCGATATGAAATCATAGATAATGTTTTAGGCTATGTTGTTGCTAATTATACCACTAGTGGAGCACAAACAACTACTGATGGTGGCGCTTACACGGCAACCGGTAGTTACTATAACGATTTGTCTCTTGCCTTGGCCGCTGATGGTGTAACACTTAGTGCTGGCGAAGTAGAAGCCAAGTGTAAGCGAGATTTAGACTACTGGATGGACAACTATATTCTTGATTTGAAGCATGATAGTACTGCTCATACACAGCTTAATAGAACAAACTTTGCATTATCTGACGGATCTGGAGACTGGGATGCGACAGGCGTAGGACTATTTCCTAAGATACAGCATTTTGAAGAACCTGTACATAAGGCAATACGAGAAGTATTTACCGATGGCCAACTTTATAATACTAATAATAGTGATGTAGTTACAAACCCAACGGGCGATAGTTTAGGCCTTACTGCTCCTGGTATAACAAAGCTAATTGCTCTTTCTACCATAACGTATGAAGGATTTGATGACGGCTCTGGAGTATTTGACGCTGGTAATCCAACAGAAGCATTAATAAAAAGCACAACCGGCACATCATTTGGCGACAAAGATCCTTTAGAAACTTTCTTTGACGTTAAGAAAAATTTCTGGGCATACTATGTAACTACCAAAAAAATAGATACGACAACATCAGTGGTTTATGCTGATCCTGGTGCTGGTCCTAGTTCTGCACTGGGCGCAACTTCGCAAGAAAGAAAGACTAATATTAGATACAAGTGTCAGCGTGATGTTGGATATATTATCGATGGATTCAAAAACGACATACTTGGTGGCGGTAACGCAGAAACGACTTACAATGCATCTATGTTTGTTAGAGGTACTGGATTATCAGTATACTCTCAAGAAGATGGTGGATCGTTAAGCGAACCTTTAAGACACGAACACCTTCGTCTTAGAATACAAAACGATTTAAAAACTTACGGCTATCCTGCTCTCAGCGATCAGTATGTTAAACTAACCTCGCTTTCTAACAAGATTATCGATAATTTTGGTAGAGAGAATATACAGTCTATGCAGACAGGTAAAAGAGGGTTTGCTGGAAACTTGGTTGCTATGCGAGACGGACTACTTCACGTTCATGCTGGAGCATATGATCCATCCTTGCTTAAAGACCCTAAGAAGACAAAGGCAAAAGTTACAGCAGAAACTACAGCCGCTTCAACTTTCAGCTTAACTGAAGGCATAGTTACCTTTGGACAACACGTTAAGATATCTTGGAAAGGTAGTGCTAGTGATATCACATTGAATAATGGCGTTGATGTAGATAAGAATCAAGTTTTACTTGTTAAAACTGTATATGGTCCTAAAGGCAACGAGTTCACTCTTGTTGTTCCCAATACTAGTCCAGAAGAAGTCATAAGCTTCAGTCAGGCTGATATAAACACTGCTGATACTATCTACATAGACACTGTTGTGCCGTTTATTTTCCCTAAAGATTATGACGTTGAGAATCTTAACGGATATGAATCAAGTATAGATACTACTCCAGGAACAGTCACTCTTGATGCTAGTTCTCCTGGTGATGCTTCAACTCATAGAGTACTTAACACAAAAGACTCTACTTGGGACATTCAAAATATTCCTAGAGGCGCTGTATTCCCATATATGTACGCTAAAGACGACAATTTGACAGGTACATTCTATGCTGATAATGAGTACGCAGGCTTTGTAAACACAGCGATTCAGCCTACAGGTAACTCGAATCTAGATTTAAATATTATTCGCTCTCAGATTGACAACGTAAACTTCTTTCCAGAGTATGTTAATTGGGTTAAGAATAATGTCAAACCAGAGTACTATGGAGTATACGAATATCGTGTTCCTAGATCTCGGTTCTCGCATGATTCTCTAGATGGTATAGATCCTTCAGTAGAAGGCGCACCCCTCAAAACTGCAGGCGCTAAAGGAGTAAGAAACAGAGTATATAGTGATCTTGCTACTGGTGTTGCCGGTACAGTTAGACCAGGTGAAAACTATGTTATTAATGTAGGTCAGCCTGAGAAGCAATCTAGCTTATATGACTTCGACTTCACTAAAGTAACGATGCTTAAAGTAGAGTTTTCGTGGTACGGTGCTGTTGGTGCATTGTTCCTAGCATATGTTCCAGTAGGTAACGGAGAAGCTAGATGGGTACGAGTACATCACCTAAGAGCATCGAATCAGTTGAAGATTGCATCTCTTGGTAACGCAACACTACCAATCACTTACACAACTTATGGTGGAGGAGATAGGTACGCATTAGGTGACTTAGAAGATCAAGCAGGAAACAGTGTAGAACAAGGTTACGGAAACATATCGCATAACATCGTTAAGTATGGTGCTTCATACTACATCGATGGTGGTGACCGCGGTACAGTAAGACTGTATAGCTATAATAACGATGCTCAGGTAAACACATATGGTAAGCAGTTCGCAGTAACTACTCCTAATTACAGTGCTACCTCTACAATAGATGGAGAAGTAGTGCCGTCTATATCAGTAGATGCGACTGACGACAATGGTGCTGTTATTGATCCTACTTTCTACATGGGAGGAACAGTAGTAACTTCTAATAGACTTGACCAGAATATAAAGATTGTCTGGGTTGACAACACTGATGCTAGTGCTAGTAACTGGAAAGCATATTTATCAGCTCCATTCCAAAGCGCCAGTCCTTCTGGAGTTAAGATACTTCCTGACAGAGCCGCAACAGTATATGGATTGGAAACTAAGAAAGTTATTCTTAGTACCAGAGAAGGTAATGCTGTACGAAACAGAGTGCAGGTGTATCCTACTAAGCTATCAACTTCAAATGGTTCAGCAGACAACACGGTTAGATTGAGATTTAAAAAGACACCTCTTTTCCAAAGTCTCTATACGCAAACATCTACGGCAATATACTTAGGAGACGAGTTCGTTATTGGATCGGTAAAAACTCCTTTGCCAGTTGATAATGCGAATATGAATTCAGCTATAGCTAATAACGGTGAACATCTATACGGCTGGTTCAGAGGAAGAATAAACTCTGATAGTGTAACAGTTTTTGGTAAGTTATATAAGGAAGCTGATGAACTATACTTTGAACTCTTAGAGTCATATGAAGGAACTGTTGTCTTGAAGAGTGGATCAGCTAACTATTTCATTCGTGATTTACGATTTACTGCTGACGGAGATTTGTTAGACACAACTGCAACTAAGAACACCGGAGAAATAGAGGGTCTAAGTTCTCTTAAAATTGCAACTGATCCATGTGTGCCTATTCCAAATACTGGGATTAACGTAGCTACTATATACTTACAGAAAGGTACAGAACAATTTGACCTAGCTACATACTTCGACTACAACAAAGAGTATCTATCTTTTCCATTAACTGATATTGCAGATAGTCTTTACTTCGCAGTAGATTCGGACACGGCTCACAATTCAGCCGTTGATCCTGTTAGCTTGGGTGTAACATGGGAAGAGCAGTAATTTATGTCAAAACAGATAAAGATTGGATTCGACAAAGTACCGGCTCCAGTCACAAAGCAGTACACTCAACTTGTTGATATTGAGGGAACTAAACTCTTTGATGCGGCAGGCAATCCTCTTGTAACTGAAGAGGAAGTCTCGCTAGGCGAATTTACATCTAGTTCCAACGGCTTATCTGTACATACTAATAATACTCCAGATGATGGTGGTTCCATTCCAGTGGTAGAGCAGTTTCCTGCCACATCTGAAGTAAGCTCCTCTCTTCTGGGTATTCCTAGAGCAGAAGAGCAGTTAAGTTTATTTTCTGATGTTGCGACTTATGGTCTTGATGAAGATCAGTGGAGCTACTATACTCACGCAGATGGCATATTTCCCAGAGAGTGGTATAGAAAAGAGAACCCAGTATACGGCAGAAGAGAGCAACCTAGCTTTAACGAAGGATCTACAGAGCAAGCATTATACTTAAAGTCTTATCCAAGTCAATACACCTTCCCTAGAGGTACGAGAGAGTCGAGACTACAGTCCGCAACTAAATCAATGGAAAGTTATATGAACTTCATTGCTTTAGGCAGATACCTGTACGATAAGTATGTCAACATTGACTCAGTATTCGCACACCAATACTTCTTAGATCCCAATATGGCTAATGTCGTAACTAGTGGAGATGTTGTTGTTGGCTATAATTTTGAAATTACTGGAACTAAAGGAGTTTTTTCAGGTAACTCAGACTGGTTTGATGTCATATATGGCGGCACAACATTACAAGAATCCTTTGACGCCATAGAAAGATGGACATTCTTCTTCGATCAGATAAAAGCAGGCACAGCTAAGTTTCCCGAAGAATCTGGCAGTCAGGTGCAGTTTGATACGACTAAAGAGTATAGGTACATAGTTCAGTTTGCTACATTCGATTGTGTACCCGGCGGTAGTAGTAGAGCGAGAAGAATAGCTGTTTTAGAGAGTAATAGAGCGTTTAGATATCAACCCGGTAGAGCGAGTGGATTCACATTTGGCGCTAGAATGGGCGCAGAGCCCACAACAACATCTAATTTTTTAGAGTGGGGATGCTCTAACGATACTGACGAGTATATGTTTCAGCTTAGAGGAAGTCAGTTCAATATAGTGAGAAGAAGTACTATAAAAATGCCAGAAGAACTTCTTTTAAGGCAAGGACTAAGTGTAGACGATCAAACAAATGCTCCCGTATATCCTCCTGGATTAGGAAACTCTACTCCCCTTTGGGAAACAGTTATACCTAGATCAAAGTGGAATGGAGATGCACTTTTAGGTACGGGCAAATCTGGATACATACTATCTTTTGAAGACGTAACTATGTACAAGATAGAATATTCTTGGTATGGAGCTATCGGTGCTAAGTTTTATGGTTATATTCCAGTAGGTAACGGAGAAGCTAGATGGGTGTTACTACATACATTTGTCATAGAGAATGGTTTAGGCCAGCCAGTACTGGCAAATCCAGACTTTAAGTTCAAGTATCTAGCATATATCGATGACTCTAGAAATCTACAGGCGCCTATATTCTTATACAAATACGGAAGTAGTTACTATGTTGATGGAGGAGATGAGGGCACAATAAGACTATCTACTACATCTACAGACACTAAGCTTTTCCAGAATAGAAGTCCTATACTAGGATTGCACCCCAAGAACTTTATACAGAGTTCTACTGGAGAACTTACAAGAAATTACAAGAAGTCTTATCCAGCGAGTGTGTCTGTAAATACCGACACTCCCTGTAGAATTGATATTGAAGAGGTTGTAGGATCTCCCAATGGAGTACACTTCACATTTTCTCCGGGTATTAAACAAGGAGTACTTCACCCTAAGACTCGGTATCTGCCGATGAAGTTCTTGAACGACAACACGATCTCTATTCTTCAAGGAGACGATGTTTTTCAGACAACATCCGTTACTGATTTCATCTCGATAACAGGTCCTTCGACTACTGTCACAGCAGAAACAGGTACCAGCCTTCACGCCTATAATCCGGGGCAAGGCATCCCTGTGTTTAACGGAATATCGATTAAACTAGGCACTACTGAACATAGGATAGTATCTATAGACACTACTTCTTCTCCACATACTATGGAAATATTTCCGGAGTATACTGGACCTGAAATATCGAATCAACCGCTAGAATACGTCTATAAGTTAAACACTAGTGATCAGGATGCACACATCATAGCCAATGGTGTATATGGAGTTTACACTAACGCAGGTTATACAGGAAACGGAAAAAGTACCAATATCGTTAGACGAGATCCAGACGCAAGAAATTATACTCTAGTATCTAGTTCGATACGAGACTCTCAGAGACAAGACGGCTCTAAGATATTAACTACTGATGAAGAAACTTTCTATGCGAAATTGACAAACTATAATGCAATATTCGCATCTAAAACTCCTGTTTACTCGAATAAGTTTAAAATACACTTTTTAAACCCATCTTCAAGAGATAGCGTACGTGCCGTAGACTTTGCTGATGAAGCCCATGAGGTTAGTGGCAAACACTTCTCAGAGTTTCTAGTAACTATGTCGCCTGATTATCCTATAGAGCCTGGCGCAAGCGATAGTGATGATGAAGTCATGTTCGAGTATGCTACAGGCGAATACAAGTACTTCAGTAAAAATGATTATCCATATGTTGAGTATTGTCACCAAAGTACCAACTTCGGACAAAGAGAACGAGCAGAGAGATATGAGTGGGATCCTAGCTATGGCGATCAGATGTCCGTTGATCCTAGACTGGATAGACCCGAGAATTATGTTAAGGGTATCGATAGAGGCTATCAGTCTTGCGTACAAGGAGAAATATCTATCAGCACTTACGGTGTCGATAGTGTTGCTTTAGAAACTGATTCAAATTCCGAATACTTTGGTTTAATGAAAGTCACATTCTCTGAAGGAATAAATGGACCTAGTAACTCTACAATAAAGTTTGACGATTCAGGTAATCCCTTATCTGAAGTTGGCGTCAACTTTAAGGCCACAGGTAAGTTTTTCAGAAGTCTAGTAATTAGAGATTCTGGTCAACCAGCATACTTCTACACAGATGTTGGCACAGGAACTAGTGGTAAACTTATTGCGAATGATATTGCTGATGAAGCAGATTCTGACGGAAATCAATTCTTACAAACTAAAAATCTTATTCTTAGCGATGACTGGCAAGCTAAGTCTTTTAATGAGAATGGTGAAGAGTTATATACTGATAATCAATTCGCATTCTCTCAAGCGATTGGCTTTAATGACCAGCCGCTATATCCTGTTTTTGCTCTTAGCGAGAACGCTCAAGTCAATGGAATAGTAGTAGAAGAAATATACGAAGATGGCACGATAAAAACTCATTGTCCAGAGTTTGTAAAAGAGAGCAGTAGTTATAATCCGACCGCAGAACTTGTAACATCAGGAGGATCAACTCATCAGAACTCTCCTAACTCATTCAACTCTAACGAGAGACTAGCCAGCTGTAATTATGATCCTTCTTCCTCTAATCCCCTAAGACCAGGAAACACACTTTATTCTTTCTATGTTTCTCCTGAAGAGCCTGTGCAGATCGATCTATCAAGTGTGTTTAATGTCGATAGAAAAGGAGTATCTAGAGGCTTACTAAATAATAAGGGGATATTCTTCACAGCAACTAGTATTACTCCTGGTCAGAATCCAGGTTCAACTTCTGGTAATGTGGAACTAACTGTAACAGTTAAGGAACAATAATGGCTATTTACATAGGGCTAAACGTATCTAAAGGCATGGTAGATGTCAACGATCCGGTTAAGGCACTTCAGAATTTGGGGTTGAGCAGAGACGACTTTGCGCTCATCTCTGGCTTATCTCAAGCTGGAACAGATGTTGGAATCACAGACTTTCATAATACCGCTAATCTATCGTCTGATCAGAAAGTAACACTATTCTCACTATCATCGGCAGCTGATACTACATTCTCTATTCTACAAAACTTCGAAGACATACGATCTCCTTTATCTACTAATCTATTCATGGATAACTCTAGATTAGCCGGAGGTTCAATAAGCTTCAAGTACTTAGACTTTGCTTCTACAGAAGTTGTAAATGGCTCAACCGTTTGGAAGATCAAGAATGCAGATATATCGACTTCTAGAATATCTTCTTGGTCACCTATAGGACCTGTAGGAAACGAAGATTCACATATTATGTTTGGTGGCCAAGTAGAAGTCATAGGCGACCATGTAGTGTTCGAAGACTTACATACAACTACTCCTCCGATCAAAAAGAAGTTTCGATCTGAAGTGTCAACTCATGTTCTGAGGCTGAAAACTACTAATAGTAGTGGAACAGTTACTTACAGAAATATGATTGCCATGAAAGGCATACCTCTCACATTCAAAGCGAACTTCCAAGATGTTAATTTAAGTGCTAACATATCAGGCGGTGGCAGAGTTGATAGTAACGGCTCAGTAATACCTATGACTTGGCAGATAACTAATAAGAACCCTGAGATAGGAACGTCTGTTAGACTTTCTTGGAATACTGGAGACGGCACTATAGAAAATCCAGGAAGCTTGGGTCTAGGATCATATGCAAGTCCGGCATCATACCAGTTTACTGGAACTCAGAATAAAGAGCGAGTTGTTGAGTTCTTTTATGATCCTGCATATATACAGTCCTTGTCTCTTAACTACGCAGGACTAACACAGTGGATCAACGTAACTCTTCCTGCTTTGCATAAACTAAGCATTGAAGGAAATGATTTACAATTACTTCCCGAGTTTAGAGACGATGCTGATCTAGCAGTCTCTGGAGTTGACGGAGGTTTAGGACTAGCTCCAACTCTAAGAGAAATAGTGCTTACAGGAAACAATTTAACTAGAGCAACAGCATTTTTAAGAGGAAGATCATCTGAGTTCTTAGGCTTGACTCCTGCTCAAGAGTATACTGACGCACAAGATAAATCTTGGGCAGAAGGTGCGGGTACAGCATCTGCTCAATTGAATAGACTTCCTTTGACAATGGAGAAAATAGTTGCTAACGGGTGTTTCTCAGACAGTACGACAATCGACTTAAAAGACTATTTGAGTTTGACTAGCTTCACTATGGTTGCTGACTATCAAGAAGAGTTGACTAGAAGACAGCCTAGACAGTTGAGGTCTCCAGAAGTTTATAATCCTGAAGTAACTACAGGACTAATTATCTTGACCGACCTATTTCCTAATTCTTCTAGTACAAGCGTGATTACGCATCCAAATACAGTTGAAGGTCAGAGATTTCGAGATAGACTTTATGACGGCGGTGGCACAGGAACACAGAAGTATGTTAAAGTTAATTTCCGCAATAAGCCTTCGAATCCCTACACTAGAGGCACTTCTGGATCGGGATTATCAGACGGTGAAGTGATAGTTTTCGAAAAGACTGCTACACTTAATTCCACTCTGGTTAAAAATCTGGCTGGTACGCAACTCAAGGCCATTAATGCTACCACTGATGGTGGATATTCTTTCACGAAATGTGATTCTAGTGGCAACATAATATATGACGACAGCGCATCAATAGTAACTTACAACATTCACGAACAGCTATATACTGGTCTCGCTCCTGGAGTCTATAAGGGCATAAACACGAACTATGTTGATATAAGACATAATAATCTTTCAACTAATTCAGAATATCCATACTATGACGCAAACAATACGTCTGCCAGCACTGCGGATATGGTAATACCTGCATTCAGAAGTACTAATCTAGGGAAATTTTACTCTGAAAACAATAATCACAATATCATAGATATGACCAATAAGACTAAGCTTACTCATTATAATCATAGACGAAGTATAATAGATAATAGATATAGTACTTCTGAAAAATCATTTGATAATAAGTTCGATGGCTGTACGGCATTACAATATTTTAATATGTACTATGTTAGACGAAGTAGAGGCGACTTCAAAACAAATGGTATGTTTAGAAATAAAGCCAATCTTTGGTTTGTTGATTTGAGGTGGGGCTGGGCTAGAGGATCTTTGAGAGACGATCTCTTTCAAAATAGTCCTAATATAAACTATTTCCTCACAGCCGGAGATAGTTATGGAGAGTTCACGAATGACTTTTTCGCAACTCAAAATTCAGATGCCAACCATAGAGGCGCAACTTTCAAAGATTGTGATAGACTTAGATACTGGTACTCTTACTATCACACCAAGTCTTCGGCTAGATTTGATAATCCAGATAATTCTAATTACAATCTGGATCTCAGTGCTTCTAATAGACTATATGGAATGTATCTACGGAAGTCTAACATAAGAGGCACTTTGCCTAACCTAAGCACTATACCTACTCTGAGGTGGTTAGATATTCGTCAGCAGAGATTCACGCAAAGTCTTAGACACATTCAGGGAGAAGTGACTTATACCATTAAGCAATTGAGAACTGACTCTAACAACAATAAAGCCAGTACGGCTATATGGAATAGTATAGGGTTGACTGGTAGTCCTAATGTCGGAGACACATTTGTAGCACAGTTCGTCGATCCTGCTGTGACCACACTTCAGACCGGATTCAGATATATGATACGGGACAAGGGCACAACAAGTGATAGCAATTGGGGATCACTGGGTGCAGGTAGTTCACCGTACCAAGGTCAAGTTTTCACTGCCACAGGAGTTAGTTCTGGAGGTATTAGCGGCACAGGCGCTCAATTAATGCCATATTGCTTAGATAAGGTAGAGAGTAAGGGCTTAGAAGGAAATCTTCCTGCGTTCGCTATTCCATATCTTCATACTGTTCGTGCTAATATAAATTCATTTAGCGGACAATTTCCTGTCTGGGATTGTCCTAGGCTGAAAACTTTATGGATGAATGATAATAAATTCACGGGCAATATTCCAGACTTTAGTAAGTGTAGACAATTGAAAATCGTTAGACTTCAGGATAATAGTATCACAGGATATATTCCTGGATCACTGAGAGATAACACTGCTCTAGAGAAATTGAATCTAGATAACAACAGACTAAGTTCTAGTATTGCTACAGACCTTATATACGATTTGTATGAGAACTATAACGCTAATCCTAGATCAGGAGTGGTGATTAGTATGATAGGTCAAAGCGGTGGAGGAACACTTAATAATAATTCTATAGTCAACGATGGTACAGAAGGACCATCTTCGTCAGCAAATAAGTTAGCTAGCCTAAGGAATAATGGCTGGTCTATAACTTTAGATTAAGGAAGTTCAATGGCACAAGGATTCGACAGGCAACAAAATTTAGCTGAAAGTAATACTCAGGTATCAGATAGAACTATCCTAGACAACTTAGGTGGCGAAAACATCTCTTCGGATTTACTATTGTTTGACGGTAATAGTAATTTCAAAAGTAAGTTGGTTAATAGCGAATACTATCTCAGTCCGACTGCCTCTCCTTTCGGTCTGGGATTTACTCCAGGCGTAAGATACATCATTCAAGACTTAGGTAGCGACAGAAACTGGGTTGCAGTTGCTGTAGGCGGTGAGATAGGAACCCATCAACCCAGTGGCAGAGCAAATTCATTCATAGCGGCTGCTGGTGTTTCCGATTCAGTTCTGAATACTGGTTCAGGCGGTACAGCCCGAGAAATGGTGGTAAGACAAGACTTTCAGACAGGCGTTGACGATAGTGGTGGTTTCTTTAGATCCATAGGCGTAAATAAGGTAGGATTCACGAACGGAACTAAACTGTCTATAGATGATGGAAATAGCTATCCGTATATAGTTACTGGCCATGATAGCGAGAACGTATTTAGGTTGGTACTTGCGACAACAACTCCTCCTTATGATGTCGCTGATATAATTAATCCTAGTACTTTGGGCGATGTAAACAACTTAACTCTTACACGAAGTGATACTATCACTGTTGAAAATTTAGAGTTTATGAATGCGGAAAGATTGATTACGAATGATGAGGTAGGAACAAGTAGTCCAGAAAGCGCAGGTGCCGCTGAAAGTGAGAGTGATGAAATCGATAATGTTGGGGATGGCTCATTTTTAAGTGCTTATAGCACATTCTCACAAATAGGATATATTCAAAATCTAACGGCCCAGATAAAATTCAAGAAAAGTAGAATACCTAGAACATATGAAGACAGCTTTTTTGATGAGAATGTCAAGATCGGCGGTGCTATCCATATAGAAAATAGCAATGAAATTCAGATAGGATATCCCAGAGGTTTGGACACTGCTTTGGTTTCAGGAGTAGAGTACGAAATAACTACTAGAGGTAATGCTTCTGTCTCCTTCTTCAATACAGTTTCGGGAGAGTCCAGAACTAGCTGGGTTTTGGGAGATAAGTTCACTTGTGTGGCGACAACTACTTCTGTTGGATCAACATCACGAGTCAAAGCGACTACTCCTCCAGGACTATTCATCTACAATAGTTCTACTGGGGCTGAGATTCGTGCTTTCTCTGGAACTGAGCAACCTTGGGAAGAACTAGATGCAGCCCAATCTAACGCTGCCCTAAACAACTACAATATAGGAACTGGTTCACTAAGAACAGTAACTGAGAAAATAGATATTAGACGGATGCCTTTCTATATCAATCCTATCTCAAATAACGCTCCTATTTTCATTAAAGCGACATCTGGAACAAACCAGACAACTACTCCTGTTGATGGTAGCCTAACAGAAGCTGGTTACACTCACAAGATAGGCATAACAGTAAACGGTGTTCAGTACTACTTACTAACTGAAAAGCAGTAGTACTAAACAAGCTGTTACGTTGATATATTATCGTTGATTAGTGCTTTGTATTCCACATCACCATTACCGTCGTTATAATATATAGATAGGTATCTATTCGGATTAGTGTTTGTGTTTGTAGCGTCAGTTAGGGAAACAACGTCTGCATCAGGCACTTTAAGCTTCAAGTTATCAAACGCTATATCTCTAGCTATCAAGTTTTTAAATAAAGTTGGCGTTATCATTCCAACTTCTGTACTTCCGAAAGGAGGTGCAGTATTTAGAGGAATTACGCAATACTCTCTATTAAGATATTTTTCGTCACCTGTTCCATAAGAGACAGGAACAACAACTATGGTCGTACCCGCAGTTATTTCTGCTGTTATTGATTTGTTCAATAATATAAACGGTCCGTCGGTAGCATCTGTCCCGGTGCCACTTATTGTCGTAGAGCCATTCGCTGTACCATCTTCAGGTATAACTGGAGTGCCCGAAGTTGATCCGTAAAAGTATACTATTGGAGCTCCAGTGAAGGTTGGTAGTTCAGTAACATATATTCGCTGATTGGATCCCATCACAGGACTGTTTACAGATACTTCTAATCCAAATACTCCTTGACATTCATTAGCTCCGGTCTTGTCGCTTAATCCTTTACTAGAGTAAATCGCACTGATGCCGTGTTGACCTATAACATGATTAGATGAATTTGCTAAACCACCTGGCGAATTAGGAGATTGAGGATGAGCCGAGGTAACAATAGTATTCTCTGTCGCTGATGGTAAAGTTGTTTCAATCTTTAAAGGATGCTCTTGACTTCTACCTTCATCGCCTCCAGTGCCTCCAGTCCATTGCATATTCGCTATTAGATCGCCAATACTCACATCATTAGTTGACACATTCATACAAGGATGAGTTGCATCCGTATTTAGTTGACGCAATTGACAGCCAGTGGGTGCTGCCGCTCCTACTAGCAAGGCTTGCTTCTTAAATATTCCTACTAATCCTGTATTAGAAACTATCTGTATGTTATGCTCTTCATTTAGAGCGTATCCAGTAACTTGCGAATAACCAGGATCAACAAAGACTTCATAATCATTAACCTTCTCCTTTATCTGCCAAGCCCAAGATTTAGAAGCACTATTTGTCCAGTCAGTTGTGAAATTCTTTATGCAGACTATCCAATCGCCAACTTCTGCTTTGTCAAATCTTTTACCAGTAAGTTGTGTGCTAGATTGCAATCTACCGGTGCCGGCATCGACTAATTTAACTGCTCTTGCTCTACTATATTGAGGACTAGCACTAGTGACGCTACTAGGCTCGAAATAGTTAAATATATCTTCAACAAATTGAGGCGCTTTATATGTCGAGGTTGCTCTTCCGTCAACAACAAGTTTACTATTAGATTCTTGCTTTAAATTATGTAATCTATTGCCTTTAAAGTATGGAAAGGTAAATACTCCGGAAGTTGAAGCCAATCCGTCTTTATAGAAGTTGTCAAAAGAAAGTCTCTTACTAGAGTCAGTGTCTTCGTAAAATCTCTTCTGACCGTAATTAGCACCGCTAGGCAATTCTGGCCACCAAGCAGTATATCTAACCTTTCTTCTTCCTCCACTAGGTGGAACCGTAACGGTAAAACGCTCGGTCGTTATCACATCATTCACTGGATTCCAAAAGAATGACACATATGCTCCAGTCGTTTCTGATACGGCTAGATCACTGTCTAAATCAGCAAAGTATTGATAATCGTCATTTCCTCCGGCCGCTACACTAACATACTTTTTATACACACTCGACACAGTAGACTCTGTTCCTGTGCCCGGTAAAATGATGAACATTTGATTGCAAACTCTTTGATAGTCACTCTCTTCTAAGAATTGTATTCTTGTTACTGCTGAATCTGATGTCTCATATAGCACTTTACCGAATGTTGGAACATCCGTCGAAGTAACTGCCTTTAGTAAAGTCCAGTTGTCGTTAGGGTAATTTGGGTCATCAATCAAATCTTCTTCTATTATGAAGTAGCAGTTTACTTCCCATTGGGCTAAATATCTTCCAGACTGATATCCTTCCCATCTAACTCCTCCATAAGTGTTGGTCATTTCTGGGTGTATTTTATCAGAAAAGTTAAATCTTCCGTCTTCCCAAAAAGAGTCGCTAAGAATCAAAGGATCATACACATTTTCATCATCAATTGTCGTGAATACTTCACTAGCCTTTAATGTATTAGGTGCGCCTGTGCCTGAATTTCCAACAGGAATAGTAATATTTGTGACTTGTGCACCGCTCAAATTGCCAGAAATACCCGCAGTGGCAAGACTTTTTACTGCTGTGAAAAAACTACCCACAGCATAAGTCACACCAGTCGTACCAGCTAGTTCGTTCCATCCGTTGCTAGAACTTGTTGCGCTTATGTTGCCTAAATCTTCAATTCTATATCTGTTTCCTATAGTAATATCTACGGTACCGGGATTAAGGTCTAAGACGCTGTATATAGCATCTGATGTATTAGCGTTTATTCGGTCAGATGAAAATATAGTCGCACTAGGACCTGTACCGCCATCTACCCAAGGTGGATCGCCAAGTATAACTTTAAATCTGTTTATATGATCTTCAATCGTAATTCTAGGCTCTACGTCTAGTAGGGTGTTTGATACAGATGTTGCTTGAGCAGTAGTGCCTGCTAGATCAGTGAACTCTAAAGGTTGACCAGTAACTGTTACATTATTAGCCAAGCCCTTTTTAGAGAGTCCGATTAAAGGAAAGATATCAGCCGAAGTAAATCTTAATGGATCACCGTTTTCATCTAGCTGTGCAGAAAGATCATCCAGTATGTTGTTTAGTGCCGCAGTAGCACTAGAGATATCAGATAGATTCTTATCTGCTCTAAGGCCAAACTTTAAGTATTTTGTATTTGCCATCTGTTTTTCCAATTAGTTCAAATAGGGTTATTCTGTTATTTATAAATAACTGTAGTATCTATTGGAGAAAAAAGATGGCAATTAAAGCAAACATAACTATTGATCAGGGCGCAGACTTTACAGCAAACATTGATGTGAAGTCATCTGACGGTCAAGCATATAACCTTACAGATCATACGGTGAGAGCGCAGATGCGTAAAAACTTTACTACTAGTACAGTTACTGCACAGTTCATCGCCAGTCATAATGGAGCAGGTGGCGTGATTACGCTGAGACTCCCTAACACGAGCGTAGAGGGCGGTCAAAAAGGCACAAACGACATAGAAGCAGGTAGATATCTTTATGACGTAGAGATTGTGTCAACAGCGACCACTGTTGTAACTCGTGTTGTACAAGGAACTGTTACCGTGTCAGGCGGGATAACTAAGTAATATGAGTGATGCTGACGAGCAAATCACAGCAACCATTGTCGCTGATGGCAACTTAGGCGTAACTATTTCTTCGCCTTCCGATAACCTAAAAGCTAATATAGACTCTGAGGGTAATCTAGTTGCGAATAGACTCTCTATAGGACCTGATACTCAGATAGATAGTTTAAGCAATGTAAATTTTTCACAGCCTGTTGTGGATAATGCATATCTGCAATATGATAAAAATCTTAACTCTTGGCACAATTCTACTGAATCAATAGAGCAAACAATTGATAATAGGAAGCCTGAAGTATATGAGTTTGGAAGACATTTTGGATATAGTACAACCACTGCCGGCAATAGCGTAACTTTTGGTGCTGGGTATCCAATACCAACTGGCAGTGTTTTTACTGGCCCGACTTTTGCATTTTTCATACCTAAACCAAAAGGTGGGTACGCAAAAAGGCAGAAACTAAAAATAACTGTTGATTACACCTATTCCGCAGCCGAAACCGCCGCAACCGGTAATCTCTATAATTTTCCACGTATAAACTTTGAAGAGTTGGTACAATACAATCAAACTCCGACTTTACCACTGTCGTTCGAGATTGTGGACATACAGCCTTCTGAGCAATTCGGAGCGTTCACTGGCTCTAAGGATTTTTATGTCAGAGGAAATCATATAGATAAGTTGAACACTATAACTGGTAGAGTTTCCTTAACATCTAATTCTGGTTCGAATATAAACGCTGTTACTGGACTAAGATTTTTAGGTGACAGTGTTTTCGGCACCCTTCAGTCTACAGAAGGATTCACAATTATAACAGCAACAGACAATAATCAATTACTGTCGGTGGGAGACACATTATATTATAGCAATACTAATTTTGTCGACAGTAATTTCGTAAGCTTCATTGCTCCTCTTCATAAAAAGTATCGCAAGACTTTTTATCCTGTAAACACCAATGCGGCGACAACTGATTTGGTGATTAGTGAGGCTGGCTCTATTCAGCATGAGCATGAAATCATATTACCGGCTACCCAGCAAAGTAGAAATGTTGTTTGGAGATGTGGCGTTACTTCCAACAATGTGGGGAATTTCTCGAATATATATCTACATAGAATTCACATAGTAGCGGAGAATTTATAGTGGCGGCTCGATACAAACTTAAAACAGTTAATCAGGATGGTGGTATATCTATCTTCGATCAAAGAACCGATACAGGCGACTTAAATAGTAGAATGAGTTTTATTAACAACACCTTGAATACTGTAGGTGCCGGTTGGCTACAGTATGGGGATGATTGGCTTGAAAATTCTGTTACTGTTCCTCAACAACACATAATCGAGATGCGTGAAACGTATTATGATGATAATGGTAATGTTGTGGGAACCTATCTAGACGAGTATTTCTTCTCTGTAGACATAAAACGTACAGTAAAACAATTTTACGATCCAAATAATCCATTCGACTTGAGTGTGGCAGACAGAGTATAAATAGATAATATACCAACAAAATTTAGGATATAAACATGGCACAGCCAACAAGCAAAACACAATTCAAAGAATTTTGCCTCAGAAAACTGGGTAAACCTGTCATCGAGATCAATGTCGATGATGATCAAGTCGATGATCGTATTGACGAGGCTCTGTCATATTATCAAGATTATCACTTTGATGGTGTTGAAAAGACTTATGTTAAGCATAGAGTAACAAACTCGTCAGTAACTCTTTCGAGTCTAGAAGAAGGCGACTTTGAAGTAGGTGAGGTTATTTCTGAAAAAGACATAAATTCTCCTTTCGTAAATGAAGCAAATTTAACGAATGTTGTGGCAACAAGCACAGCCGGTGATTTTACTTGTATTAACACAACCCTTAGCGTGGGTTATAGAATTGTCGTTAGTGGTACAATCACTGGAGACGGTGACATTGCCGCTGGCACTTATTTAGTAGAGGCTGTTAGTGGTCAACCTGGTGCTGTGAATGCATTTACGTTAACACAGTTAGATGGAAGTCCAGTGGGTACTCATGGTACTGGAGCGACTACAGGCGGAACATTCACTCCTCAGAATAATACAGGAAGTCTAGGCGATGATACGGCTACAGCAACTATTATTGCGATAGACTCTACTAACAATAAAATATTTTTTAAGAAACCTAGTAGTGGAACATTCAACGTAGGTAAGTTTGTTACTAGTCCTAAATTAGTTGCTACAAATGGTACAAATACTAGCAGAACTATCACTGCCACACATCAAGGAACATATGAACTTGAATATATTCCTGTGCCAGAGAATATCATAGGTGCTATCAACGTGTTCAGCCCAGAGTCTAATGTCTCCTTAGGCACTGGTATGTTTAGTGCAAAATATCAGTATGTGCTACATAACTTACATGATATCAATATGGGACCTCTGGTTAATTTTCAGATGTCGATGCAACATCTACAGCTTATGGAAGAACTTTTAGTTGGAGCAGTTCCAATGCGATTCAATCGACACACAGATAGAATCATGTTAGACGTAGACTGGAACACTTTAACAGCAGGAAACTACATCGTTATTGAAGCATATCAAGTCGTAGATCCTAACACATATGCAGACGTATGGAAAGATCGTTTCTTGCAAAACTACGCAACAGCAAAAATCAAATATCAGTGGGGGTCAAATCTCACTAAGTTCAACGGCATGACACTGCCCGGTAATGTTCAGTTCAATGGAGAACAAATTTTAAACGATGCGAGAGAAGAGATTCAAAAGCTAGAAGAAGAAATGTCTAATAGCTATTCTCTACCGTCTGTCGATATGATAGGATAAAAAAGTGGCTAAGAATTACTATTTTGAGAACTTTGAAAACTCGATGGAGCAAACGCTCATCGAGGATCTGGTTATTGAGTCGATAAAAATCTACGGAATGGATGTTTGGTATATACCAAGAACTCTCGTAGCCAAAGACGACATCCTCAACGAAGATGATCTCTCAACATTCAGTGAAGCGCACATGGCAGAAATGTACGTTAAGAGTGTTGATGGATTTGAAGGCGAAGGAGACTTCTTGTCTAAGTTTGGTCTTGAGATTCGAGATTCAATCACTATGACAATCGCAAGAAGAACATACGAGTCTGAAGTGGGAGCATATCGTACATCAAATACTAGACCTATGGAAGGCGATCTAATCTATCTTCCACTCAACAATAAAGCATTTGAGATTCAACACGTTGAGCATGAGTCTATCTTCTATCAGATGGGGTCACTCCAGATGTACGATCTTCGTGCAGAACTGTTCGAATATAGTGGCGAAAGATTTAGAACTGGCCAAAAATTCATCGATGAATTGTATAAAAACTTCGACACGTTTGTACCAACATACGAAGTGCAAATTCTTGACGGATATCAGTTCGTCATTAGAGACAACTCTTCGTCTGATACAACGTATACTGCTCAAGCATTAGAACTTAAAAAGGGTATAGAGTACACATTCGACCAAAGTCATATTTCTAATCGCCATAGTTATAGTACTGCTAGACTATCTTTCTACAATAATGGAACAACAACTGAAGCAGAAGGTGTTGTAACTTATAGCGATAAAGATGGTGATGGTGGATATCAAGGAAATGGCGATCAAGTGTATTA
>Ga0181377_1000043_pt1 | contig 50392 bp, 50 predicted proteins | sample LowvirmetaG_9_FD_130160 | JGI IMG/M metagenome (GOLD analysis project Ga0181377, IMG submission 130160) | Marine viral communities from the Subarctic Pacific Ocean - Lowphox_13 viral metaG | ecosystem: Environmental > Aquatic > Marine > Oceanic | place: Subarctic Pacific Ocean | collected...
CATCGAAGACAGGTGCAATCATCGATGGTAAGAAAGTCAATCGCGATGTATTCTTTGACACTCTGAATACTTGGGGTAAGGACAAGACCAAGAAATTTGTTGTTCTTCACCACTCTATCTTGTCTGAAGGTATCAACGTCAGTGGACTTGAGGCTGTTATCTTCATGAGAAACATGGACTACATTGGCATCAGTCAGTCTATCGGTCGTGTGATTCGTCTGGGTGGAAGTGAGAAGACATTTGGTTTAGTTTGTATTCCAACTTATGACCGAGTTGGTATCAGCACCGCCAAGAAAGTTCAGGCAGTTGTTGATGTTGTATTCAATCAGGGTCAACCCGCTATCAGTGAGATTCGTCGCTAATTTATCATATGAAACTAATACAACAAAAGAGCGACATTCTAGACCCTAAACCTGTAGAGCAAGGGTTCATCGTTGGAAAATATGGTGACCCTATGATGTATGCAGCAGTTCCCATTGGTGGCAGTACTACACAATTAGCAGTCGTTCATCAAGCAAATGTTCTCAAAGTCTGTCGCAATCGTCAGTCTGCTATTAACTTTATAGATAGGCATCGGAAGAAAAAATCTGTTGCTAAACTGCCAATATGAAAAAAGTAGAGTCTGAAAAAAAAAAACGTTGATCCTTGCTCAAATGCAAGTAGATAGATTGACTGAACTACTTGAAGATAATGAATATAAAACATTTTTATATCAACATCTCATCCCTATCAAATATGAGTTGCAAAGACAACTCTTCAACTTGACCGACACCTAACTTTATACTAAAATCAAGGAGTAATTCACACAAACTGATGACCAAGTATCTTTACGTTGTTGAGCACTTTGTTCCTTTTCCGCAGTCTGAATATGGTGGATTATGGAATGTAGTTGCAGAACATGATGATGAATGTTTTGACTTGATTGTAAATAGTGATGATGGTTTCAATCAACCACACTACAATCGCCTTCGTGAGAATGTCATGAAAGCACCAACTTATGTTCTGGCAGAAGATCTTGACTCCTGTATTGTTGAAGAGTTTACTACCTGATGATTGAATTGCCCCCTGATTTTCCTCACAAATCTCCTAAAGGTTTTTCTTATGAAGTTACAGAGCATCGAAAAAATATGCTTGCTATTTGGATTATCAACCATGGCATGTTCACTTATACTGACACACCACCCCGGTCAATCTGGGGTTTCTACAGTAGAACAAAGAAGTGCTATCATGCGCCTATTAACTCCACCAAGCACGGAAATAAGGTAGACGTTTCTGATACTCGTCCATATACTGCAATGCAACTTAACCTAAATCCCTTGGAAGCAGCATTTTTCTCATGAAGTATATTCCTCAAGTTGATGACTATGTTCGATGGAAGACAGAGCACGTAAACGTTGAGGGTTGGGTGTATTTTTATGATGAAATGTATATCACAATTGAAACTGGTATCAAACCAAAACCTAATTGCCAATATACAAAGAACGAAAAACACAAATATATTCACACACTTCTACTTTGCTATCCAACACAATGGGATCAATTAGAATATGTTCATACGAGGAAGAATAAGTATGCTGAAACTTTGGAGGATATGGAAGTATTCATTAGGGAGTTTTAGTGATGACAAAACAAAACCTTATGACAATTATGTTGCTATCATTCGCAGCATCATATTTGTCAGTCTGCTCACTACTAATATGGTTATTGTTTCTGGAGTCATGAGACATTGGAACAATACTGGCACAAATGTATATGTTTGTGCTGATAAACCTAATGGTGGTTATTGGTGTACCAAACGAAATTAATCTGATTTATATGAATGAAAAACATCAAAATGGTTTCCCTTGGAGATTAGAGACTGACACCACTGTGTGTCATTTTGAATGTAAAGAACACTTGCAAAAATACCTCGATAGATATAAACTAAAAGCACGACAGTATAAGATCAGTAACAAAGATGAAGAACCCTTTGAGTCCCGTAAAAAACACAAGAAAAATGTGGAATCGTCAACTGGAAACAGTAGTAACAGAGGTACAAGTTCAAGTAAAAGACGAACCACCCGCTTGGATACCCCTAGAAACACTTCTGGCGTTTCAAAGTCTAAACGCAAAAAGAAGTAATTAAAGTTACTCACCTCTAAAGTGTTTCAATAGTGTGACCTGCGGCATTCGCCCCACTAAACCAATCACCAGAGTGGTCTTCTGGTTTCCTTTCTTTCTTTATCATGGGAACTCGCTCAAGAATTGGTATTCAACTTTCAGATGAATCTATTCTTTCTGTTTATCATCATTGGGACGGTTATCCTACTTGGTTGGGTAGAATTCTTAACACACACTACAATTCAAAGGAGAAAGTAGTGGAGTTGATTGATGGCGGCGACATGTCTACCTGCTGGACAAAAGATCGTTGGACTGGTAAGCAAATTGCAAAACATGTGATCGAGAATGTTGAGGTTGAGGAATATGGTCCTCAATACTATTCCACTCGTGGTGAGAATTGTCCACCTCGTCTTGATAAAGATGTGGAAGAGTTTTTCTCTGAAGGTGAAGAATACTCCTACATTTTCCGCAATGATAACTGGTTTGCTTATGATATGCACCAGTTTGAAGATATGGTAGCACCAGAACCTGTGGAAATCCCTGACGGCATTCTTGCCTGTTGATTATTACTCACCTTCAAACTGTTTTATTATTGTAAGCACAGCACTTATGGACTGGTTCGACGACATTCAAGTTGAAGAAATGGAAAACTTTGACTTTGTTTCTGAAGATATTGAAGACCTTGTTGAAAAACAAAAGGACTTCAATATGAAAGAATATCTTAACGGCAACATCGACTACTAAAACCACAACCACACAAAACAATGACTGAAACTGTAAACGTTCTCCCACATCTTCAAGAACTCCGCGAAACTTGGAGGCGTCAAGATTTCCGATATACTAAAGATCAACAGAAACAGTATGATATGCTAATTGAAGCACGTCGTGAAAGAGTAAAATACTTTTATGAAGCGGGTCTGGTAGCAAAACCAGGCGAGAGACTTAATAAAAAAGAAGAGCAACAGGAAGAGCAAGACGATTGAAAAAGTAGGACAGTTGAAGAGGTGTCCCCGAACTCTTGACTTTCGGGGACAATAAATATATAATATCGATAAGTCAAGACTACCAATGAAAAGTTTTTCTCAATTTATTGCGGAAGTTTATGACAAAGACGTGATGGGTTCATCTCAGATTAAAAAGTCTGGAGAAGGTGGACGTGTTGGCGCAGATAGGAGAAAATCTGAACCAGAAAAACGGAGAATGGTAGCTGTTGGCGGCGGCAAAATGGTTCCTGCTAAATCATACAAAGATAGAAAAGATATTGGAACACAGAGACAAGTAAGCACTCGTCAAGAACAACCAACAAAAGAAAGAGGTAGTGCTGAAGTTAAACAATCGTATGCTGATAAAGTAAAAGAGAGAAGAAAAGCAGAAGCAAGGGCTAGAGTAGCAGCAAGAGCATCTGGTGGTGATCCTAAAAAAGCAACATCTGCTGCTAAAGTTGCATCAAAAGAAGCAGAAAAGGCAGCAACTAAACTTCTGACGACTAAAAAGAAAGAAGAGAAGAAAACTGAATCAAAACCACGTCGTAATTGGAAAACTGATGACGGTGGTGGTATGACTCGAAAAGAGAGAGATGCTGCTAAAAATAAAGAGAAAGGTGCCGCACTGAAAGCAAGAAAAGCAGAACTTATTAAGGACTTCACTGAGAAGAATGGTCGTGCTCCTAAAGGTGTAGAACGTACAAAACTTGTTGGGTTGGCGCATAAATCTATAAAAGCAGGTGTTTAATTATTACTCACCTTTAAAGTGTTCTACTAATAAGAACGCCATCAGACGTACCTAGAATCGTTTCTAACACCATCTAATCAATGGTGTGGTATGATTTACCTATTGAACAACCTTTTATTATGAACATCTATTTGATTGCATCTGAAGATCACAAAGTGTTTGGTGTGGGACAAACTGAACGCACGTTTGAAGAGCGACATAAAGATGGAGATTGGGCAAAGTTTCACAACTATTTGAAAGCAAGAGGAGAAAAACTTGTTTTACTTGGTTGGTGGGAAGGTTCCGCTTATCTTGATACTGAGATTCATGAATATCTAAAGAAACTTCCTAACATCTGCAAATATGCAGAGTGGTTCTCACACAAGACCACGCTGGATATTATCAAAAACATTATTGCAGAAAAGTTCTTTACAGCAACTCCTGAGCAGAATAAGAGTACTCTTAAACTTCGCAAACATCAGGCAGCATTTGTTGCTAAAGCAGGCAAAGATTACCTGGAGTTCTTGTTGTTTGCCAAGTGTCGTGCAGGTAAATCTATCATGACACTTTCACACATTGTTGATAAGGGATTCAAAGCAACTTTGGTTGTCTCTCGTTATACTTCCCCTATGCAATCTTGGAAGGACGATAGAAAGAACTTCAGCGACTTTGATAACCTTGTCTTCATTGACATCAACGACAAAGATTATATTGAGCAGATTGATTATTGGTACAACACAGACAAGCAACTTATCCTGTGGGCGTGTGTTCAATCTCGCAAGACTTTGAACCTGCCGATTGATATTGATCTGCTTGTTTATGATGAGGCACACGTCGGATATAATAGCAGTCAGTGGAACAAACTGCGCGAGGAAACTAACTGCCCCGTGTTGTATGTGACAGGTACTGCATACAAAATGGTATGGGATTTTGCAGACTCCCAACGTTACATTTACTCTTATTATGAAGAGCAACTTGATAAGAAGCGGGGACTCAATAATCGTCCTTCGATGAAGGTTATCCTTGCCAAATATGAATCTGCTCAGTATCAGGCAGTTTTTGGGGATGACCCCGACGCTATTAAGAATCTCTTCAATGTTGACGAAGAAGGTAACTTTATTGAACCTGCACTTGTTCAAGAATTTGTAGTCAGTAAGTTTGTTGGGGATCGTCATGTTCGTTCCTACAATCGTCTGCTTAAAGATTCGACCCACCTGTATATTACACTGCCTTCAGTTGCTGCTTGCCATGCCTTTGCTAAGCATATGCAAGGCACACGATTTGCCCCTCTAGTTGTAACTGGAGAGACTGGCAAAGATGCTGACGACATTAACAAGCATATTGGAGAGAATCAAAAGGGCTCTTGTATTATTACCCGTTGCGCTAATGTTCTTGGAGTGACAGCAGAAGAGGTTGACACTATCATCAACTGTGCAGAAGGTAGCAGTATTGAATTCTGGACACAATTTGCGTTCAGGGGAGGATCTGGCAACCATGATTGGCAGGTCATTGACTTCTGTCCGCAGCGTTGTCTTGAATCACTTAGGCAGACATATGTTGCTGCATGTGAATCTAATCCAGAACTTACTCAGTACACTTACACTGACTTCACTGCTATTTTTGAATGGAATGAAGAGTTTGCCACTCTTAATCAGGATCAGGTTGTTGCAGTTCTCGCTGCTGATGTAGGTAATACAATCAATTTGGTCTCTGGTATTGCAGATCGCCTGAATTTCAAGAACTTGGAGAACATTGAGTTTGATGTAAATCTTGAAGCAAGTTATGGCAATGTTGTTAAGTCCGTCCTTTTGAATGATAACAACGCTAATGGCAAAACTAACAAGAAGAAGGAGAATCAATCGGAGAAGTCTGAAAAGTCTATGCTTTATTCCAAGAAAGAAACTATCAAGGCAATCCTAGAACGTGTGCCCTTGGTTATCTACCACTGTCTTAAGTGTGGAGAGCAAGTCAACTCAATCTATACCGTAATTGAGTCTGAGAATTACATTCATGATACTATGGATTGTGAGGAGATTGTTCTTCAATTAATCAACGAGGATGTTATCAATCCAAAAACTTTGAGTCACACTATTACTCAAGCAGCGGACGATATTCGACATTCTATGAACGAAGATGAGTGTAAGACACTTTATAAACTGTCATGCTCGGGTAAGACTCAGCAGCAACTTGGTGTAGAATTGTTTGACGAACTGTTCATCTGATGAAACTTCTTATCACTGGAGACCCTTCAGGTTTGCACTCTTTGTGTGCAATCAAGCACCAAGGATATGCTCCCGAAGATATTATTGTGTGGGAAGATGATCCCAGACACATTTATGCAATTAAGCAGATTGATGATAGAATAAATGTAATTACTGACCGCAAATCTCTTGAATATATGCACTTTTCTCATACCATTGGTAATCCACCTTATCTAAAAAACATCCACCTTGAGTTCTTACTCATGGCACTTAATAATTCGGACAATGTGAGTTTAATTCATCCTGCTGGTTGGTTGTATCGTACCACAAAAGATATTGAGAAACAGGTAAAGAATGCTCTAAAAGGTAGGGTCAAGAAGTTGAAGTTCTTCAATGGAAATCATGTCTTTGCTCCTGCACAATTTGCAGCACCGTTGGTTATCACTTATGCTGCAAAAAATCACGTTGGGCCTATTGAAGTTGAGTATGATTTCACTGGCAATAAGTATTATATTGACAGTCTAGATGACCTTCCCACTGGATATTGGGAACCAACAGAAAAGCATTGGAATATTGTAAACAATATCAAAAAACTTGCTGTTTCTAGTAATGTTTACCAATATGTTGCTAAGTTTGATGATAAAGCAACAAATGGTACATTGAAAGCACCTGAAGTAGTGGGACATTTTTCAGACAATACTCTAAAAGCACCTGAAATTTGTGGAGATGGTAGAGCAAAAGATAAGACTAAGACTTGTAAAGATGACTTCTGGACATTCTTCTATGAAAGAAGTGATCTGTATGGTTACAAGAAAGGAGCACGTTGTTTTCTTCTGAATAGTTCTGAAGAGAGAGCAAATATGGTCTCTTATCTAAAGACTAAGTTTGCAAGGTTTGCTCTGTCTATCAACAAAGTTTCCCAACATTTGTATATTAAAAGATACCTTGACTGTGTACCTATGCCGCCATTGAATCAACAATGGGACGACGATTCTGTATTTGACTATTACAACATTTCACAAGAAGATAGAGAATATATCGATAACTTTATTCCAGATTTTTATGTTTAGAACAGACAGCACTTCTAAAAAGAACAAACATAATGCTAACGTCGGGTCTGATGTTGTCAGATCCGATGATAGAATTGATGAGACAGGTGAAGTATTCACTCCTGCTAAACTTTGTGTTGAAATGGTATCAGAAATTCATGAAAATTTGCTAAAAGATCCCAAGTCTACTTTTCTTGATAATTCTGCGGGGTCAGGGAACTTCCTATTGGCACTGCAAACAGAATTATTGAAGTATCATGACTTAACACATATCAATGATAATATGCTGTTTGCAGTAGAACTTATGGAAGATAATCATGCTGAGTTGTGTAAAAGAATTGGTGTTCCAGTTGATCACCCTCACTACGTTTGTACTAATGCACTAGAATATGATTATGGATTTGGTGAACCTGTAGGAGTGGAATCTTTCTTCAGTTAAAGTTACTCACCATCAAAGTGTATCTGTAGTGTAAGCGCATGATTCTTTTATGACTCGTCCCACCGTGATTATGGAACGTGAGGACTATGATGCTACCTTTGATCTTTTGTTCTTAGACATCAAAGCACGTCTCCGTATTCATAATTACGAAATTAAAAAACTAGGAGAGGATCTTTCTTTTCTGTTTAATGTTATCATCGACAAAGCATATTATTCTGTTATTGATCAGTGATATTATGAGGAGGGTATTGCCACCCTCCTTTTTTATGCTCATGTAAAAATTACTCACCTCTAAACTGTTTCAGTAGTATGAAGAACACCCACCTACAACACCCTGAAGATTCTATCTTGACTGGAGATCTTTCGGTTCTTGATTGGTTTTCTGAACCTGATAGTTTCATCAGCACTAAAATGGATGGTGCTCCTGCTATTGTTTGGGGTACAGATCCTGCCACCAATACATTTTTTGTTGGCACTAAATCTGTTTTCAATAAAGTAAAAATCAAAATCAATCATTCTCATGAAGAAATTGACAAAAACCATCAGGGTAAAGTTGCGCGTATTCTTCATGCTTGCTTTGATTGTTTGCCTCGCACAGATTCTATCTTTCAAGGTGATTTCATTGGTTATGGTGGTAGCCTTACTTATCGTCCCAACACGATCACTTACATCTTTCCTGAAATAATTGCAGAAGATATTATCATTGCACCCCATACAATCTATGTGGCAGATGATGACCTTCGTAATGCAGTTTCATCACCTATGATACTTTGTCCCAAAAGTACCTATAAATGTTTCTTTGTAAAACCAGAAGTTTCATTGAACCCTTATCGTGAAGATTTGAAAGACGTTTGTAATTTTGCCAAACAAATGGCAACCTTATGTCATGGTTCTTTTTTGAATGATAAAACTGCTGCAAAGGTCAAAAAACATATCAATGACTGTATCCGTACTGAGAATGACATTGACGAAAATGAAATTGCAGAAAAATTCGATATTGATATCAATGTGATGCGATTGTGGAAGTTGGTTGCAACTATCAAGGATGATTTGTTCTGGTTTACCAATGAAACCGATGACATTACCTGTATGATTGGTGATACTTATAGTCTGCATGAAGGTTATGTTATCAGCAATCAATATGGCATCTTCAAGGTTGTTGACCGTAAAGAGTTCAGTCGTGCAAATTTTTTGATGGCAAAAACGTGGTAAATTAAAGTTACTCACCTTCAAACTGTCCTTATAGTATAAGCATCCAAACATTATGACCACCACATTCACAGACTACGTTGCCCAAAAAGATGCTCAGAACACCATTCAATTGAATATCACTAAGTATGCTCTGATGTTATGTGATGCTCTTCAGCAAAGTCATCAACGTTCACATCCAAATGGTCGTAACTATTCTTATGCACTCATCTCTGGTCGTAAGTATCACAAAGTGATGCAGTGTGTCAATGGTGAGACTGAATCAGTTCATGCCTTCATTGATAAGAAGACTGGTGAAGTTTACAAAGCAGCATCATACAAAGCACCTGCTAAAGGTGTTCGTTTCAATCTGCTAATCATCCAAGAGCGTGAGTTTATGTTGGAGAATTGTGATTGGGCAGGTGGTTATCTTTATCGTAATTCATACTATCAGGGTGCTTGATTATGGATTATACTAAAGAGCAACTAATTGATGCACTTGTTCGTGAATGGGAGTATCTTTGTCATGATGATTATGACCCTGATGATGACACACCAGAGGAATATCGTTTGAAGATGGAAGAACTTACAATCGAACAATTGATTGAAGAAACATCAACTGGCGAAGGTTACACACTTGACGAATTTATAGAGAATTGGGTATGAAAGTATCTTGTGATCGATGGGTTGTTTCATGGAAACGTGAAAAGAAAAGTGGTTACACTTCAACTCAGAAAGTTGTAGTTTATGGAATCGAAAATGTTGAACATGTCATCAAAACAATGGTTCCAACAGATGAATGGAGTGTAACACCAGCATGAAAAACACTATGAGGATTAGTTATGATTTACGACATTAGAGTACATCCTAAAGTTGGTCAAACTGATATGTTTCAGCAATATGTTGAAACAGTGGAAGCAGCGACGGCATATGATGCAATTTGTATGGTGCAACGTAGAAACCCCGGTTGTATAGTACAATGCGAGAGATCTTATAATAAACCATGTGAAAGTTCTACTCTTAGTGATATAGGAAATGCCATGGGTTGGGTTATATTGCTAGGGTTTATTTTCATGCTTTGGTTACTTATTCAGTATTGGTATGTTGTTATACCTATCTCTGTTTTCGTAGTTATTGCTATGATAATGGAAAAGTTTAAGGATTAAAAGTTACTCACCTCTAAACTGTCATAGTTGTATAAGCATGACTAAGACGATGACAATCACCGAACGTAATAAGCAACTCTACGATCTTCGTGAGATGCTTACCAAGAAAGAAAACGAAATTGCATGGATCAAACAAAACATTTGGTTGGTCAATGAAATGTATGATCGTGAGAATCGTGAGACACCATTATTTGATGAAATGTTTGGAGGTTGATTAACATATAAGATTCTAATTTTATTCTTCATGACTATTTCTAATTCAATGAAAACAATCACACTGAAGCGTAGCGAATGGGAATGTTACATTGATACTCCTGATGATGTTATTGATAAGGTGAATAGTTTCTTCACTCTACTTCTTGCTGATAATGATGATGCAATCAATGCTCAAAGTGTAATGTATCGTTATCTACAAGCACATCAAGAATGGGGTTTTTGTGATAGCGAGTGCAATGAAGTTGTAACTCAAACTATCAACAAGTATTATGACACAAAATTAGATCGTTGGGCATGTTTGGCATTTTGAAAGTTACTCACCTCTAAACTGTCCTTATAGTGTAAGAACCATTCAACGTCATGCAAGTCACCAACAGCACCACGATCGTTGATTACTTCCCCGAGGCATTCATTGCTGAAGCAGATGAAGTCAAAGGAATGAAAGTGACTGTTCGTCGTTTCATTCGTCGCGTTACTTGGCGTGCTAATGGTATGAAATCCTACAGCACAATTCTTGCTATCGAAGCAAAGTATGATTGGCATTCTCGTATTTCTAATGGTGCTGAGGTAACTGACTTCAACACAGACAAGATGCCTCGCGAAGAATATTCCCCCATGGCATGTTGTGGTTGATTAGTTTCATTTACTGAAGCGACTAACTAAAACTCACTCACCTTATTCATTCAAATCATGAACTACACTCTCAAGCAACTTCAAGACCGAGTATCAAGTATGATTAAGGAACAGGGAGAAGATGCACATTGTGCCGCGTGGATTTATACGAAGGAAGATATACATATGAAGGATAAAAATGGTGAGATTGATTATGATACTCAGGTAGAGGATTATGAATTGATTGGGAACATTATGTGTGATGTTGGTGATTCTGATTACATCTATGAGAAGATTCAGGATTATGTTGATGAAGCAACAGAGGAGCAATGGATGCAGTATCAACAAGAATTAGTATAAGATTAAAAGTTACTCACCTCGAAAGTGTCCTAGTTGTATGAATAACACTATCAGACCAATCAGCGGACAAATCGCTTATGATCCTGCGTTTCTATCTGCACTTGAAGGTTTACAATCGTTTGTATTAGATACCGGTGCTGATTTAGATATGGCATACGATTGGGTTGCTGATCAATCAAACATGAATTCATTTGTGCATGATTTAATGGCATTTGATATGTTTTATGATGTATATTCTGAAGCAGCAAATGCTTGATCTGTTTAACGACTCTCTCACACAACTTTCTAATCTTTCTATCTACAAACCTATGACTACTTCCAATCCTTATGTAAACACTCTTATTGAAATGGGTTATGACAAACAAGACTGTGAAGTTACTTCTACTATGTTTCAAAAGAAAACTTTCCCTTGTGTAATCTATGGTAGACAGTTTGAGACTGAAGAACAATACTTAGAAGAGTTACACGAGTTCATGAATGGCATGTGATTTAGGTTAGATTAAAGTTACTCACCTTTAAAGTGTCATAGTAGTGTGAGGGGCACAGGACACCCAATCACCACTCCTAAGTGAGTCAGTTGGCAACTCTACTGCTGGTGATAAACTCACACCAATCTTTTTCTAAAACTCTTAAATCATGCGTAAAATCGAAACCGAAATGTGTCAAGCAATCCAGTCAAATCTTGATTGGAAATCTGGTAACACTCAAGTCATTACAATTGAGGGTGTAAGTTTCGTTTATCTTCATGGCAATCAAATTGCAACTATTGATGATGATTCGATGACAATTTATGATGGAGGTCGTCAATCAACTACAACTAAGTCTAGACTTAATGCACTTTGCTCTGAATTTTGTATTGACGGAGAGTGTGTTTATCAAAAGAACTTTCAATGGTATGTTGATAAGTTTGTAGGAATGGCAGGACAAAGTAAAGTCTTCAATACCTATGATTTCACGAATGGTTTCATCTTTGCATGATCATTAACTAACAACTGACGTTCGGTAATTCCTACGTCATTACCTTCACCTAGGCAGCACAGTATTCAGCGTAAGACCTAGTATTAACCGAGTCCTGGTGATGACTTAAAACTCACCGAAGGGATAAGATTACCTTCGGTAATCGTAACCAATCACACACACTAACTAACACTTTCAAATGTCTAATTCTGATCTCCTTGCTGCTCTCGAATCTGCTGAGAATGGTAACGATATTCTTCTCATTCTGGAGGCAATTGAGGCATTGTACTGATACTTAGTCAAAACAACTGAATATTACATAAAGGGGGTAAAATCACCCCTTTTATGCTATTATACATAAAGATTAGTCTTTTTTTATTAATTAAATGTTATTTTAAATGTATATGAGTTCTCCACACCCTTGTGGAAAAGTATCATATAACATGTGTATTAAGGTGTATTTCTGTGGAAAAGTGTGTGTTTTAATGTCTCATAGTCCTTGTACTTATGATCAATTAAATGTCTCATAGTCTTGTGATCTTAGCGAGCACTCTATCACAACCGCGCAGAAATGTCAAGCACCCGCACATAAGTTTTTTGGGGACTTGACACTCAAAAAACATAAGCATCCCTCATAAATAACGGTTATGAGGTTGACATATAGCCACGCTCATTCTACACTGATTAAGTCTTCACACCACTCGGAGAAACATGCCTGCTATCTATCAACAAGCACAGAAGCAACGTTATCGAATCACCTTGAATATTGAGGCACTGGGAGATTTTGATCCCAACAATATCAACTGGGAAAGGTTGTTTGAACTCGAAGGTTCTGAGAAGTGTGATGCTTATGTGGAAAGTTTAAGTACTCCAGACAAATGGTGATTGCATAGGAATTAAAGTTACTCACCTTTAAAGTGTCCTTATAGTGTAAGCAGCAAACCGCCCCAATGAATTCAGTCACTCAATTGACTCACATCATTGACAATCTGCAAGATAGTGGCAAAACAGTTACTATCAAGAAACTGAAGACTCGTGGACCCCGTAAGGGAGAAACCTGGACTAAGTTGCCGATGGGGATGGTTGCAGGTCGCGCATTGGGTACAGTTAAGACGGGAGATTCTACCACCAAAGCAACAACAACAGGCGGGGGACGTGAACAGACAATGACCCCAGTCTGTGGTATTGGTAAAGAGATGGTAGCAAATCTTTCACAGGTTAAGCGTCGTTACGCTGCACAGATTAAAGCAGACCGTAAGGCAGCAGCACTAGATCGTCGTTGATACTTAAGGGGGGTACTTATTCCCCTTTTAAGTTACTCACCTTTAAAGTGTCCTAATAGCGTAATCACTCAATTCACTCATGACAGTCTCCACATTCCAGACAGACCTCACCGATGCCACCTATAACGGTTGGACGAACTACGAGACCTGGAACGTTGCCCTCTGGATCGGAAACGATGAGGGTCTTTATGACCTGGCGCGTTCGGCAGGTAGTTATGAGAATTTCGTAGATGCTCTAGAGGGTTGTTCCTTCAATGACGTAACGACGCCCGACGGTGTTAACTACAGAGACCCTAAAGTTAACATCGTCGAGATCAATTCTGATTGCTACTTCGGTGTCTAATAGTGCGAGTTGAGTGATACTTAGTGGGGGCACAGTTATTGACACATTGCCCCCTTATTTGCTATAATGGCAGTATGCGTATTCGGCAGTTATTACGCCCTTATGTGTTAACGGGCGGGGCGCGTAACGGGGGGCGTTATAAAAATCGCATAAGTCCCTAACCTACAGAGGTGACAAATCGACCTCTCTATATCACATTCAAAAAAAAAATTCCGGCAGATATAAAAACGCTGCAGAGGTTCGCTATATAAGAAAAAATTTTCCCCATAAAAAATCTATGAAAAAGGAAAAAATATACCACATCTACGCAAAGGAAGAATGTATATACAATAATCTTACAGAGAATGAGTTTAAGGATACATGGACAGCATTAAAGGGTATGGTAGGTCTTATGAAGACTGATTATACAGAAGAAGATATTAGTTATGAAGTATGTGAAGTTAACCGAACATCAACAGTAGACACTAGTCATTGACAACGGATAGATAACACAGTATAATTGAATTGAGTTTTTTAAGACTTATGGCAAAAGGATTTACAGTAAAAGCAGCAGCACCGAAGAAGAAGGAAGAAGAGTGGGATATTGCTGCTATTAAAGAAAGGATGCGAGGTAAGCAGATTGTATTTTGTTTACCTGGACGTGGGTGTTCATTTGTATTTCTGAAGAACTTTGTACAACTGTGCTTTGATATGGTACAGAATGGTATGGGTATTCAGATTAGTCAAGATTATTCATCCATGGTAAACTTTGCACGTTGTAAGGTACTTGGAGCAAATGTACTACGTGGTCCGAATCAAATTCCATGGGATGGTAAGTTGAATTATGATTATCAGTTATGGATTGATAGTGATATTGTATTTGACACTAATAAGTTTTGGCAGTTGTGTGATTTAGCATTAAACGCTGAAGGTGAGGAGAAAGAAATTGTTGGTGGATGGTATGCAACAGAAGATGGACATACGACATCTGTTGCACATTGGTTAGAAGAAGATGATTTCCGTAAGAATGGTGGAGTTATGAACCATGAGACTGTGGATTCAATTCAGAAGCGGCGTAAGCCATTCACTGTAGATTACACAGGTTTTGGGTGGGTGCTCATTAAGAAGGGAGTCTTTGAGAATCTTGAGTATCCTTGGTTTGCACCGAAGATGCAAGTCTTTGAGTCTGGTGCAGTACAAGACATGTGTGGAGAAGATGTCTCATTCTGTCTTGATGCAATTGAAAAGGGATTTGATATCTGGTGCGATCCTCGGATTCGTGTTGGTCACGAAAAAACTCGTGTTATCTAATCATGTATAATATCTTATGTAATGGACGTAAGATACATCAGAATCTGAGTGCTGAAAAATGTGCTGAGATTCTCGACGAATATGCTCAGAAGTATTATGATACTACTGATGAAAACAACAACCCAAACCAATTTGAAATTGAGGTAATTGACTCATGGCAATGATGAAAAACGGTAATTATATCCCCGGAAAACCCAAAAAAACTCGTCAAGGTAGTTCACAAAATACATTACTTTCTGCGTCCTCTCGTAATAAAGCAAAGAAGCGTTATCGCGGGCAAGGTAAATAAGAATAGCGAAAGCAGTTATGAATGTCTTGTTTAATCACTAACTTACCATCTGTTGAAGTATGGGTAAGAAAAGAATATCTTACTGACCATCAAAGTGGTCATGGTGAATTTGTAAAGGGCGTTTGGGTATCGTGTAAATCGATTCCTGGACGTGCTTTTTATTTTGAAACATATTTACCAGAGTATGCTGCAATGTATGATAAGTTACCTATCAGTGCCTTTGTAACCGATCCTGAGACACCTTCACCTGATATGAATCTACCTAACTTACAATTCTGGAATTGTATGGACTATGGTGTAGTTAATATTGACAAGAAGTTCATCGGTAGTATGGACTTTGAGGTTTATACTAGGGACTATGGTAATGTAAAAGGCACTTATGTATGTACTATTGACAATTATCATCACGATCCAGATTATGTTGACTATGCTACAAGCGAAAATCCTGCCGAACATAAGTCTCATAACCTAATTGAACTTGAAAATGGACAATATGCACTCTATCCAAACAATAGAATGCGTATCTATGATAACAGTCTGACCCCTGTTGAACCAAAAATGCCTGATTTTAAGGTTTCTACCCAATATTATCAGGTTGAGAATGGTTTTGACCGTCTTGGAATGGGTCGGGAGGACGAATATTTTTGGAAAACTTCAAAAGAACGTCAAAATTTAGAAAAAAACACTGATGAGGAGCAAAATGGGTAATTCTAGAGTTGATAGAGATCAAGATTTCATGAAAAATGAGTATGGAACTGAATCATTAATCACCGATTATGGAAATGCCTATGATCGATGGACGGTGAAGAAAGAAAAAGATCTAAGAGAGGTAGATTATGAAGAAATTGATGACAAAACTTTCCTACAAGACTGATAAATAAAGATACGTTTATACTTGTATTATGCCTGTCCAACGGGTAAGTAAAGGTTTTAAGGATATTGGGAGTGCTTTTCAAGTAAATCCACTGTCCAATGATCTTCTTGCAATCAAAAATGAGACTGCAATCGCAAGATCAGTAAGAAATCTAGTATTTACCCTTCCAGGAGAAAGATTTTTTAATGAAGACCTTGGTTCTAGAATATCAAGATCTCTATTTGAAAACATTGATAGTATTTCTGCATCTCTAATCGAGGATGAAATTAGAAATACTATTAATAATTTTGAACCAAGGGTTGAATTAATTAATGTAGTCGTGGCACCAAACTACGACAACAATGAATTTAATGTGACGATTAGTTATAATATTGTAGGGGTTGATGCCTTACAGCAACAGTTATCATTCGCATTACAGCAGACACGATAATGCCATTAGTTAATTTCACAAATCTAGACTTTGATCAGATAAAAACATCTATTAAGAGTTATCTTCGATCAAACTCAAACTTTACTGACTATGATTTTGAGGGTTCTAACCTTTCAACGATAGTTGATGTATTAGCCTATAATACATATATTTCCTCATATAATGCTAACATGGTTAGCAATGAGGTTTTTATTGATAGTGCAACATTAAGAGAGAATGTTGTTTCATTAGCACGTAATATTGGATATGTACCAAGATCAAGAACAGCATCAAGATCTTTAATTACCTTTTCTGTTGATACTACAGACTTTGCTACCAATCCAACCACAATCACCCTTAAGAAGGGTATAGTTGCTTCTACAAGCGCGTTTGGAGGAGATAGTTATACATTTGCCATACCAGAAGATATCACTGTTCCTGTGGTCAATAAGACAGCAACTTTCGATAGTATTCAAATATTTGAAGGAGAATTTTTAGTTGATAACTTTACTGTAGAATCAGAAAATCCTGCACCACCACAGAAATATATTTTAAACAATTCTAATATTGATACTTCTACTTTAAGTGTTTTAGTTAGAAGTACAGAGTCAAGTACAACTAGTAGAAAGTTTTTATTATCAGACAGTCTCTTTGATATTACTGCAGATTCAAGAGTTTACTTTATTCAAGAGATTGAAGATCAAAGATATGAATTAATTTTTGGTGATGGTATTTTTGGTGAGAAACTTGAAGAGTTAAATTATATTGAAGTTTCATATATTAGAACATCGGGTGAAGCAGCAAACGGACTGTCAAACTTTAGTTTCACTGGAATACTTGCAGATAATAACGGTGTCTCTGTTGCAGATGGCATTTCATTAATTACTACTATTAGTGCATCTGAAAGTGGAAAAGAAATTGAATCTGTTGATTCTGTTAAAAATTATGCAACTAGAATTTATGCATCACAAAACAGAGCAGTCACTGCTGCAGATTATGAAGCATTAATTCCAAAAATTTATCCAGAGACGCAATCTGTTTCTGTATTTGGCGGAGAAGACTTAACACCTCCACAATATGGAAAGGTTTTCATTACAATCAAACCATACTTTGGTCCATTCTTACCTAACTCGATTAAAGATAATTTAAAAAATATTTTAAGAAGATATAGTGTCGCTGGTATTGTTCCAGAAATACTAGACCTTAAGTATTTGTATGTTGAAGTTGATTCTTCTATCTACTACAACCAGAATCTAGCACCAGGACCAGACTTTGTTAAGTCTATTGTTTTTACTAATGTTGATAATTACTCCAACTCAATTGAGCTGAACAAGTACGGTGCAAGGTTTAAGTATAGTAGATTCCAAAACATTATTGATAATAGTCATGAATCTATTACATCAAACATTACTAAAGTACAAATCAGAAGAGACTTAAGAGCAAAATTAAATCGTATAGCAAACTACGAAATTTGTTTTGGAAATGAGTTCTATATAAAGAGACTTGACGGATATAATATTAAAACCTCTGGATTTAGAGTGTTTGGAATTGATGATGTTGTATATCTTGGTGACACTCCGAATGATAATCAATCCACTGGAGAAGTGTTTTTATTCAAACTTGAATCTCCAACTCAACCAGCGATTGTGAGAAGATCTGTAGGAACGATTAATTATGAAAAGGGAGAAATACTATTAGATAATATTAATATTGTTTCAACTTCTAAAACGATGCAGAGACAACCAGTTATTGAAATCTCTGCTTGTCCAAAGTCTAATGATGTGATTGGATTGCAAGATCTATATCTTCAGTTAGACACTAGCAATAGTGTGTTAAATATGTTAAGCGATGAAGTTTCTTCTGGCGCAGATCCATCAGGAACTACGTATATAACGACCTCAAGCTACACAAACGGAAATTTAGTACGTTCATAAGAAATGATAGAAACTAGAATCAAGATTAGTGCAATCGTTGCAAATCAACTTCCTGAGTTTGTAAGAGAAGAATTTCCTCTTGTAAGTGAGTTTTTATCACAATATTACCTTTCTTTAGAGGGTCAAGGTTCAACTTTAGATATTCTACAGAATATCGATCAGTATGTAAAGGTAGATAATTTAACAAACATTGTTGATTCAACGACTTTGGGTGCTGATGTATCTTTTATTGATGATACAATTACCGTTAAATCAACTTATGGATTTCCAAAGTCTTATGGATTGATTAAGATTGGTTCTGAAATTATTACATATACTGGAATTACTTCCACCACGTTTACTGGATGCATTCGTGGATTTAGTGGTGTCACTTCATACCAAGGATCAAATACTCCTGATGAGTTAGTATTTGAAGATACCGATATTGATGAACACATATCTGGAAGCACTGTAACTAATTTAAGTGTACTTTTCTTAAAGCAGTTCTTCACTAAAGTTAAAAAGCAAATAACTCCAGGATTTGAAAATAGAGAGTTATACACTGGTCTCGATGAAAGAATTTTTCTCAAGCAATCTAACGACTTTTATACTTCAAAGGGTGCAGATCAATCTTTTGAAATTTTATTCAGAGCACTTTATGGTGAAGATGTAGAAGTTATCAAACCGAGAGACTATCTTTTTATTCCTTCGGCTGCAGAATATAGAGTTTCTAGAGACCTTGTTGTAGAATTATTAGAAGGTAGTGTAGATGATTTAGAAAATAGAACTCTTTTCCAGGATGAAACTAGTGAATATCCTGCCGCAAGTGGTTCTATTAATAAAGTTGAGGAAATTGTAAGAGACGGCAAAACATATTATGTCATAAGTTTAGATTTTGATTATGACAAAGATATTGATGTTGAAGGTTCTATCTTTGGAAAGTTCTCTATTCATGCAACTACTAAAGTAATTACGAAAACATTGGTAGGAGACACTACTATTGATGTAGATTCTACTGTTGGATTTCCTTCATCAGGAACTTTAATTCTCAATTACTCTGATACCGATGTTATTGAGATTGAATATAAGTCAAAATCATTAACTCAATTTTATGAGTGTAGTGGAATATCTCGTGATATTGAACCAAAGCAGAATGTGAGAGTTGATGCATTTGCATATGTATTGACAGATCCGAATGATAAAGATTCAAAAGTTAAAGTTAGAGTTACTGGAGTTATCTCTGACCTAGATTTTTACGCGAATCCTTACTATTACCAACCAGGAGACGTAATACAAAATAAGAATTTAGGCATTACTTTAAGTTCTTCTTTTGGAAATGATTGGTTCTTTAATATTGCAACAAAGTATACTGTAGATTCGATATCAGTTGTAGATAATGTAAACTTTAAATATAGAATCAACACAATTGATGAGCATGGGTTTTCTATTGGCAATTCTGCAAATGTAATTTTTAATGATGGAACTACAAAGGAAACAAATGTCATTTCCATCTTAAACAAAAATAGTATTATTGTTGGTGGCCAAGGACAAATTCAACCACAAACAGTACAAAATATTCAGAAACTAATATCAAAGGCTGACTCTAGTGTATATCCAACTTCTGACATCTACTCCACAAACGTTCAGAATGTTTACTCTGATAAGGAATCCTTATATGTTACATCTTCATCTATCCCAAGTTATCTGAATGAACCCCTTGATATCACTGATAGATCTATAAAGTTCTCTGGAACATTTAATGGTTTAGATATTACATTTGCAAACCACGGATTTCAAACTGGCGATTCAGTAACCTATATTCCAGAAAGTTCTACTAATACTCTTAATATAGATGAAGGAGTATATTTCGTCAAAAGAATTGATAATAGTACTATTAGATTGTCTAATAGCAGAGCAAATATTAGTAGTGGCATTTATATAACTCTTATTGGAACGGTAACCAATAGTATCTTAAGATACACTGATTTTGCTTATCAAGAGTTAGAAACTCAAAAACTTATTAGAAAAATTCAAGATCCAGTAACTGATAGTGTAGAGCATACAACACTTCCAGGAACTACGGGTATTCTTGTTAATGGCGTAGAGATTTTAAACTATAAGTCTAGAGACTCTATTTTCTACGGTGCAATTCAGACTGTCGATATCCTTTCAAACGGTGAGGATTATGATATAGTCAATCCACCCATTCTACAGACCACAGGAGACGTAGGAGCAGGTCTTTCTGCTTTCTGTGGTATAGAAGGTTCTTTGGATGGAATTAACATTATAGACCCTGGTTTTGATTATGTTTCAAATCCTATAGTTACAATTAGTGGCGGAAGTGGTAAAGGTGCGGTTGCAAAACCAATTCTTAAGTCTATTTCACATTCAGTTAGTTTTAACTCTATTCAAGATGCTGGATTAGTTAATTTAACAAACAACACTATTAAATTCTCATCATTTCACAAATTTAGAGATGGTGAGTTAGTAATCTACAAAACTGATGGACAGACTGCAGTTGGTGGATTGTCTACAGATGCACAATATTATGCATCTGTTCAGGACGCATATACCGTAAATCTTCATAAGAATTATGATGATGCAATTTCTGTGTCGAACGTAATTGATCTTACTGGGTACGGCGCAGGAAATCATTCTTTCAGATGTGCAAATCAGAAGAGTATTATTTCTTCCATTTCAGTAGTTAATCCAGGTAGTGGATATAAGAATAGAAAAACCACAGCAACAGCTGTTGGTGTTGATACTTCATCTAATATAATCACATTAAAGTCTCATGGTTATAGAAGTGGCGAGTTAATTAGGTATACTTCGGGAACTACTGCAATTGGTGGACTTACTGATGGATCTTATTATGTAACTAATATTGATAATAATAGTGTAAGACTTTCTCAAGTTGGTGTTGGTTCAACTGCACCAGAATTTTACTATGCAAATGCAGAGTACATTAACTTTACTTCTTCTGGATCTGGAACACAATCTTTCAACTACCCTTCAATTACAGTAGAAGTAAAAGGTGAGATTGGAGTATCTACTCTCACTGGACAAAACTTCAACGCAGAGATTCAACCTATCTTTAGGGGAGAAGTTAAGTCTGTATTTGTTGAAGATGGTGGTGTTGGTTATGGTTCTTCTGAAATCTTAAATTACAACAAGCAACCAACGTTCAGTTTGGATAGTGGTTCTGGTGCTCAACTAAAACCAATTATCAATGATGGAAAGATTACTCAAGTATTGATCTTTAATTCTGGTAGTTCATATAATGCTCCTCCAACTTTAGAAGTAATTGGAACTGGAAATGGTGCAATTCTTACTCCTGTAATTTCCGGTGGAGTTATAACGGAAGTTAAAGTAATTGCTGGTGGCAGAGCATACTTAGAAAAAGATACTACAATTAAGGTAATTAGTGCTGGAAAGAATGCACAGTTTGGATTTAATCCAAAAGTATGGAATATTAATATTTTTGATAGACTTATTTCCAATAATAAACTATCTGAAGATGATGGTGTAATCTTTGAGGGAGCAAATTCTTCTTATGGACTTCAATATACTCACATATATTCACCAAGAAAACTGAGAAGATCTATTTTAGGAACCAAGATTGTAAACGGTCAAGAAACATTTATCACTGACCTTAGACTTCAGAATGGAAAAGAAATATTATCAGATACTCACTCTCCAATTATTGGATATGCATACGATGGCAATCCAATCTATGGACCTTATGGATACAGTACGATAACTGGAGGAACTCCAAAACTACTAAAATCTGGATATACATTATCACCATCTACTGATAGACCAAATCCATTAGACTCCAATGGTAATGTAATCTATGTTGACGGATTCTTCATTAATGATTATGTTTATGATGGTTCTGGGGACCTTGATGAATATAATGGAAGATTTTGCAAGACTCCAGAATTTCCTAACGGTGTTTATGCGTATTTTACTACAATCAATACAAATGCTATAGAATCTAGTGGACAGTTTAAGAATTATAGAAAACCAGAGTTCCCATATTTTATCGGAGACAAATATAAGTCATCTCCTATCCCATACAACTATGATAACAAGTCAAATCAAGATGATATCAATTTAAATGAAACCAATCTGTCTAGAAATACTACTCCATATGGTGTATTGAATCCAAATACTGAGTATGATTTTGTTGTTGATTCCAATAAAATTCAAAAGCAGAATATTATTGTAGAAAACACTACAAAGGGTAAGGTTTTATTTGTTGGCATCAACAGTGGTGGTCAGAATTACCAAGTAAATGATAAAGTTATATTTGACAATCAAGATACCGGTGGATATGACGCAAATGCAGTGGTGTCTCAAATAGCTGGACAGAGAATCAATAATATAAGTATTGCAAAGTCTACTGTATCAAATGTAGAGTTTTTCCCATCGACCAATCAAATCGGTTTTATTGGTTTTGCAACTGCACCTCATGGGTTATCCAACTTTGATAAAATATCTTTGTCTGGTGTATCGACATCATCAACTAATATTGAAGATAGATTTTTCCTAGCAGGAATTCATACAGAGTCATTAAATCTTGCTCTAGATGTTGAATCTACTTCTTCTACAGGAATAGTGACATACTTTAATGTAACTGGTGATCTTTCATTCCCAAGATTTAGAGAAAATGATGTTCTGGGAATTGGTACAGAAAAAGTTAGAATTTTAAATGTAGATAAGTTATCATCTAGAATACGTGTTGAAAGAGCATATGATGGAACTGTTGGTTCTGCACATACTGCTTCTTCATTATTAAAAGAAAACCCAAGAAAGTTAATAACGGGCATTTACTTAGTTGACAATAAATCAAAGTTTGATTATAGCAGAGAATTATATTTCGATCCACAAGAAACTGTTGGCGTAGGAACGGTTGCTGGAGTTGGAATTGGTTCAACTTTAGTTTTTGCTAATCCTGGCGCTGGAATCTCAAATATTAACATTCCAACTAAAGCATTTTATCTTCCAGACCACAAATTAACAACTGGAGATACTTTAACATATTTTAATAATAGCGGAAACTCTATCGGTGTATCCACTGATGGTATTGATATCTTCAGTCTTACAAATGGTCAGACAGTATATGCAGGAAAAATATCTAATGATCTGATTGGAATTGCAACTGCGAAAATTGGTATTGGTACAACTGGTTCTTTTGTTGGTATCAACAGTTCAGTTTATGTTAATACATTATTCTTCACTGGTATTGGAACTGGAGAGAAGCATAGTTTAAAAACAAATCCAGAGAATATCTTAACTGCTACTGTTAATAAGATCAGTGCAACCGTAACCACCGGTTCAACTCACGGTCTTCAATTTAATGATTATGTGTCTTTAAATGTCCTTCCAGGTATTACAACTACTATTTCTGTGGCATATAACGATTATCACAGAAGACTCGTAATTGATCCTAGAAGTTTTACTGCTTCTGATGTTGATACTGCAACTGATATTATAACAATTGCAAATCACAATTTATCTAGAGGGCAGAAAGTAATTCATACTGCTACAACTCCCGCTACAGGTCTTACAGACAATGAAATCTACTATGTTTTTGTTGTAAGCAATGACAAAATTAAGTTATGCAAAAGTATAACAGATGTACTGAAGATATCTCCGATTTTTGTCAATATTACAGGAACTTCTTCTGGAACGATTTCAAAAATAAATCCACCATTGATTTTAGAAAGAAATAAAACTTTAGAGTTTGACCTTTCTGATTCTTCCCTTTCATTCACAAATAATTCAATATCTTACTCAGCATTTGACTTTGGAATTTTCTCGGACAGAGAACTTAAAAATCAATTCTATTCTTCTTCTGCTACCGAAAACTTTGAAGTAACTAAGAGTGGTTCTGTTGGATTAAGTACCCTTGCAAAACTGACTATCAAGGTTACAGAAAATCTCCCGCAGGTTTTATATTATGGAGCAGTTCCAATCAATCTGACTCTTAACACTGCAGTTAAGAAAGAAATTACTTCTGATTCAGATAATATCAAAAACTACAATGAATTAGTTGTAGTAAACAATGTCCTTACGCAGCAAAATTATATAAGTGGAATTGGATCTACTACGTTCTCATTTAGTATTTACAGTGCTCCTTCAGAAGATCAATATGTTCCTACTGATGGTGAATTATTTTATAATACAAACTCTACAACTGCTTATGGTTCAATTGCAGAAGTTTCTATGGTTTCTGGAGGTAGAAACTATCATTCTTTGCCAAACATCTCAAGAATTAATAGTGGACTAGGAACAGATGCTACTCTTGTCCCTGCAGGTTTTGATATTGGTAAGGTCACTAAAGTTGATATTCAAGATATTGGTTTTGAATACTCTGCAGATAAAACGTTAAGACCTGAAGCACAACTTCCGCAGATTTTAATAATAGATCCTTATAATAAATTTGCTTCTATTGGGATATCTTCTGTTGGCCAAAACTATATCTTTGCTCCAGACTTGGTTGTTCTTGATGGTGCAACAAATCAAGTTGTTTCTGATGTTGATTTGAATTATGAACTTGGAGACGATACTGTTACAATTTCTAAAAATACATTCTCTTTAAGTGATACTACTCCAACTATTATTCCAATCAATAATACAAACGGAGTTTCAATTAAAAATATTACATTTGATTCGGCAACTAAAGATGTTACTGTTTCTTTGGGTTCTAGTTATAGTAGTTTATCAGACTTCCCCTTCGCTGTTGGCGAAACTGTTTTAATTGAAAACGTCAGTGTTGGAGTTGGAAATACTGTAAAAGGATATAATTCATCTCGATACAACTACAGTCGGTTCAATGTTACTCAAATGGATCCAAACATTGGTGGCGCAGATGGATCAATTACATACAATCTTTCAGAGTACCTTGCTAGTGGAGAAATTCCAGGCATATATGATGCATTAAATTCTGTCGGTAGAGTAATTCCATCAAGACACTTCCCAATATTTGACATTACTTTAGGTGTAAATGAGTTCTTTAAAGGAGAACCTATAACTTCTCAATCTTCTTCTGGTATTGTTAATTCTTGGAATCCAAGACTTGGACATCTTAAGGTGTCTGCAATTAATGCTTTCAAGATTGGAGAGAATGTTGTTGGTTCTTCTTCAAAATCTGTAGCAAATATTGCAGCAGTCAATCTGTTTAATTCCTTATATAACGTTGATGATTCTTCTGTGGTCAAGAAAGGGTGGTTGAATGAAGTTGGATTCCTCAATAACAACATTCAACGATTGCATGATAACGATTATTATCAGTACTTCTCATATGCATTGAAGTCTAAAGTTGAATATGCGAAGTGGGATAATGCAGTAAGTTCTCTTAATCATACTGCAGGATTTAAAAAGTTCTCCGACTTAATTGTAGAATCTAGAGATCCTGATGATGTTGGCATTAGCACCAATCAAAATGAAGGAACTTTCATTGGAATTGCAGACTTCATATCAGAAGTTGATTTAAACTGCGTAAATGATTTTGACTTAGCAACAGAATTGACTTTAAATGTTGATTCTACTATTGCATCAAATGAAATTGTATTCAACAGTCGTACACTTCAAGATTACATTGAATCTGTTGGGAACAGAGTTCTTACTATTGATGATTTGAGTCCACAGTTTAATGACCTTCCAAGAGCAGAAAGATTTAGTACTGTCAATTTGTTTGACATTTCTCTTGCAAGATCTAAAAAGTATTTTGTACTTATTGATGATGTAAGATTCTCAGATGAAAAACAACTTAGTATTGTTACTCTGATTCATGATGATAATGGAATTGCATATACAAATGAATATGGAGATATTCCAACCTTTGATAACCTTGGTTCTTTTGAATTTAATATTCTTGGAACTGAAGGTCAATTATTATTCTATCCAACTAAGTATTCATTAAATGATTATAATGTAAGCACACTTGCATATAGTCTTGAAGATACTTTTGCTGGTATTGGTAGTACTGATTTTGGAGATGTTGTTAAAGTTGCTAGTAGCACAACATCTGTTACTACAGGAATCAGTGCTGCAACTACAATTGTTGGAATTTCTTCAACATACAGAGCATCTAAATTGTTGGTCCAATATACAGCAGATGATAGTTCTTACTTTGAGTTTGACGAACTGACAGTAATTCACGATGGAAGTGAAGTAAACCTTATTGAATATGGACAATTAGTATCAGATATTGGAACACTTTCCGCAGGAATTGGTACTTATAGTGCGTACTTATCTGGTTCTAATGTTAATATTGATTTTACTCCAAACGTTGCACTTGGTGTTACTCACCATATCAATACCATAAGGGTTTCTATTGCAGATACTACTTCAGTTGGTGTCGGAACTTATACTATGGATACTGCACGATTAGACTCCAGAATAACATCTATTGCGTCTACATCTTCTCCAGTAGCAACATCAGTTGCCCAATATCCATCAGGTGACTTTGATTGTGCATACTATATCGCAACTATTGAAGATAAGACAAATTCTCAATATCAAATCTCCGAAATTACTCTTGTCAGCGATTCTAGAGATGCATATATTTCTGAGTTTGGTAATTTGGAGACCGGATCTAGTATTGGTTCTTTTGATGCTCAACTATCTGGTAGCAATACTGAACTTACATTTACTCCAATTGCATCTGCAGATGTTGAAGTTCGTGTTTTCCAAAACGCACTTCGTTTAATAGATACTAACAATACTAATACCAGAATTGACCTTACTAATGCATCAGTCTTAACTGGAAATGGAGACTACACTGGAACAGATAGTGATATTAAGAGAGAGTTTCAGTTAACTCATAAACAACTTCCAATTTTTGAAAGATACTTTGTTGGTAGCGCATCCACTGTCGTTAGTGTTGCTAAAGATACGATTCAGGTTCCAAATCATTTCTTTGTCACTGGAGAGGAATTAGTTTATGAACATGCCGGTGCAGGAACAACTCAGGCAATTGAGATTAGTTCTACAAATATTCCTGGAGTTGGTGTAACAGATAAACTTCCTACTACTGTGTATGCTATTAAGGTTGATGATATTTCAATTAAACTTGCAGGTAGTGCTGAGAATGCACTCAAAACTGTTCCAACATCTTTAGATATTACTTCTGTTGGTATTGGAACTTCTCACTCACTTACTGCTAAGCAGCAAAACTCCAGAGTCGTTCTTTCTATTGATAATGTAATTCAATCTCCAATTGTCTCTAGTGCAGTTACAACAACCTTGTCAGAAGAGTTTAAAGTAACTGAAAATATACTGACATTGAGTGGTATTACATCAATCTTTGGTGGCAATCTACTTGAAATTGGTAATGAGGTTGTAAGGGTTGAAGCAGTTGGTGTTGGAAGTACTAACATATTGAGAGTTAGAAGAAGTTGGATGGGAACTGGAATTTCAACCCATTCAAGTGGTGAGTTAGTGACAAAAGTTGATGGTGACTATAACATCATAGATAACAAAATTAGTTTCATATCTCCTCCAAAAGGATTAACTCCAATTGGAACAACTACAGGAAGTCCAAGTGATGTGGATTATGTTGGTATTGCCACTCATTCTACATTTAGCGGAAGATCATTTATGAGATCTGGTATACCTGATACCACCACTGAACCTTATGCACACAATTATGTTTTTGATAATGTATCATCACAATTTACTGGTTTTGATACTTCATTCAATTTGAAGTCAAGTGGTTTGGATGTGACTGGATTCTCTACAGATAATGCAGTTATTTTGGTCAATCAGATATTCCAAGGACCACAAGCAACTCAAAAGAAAGGAGATTATACCCTTAGAGAGAATGCTGGTATTACTAGTGTAAACTTCACTGGAACAATTTCTTCAATAACATCTGATATCAATAGCGCAAATGTTCCTCTTGGAGGAGTTATCGTTTCTGTTGGTTCTACTGAAGGATTTGGATATCAACCACTGGTTGCTGCTGGAGGCACTGCTACTGTATCGGGTCTTGGAACTATTTCTTCTATCAGTATTGGAAATAGTGGTTCTGGATATAGAGCAGGAATCCAAACTGTTGTAAACGTTGGAGTTGCGACGTTCAGTACTGGAACTCCTAACATTGAATTTATCGGTACTGCTGCTATCAGTGGTGGACATATTGTAAGTGTTGCTATTACTAATCCAGGAATTGGATATACTTCCACAAATCCGCCACTCATTATCTTTGACGATCCATTATCTTATTCAAATATTCCTCTTGTTTATAGTTCTTCTTCCACTTCTGGTTCAGGAAGTCAAGCAACTGCTAATATTGTAGTTGGTCAAGGTTCTAGCATTATTGAATTCTCTATTAAAAATAGTGGTTATGGATATGGCCAGGGTGAAATCTTAACAGCATCTATTGGTGGACTTACAGGAATTCCAACAAATCCAACACTTTCATATGAGGAATTCCAACTCACAGTCGAGACAACTTATTCTGACAGCTTCTCTGGTTGGTCTATTGGAAATCTTTTAGTTATTGATAATATTGATAACTTATTTGATGGTTCAAGAAAGTCGTTCCCAATTAAAGTTGGATTGAATCAAAAAACCATTAGATCTTCTGCAGGTTCTTTGATTGATGTTGAGGCAACACTACTTATATTTGTTAATGATATTCTCCAGGTTCCTGGAGAAGGATATACATTTGATGGTGGTAGTTTTATTAACTTCACAGAAGCACCAAAAGTAGGAGATACAACAAAGATTCTATTTTATCAAGGTTCTTCTTCTGTAGACGTTCTTGATGTTGATATATTAGAGACTATTAAGAAAGGCGACACTGTTAGATTAGATGATGACGATTTCACTTTCCAACAAAAAACCAGAGCAGTTTATAATGTAAATTCTGCCGACACAATTGATACAAATCTATACGCTGGTCCAGGAATAACCACAGACGAATCTTATAATAGACCCGTTAAGTGGTGTAGACAAACTGAAGATAAATTTGTAAACGGTGAGTTTGTCGCAAAAGATAGAATTATCTACGAACCACTGATTCATCCAAATACAAGAATCATTCAGTCTGTTGGTGTTGGATCTACATTTATCTTTGTTGAAAATGTAAGAACGTTCTTTGATAATGCAAAAGAGAATACGACTGACAACAAGCATATTAGACTAACATCTCAAGACGTTATTGTTGGTGCTTCCGCAACTGCAGTCGTATCTGGATTGGGAACTATCAGTTCTATTTCTATTACCGGAAGTGGTATTGGATATACTTTCACCCCTTCCATAACTATCGCAAATCCAGTCGGATTGGGAACAACACAAAGAGCATCGGCAAATGTAACTATTTCTGGAGTTGGTACAGTTTCTGCAATAACTGTTTCTTCGCCAGGAACTGGATACACTTCCACAAATCCACCAGTAGTTTTGATCGAAAAATCAAGAACTCCCGTTGAAGAAATCAAGACTGTATCCTATACAGGCGACTTTGGAATTATCTCGGGAGTTTCTACAACTTCTGTTGGTGTTGCTTCTACTGGTATTGTATTTGACCTTGTTATTCCAAGTGATTCTCCATTCAGAGATTCTAATATTGTTGGAACTGCAATTACAGTAAGTGGAATTCAGACTGGATACTACTTTGTAACATTGAAAACAAATCTTGGTCTTGGAGTAACATCCTTGAAGCAAGATAATAGTGTTGTTGGTGTTGGTTCAACTTTCCTCGACAACATCTATGAAGTCGCTGCTGTTTCTATAGCACAAACTGCGGTTCAAGGTATTGGCATTACATATGTCGCCCAAGTCACAGTTAGTGTTGAAGACTTTAATGGTCTTGTTGGAACAGGATATAGCAACTTCTTCGGTGAGTATAGTTGGGGCAGAATTGCAATTCCAACTAGAACTGATGCAAATGTATTTACATCATATAATAATGGGTTAGTTGGAGTTTCTACATCTCCAATCGTTGAGAGATTTGACCCGCTCAAGTATTTAAACTATAACTAATAAATAAATAAAAACTCGCAAAAATGTCTGCAATTATAACTGACCAATTAAGGATTTTAAATGCAAAGAATTTTGTAGCAGCAGCGACTTCATCTACAAATGCATACTATTCATTTGTGGGTTTGCCGAACGCTACTAATTATTCTTCAACTTGGGATAATGATCCTCCTGCTCCTAAGGATTCCTTTGAGCAGGAAAATGATTATTGGGATACAATGATTGCTGTGAAGAAAATTGGAGGGAGTGATGTCCGCCAAGTAATTAAAAAAATTACCTGGAAATCGGGAACTACTTATGATATGTATCGTCATGATATAAGTAGAACCAATACATCAAAACCTTCAGGTGCAACAAGTTTATATTCCGCAAATTATTATGTTGTAAATGAGGATTTTCAGGTTTATATTTGTCTTGATAACGGAACAGATCCAGAAAATACAACTGGCAAACCATCTTTAGATCAACCAACATTTACTGACCTAGAACCGAGAACTGCTGGAGACAGTGGTGATGGATATATTTGGAAATATCTTTATACAATTAAGCCAAGCGATATTGTAAAGTTTGATTCTACAAACTTTATGCCAGTACCAAGAGATTGGGATTCAAATACAACTGATGCGCCAGTTAGAAATAATGCAAATACAAGTGGACAATTAAAGGTTGTCACGGTTACTAATAGGGGTGCAGGCATTGGTACTGCAAACAGAACTTATACTGGAGTTCCTATTAAAGGAGACGGTTCTGGTGCAGAAGCAACTATCGTTATCAATAATGATTCTAAATTAGAGTCTGTAACAGTTTCCAAGGGTGGATCAAATTATACTTATGGAACTGTTGATTTAGTGGCAGGAAATGTTCCTACTGGGACAACGTTACCTATTTTCAACGTAATTATTCCTCCACAAGGAGGACATGGTGCAGATATTTACAGAGAACTTGGAGCATATAACGTTCTGGTTTATTCTAGAATTGAAAATGATACTGAGAATCCAGACTTCATCACTGGCAATCAAATTGCTAGAGTTGGACTTATTGAAAATCCAGAAGCATTCAACTCTTCTACTACACTGACTTCTGATAAGGCAAGTGCATCTTATGCATTGAAATTAGTTGGCACTGGATATAGCACTACGACATTTACTCCCGATGCAGAGATTATTCAAACTGTTGGTCTGGGTTCCACTGCTGCTGGTAGAGTAATTTCTTATGATCAGAACACTGGAGTGCTGAAGTATTGGCAAGATAAGAGTATTGTTGGATTTAATAGTGATGGTTCGTTAAAAACAAATCCGAAATATGGATTCAACCTGAACAGATTTACTTCAGACCCTGATTATGGGAATAGTGGCACTGTAAATATTATCGGTGGTAGCGCCACTTTAGGTATTGACACTAATTTTACGGGTGTTTCTACCTCAATAAATAATAGGACATATTACCTTGGAAACTCTTTTACCAATGGTGTTGCCAATCCAGAAGTTAAAAAATATTCTGGAAATATAATTTACGTAGATAACAGACCTTCTATCACAAGGTCAACTAATCAAAAAGAAGATATCAAAGTCATTTTGCAATTCTAAGGAATCATGCCCCAGGAAACTAATCTCAATACTGCACCATATTTTGATGATTTTGATCCTCAAAATAACTATTTTAAGGTTTTATTTAAACCAGGATATCCTGTTCAGGCTAGAGAATTAACAACTCTTCAATCAACTTTACAAGATCAGATTGAAAAGTTTGGTAATCATATCTTCAAAGAGGGAGATTCTGTAACAGGTGGAGGTGTTCGTTACAATAATAATCTTGATTGTGTTCTTATTAATACAAACTTCTCAGGAATTAGTGTTACTAATTATGTTGATGATTTAAATGACAAAGTATTAACAGGTTCTGTTTCTGGGGTTAGAGCGAAAGTAAAAGCACATCTGAATGTAAGTGCTTTTCCTGGTCAACCATATACTTTATACCTTAATTATATTAGTTCTTCGGTAGATGGGAGCACTGATGTATTTCTTGATGGAGAATCATTACTTGTTGATATTGGTTTTTCAAATAATTTTGTAACTTTTCAAGATGGAGAAGCAGTTGCTACTGCAATCGCACAAAATGCTACTTCAACTGGATCTTCAGCAGTTTTAGATGAGGGAATCTATTTTATTAGAGGATATTTTGTAGAGATTCCTAAACAAACGATTATTTTAGAACCATATAACAATTTTCCAACATATAGAATTGGTTTAGAGGTTGTTGAAGAGTTAGTTAATTCTGATATTGATTCAGATCTCAATGATAATGCTCAAGGATTTTCAAATTATACTGCTGCAGGCGCAGACAGATTAAAAATTAGAGCATATTTAACGAAAAAACTGCTTGATCAGGCAAAGTATGAAAATTTTATTGAATTGATGACGGTTAATGGTGGTGAAATCACTTCCATTAGAAAAGATACAGAGTATAATGAGATTGGAAAAGAATTTGCAAGAAGAACTTACGATGAGTCTGGCGATTATTATGTAAAAGAACCAACTCTTGAAGTCAAGGAAACTTTAAACAATTTAAAAGGGAATAGAGGAGTTTTTCTTGATACTCAAGCAACTTATAATGGAAATGTACCATCGGAAAGTCTGGGCACATATGCAATTAGTCCATCTAAAGCATACGTAAGAGGATATGAGGTAGAAACTGTCAGTCCAACATATTTGGACTTTGAAAAACCAAGAACTACAAAACTTTTATCAAATCAAAGCATTAATTATACAACTGGATCAACATATGGTCTTAACAGAGTAAGTGGTTCTCCAATTATTGGATTGTCTACATCTTATACTGTAAGTTTAAGAGATAATAGAATTGGTGCTACTAAAACTGCTGCTGCAGGTAAAGAAATTGGTGTAGCAAGAGTTTATGACTTTGCATTAGAGTCTGGTTCTTATAGTACAAATAATGCAGATGCAAACGTATGGGATGCTTCTCTGTTTGACATTCAACCATACACTACAATTACATTAAATCAAAATATTACGTTGTCAACTCCAACGTATATTAGAGGAAAAGCAAGCGGTGCTACTGGATTTCTTAGATATGGCATAACAAATGCCGGTATTATCACTGCATACAACACGCATGGTAGATTTGCTCAAGGAGAAGAATTTGAATTTGATAGTGTAGAAAATACTAGAGTATCAACCGCAGTAACTGCATATACTACAAAAGACGTTCAGTCAATCTTTGGTATTGTTGGTAGTGCATCTACATTTAATGCTGATGTTATACAAACTCCTTTAACAAATCTTGGTCAAGTTAATATTACTGGAAATAGTGGTGGTATTAGTACAGTAACTAACACAGATTTATCCAAATTCTTTGTCGGAATTACTACTGTTGGAGATTTGGTATCTTATTCTGTTCCGGGACTTACTGTTCCAACTTTCTCTAAGATTGAGTCTGTTTCTCAACATACGCTTACTTTATCAGGAATTACTAGTGTAACTGATGTTTGTGATGGAAGTCTCCCAAGTTCTAATATCAACCCAGGTGATTTTACAATCCTTTCTTCTAGTTTCCAAGAAGGTTTAGATAAAACTCTTTATACAATTCTTCCAAAGCAAAAAATTGCTTCTGTTGATCTAACTAATTCTAATTTAACTATTAGAAAGCAGTTTGACGTTAATATTACTGCTAACTCTACTGGTTCTGTTTCTTCTGGTTCTGCTCTCGAAACTTTCTTACCTTTTGATGAGGAAAGATATGTTCTCATTAGGACTGATGGCGTCACTGAAGCATTAAGTACAGATAAGTTTGCATTTGGTTCTGGTGGAACAACTATAACAATTAATGGACTAGGAACCAATAGTCCTGCTAAGTTGATTGCTACTCTAAGAAAGGCAGATGTAAAGTCTAAAATTAAGAATAGAAATAAAGTAAAGACAATTACTGTCTCAAAATCAAAATATCAGCAATCGGGTATTGGAGCAACTACTTCAAATGATGGTCTTACTTATGGTACTGGTTATGGTACTAGAGTTCAAGACCAAGAAGTTTGCTTACTTCTTCCAGATGTATTTAAAGTTCATGGAGTTTTTGAATCTTCAACAACATCTGATGCAAATCTTCCAAAACTAACTCTTACTTCACTTTCTGGACCTACTAATAAGACTGGTGATCTTTTAGATGGAGAAGAGTTTACAAGTAGTAATAGTAATTTTGTTGGAATTTATCTCAATTCTGTTGATGATTTAAATATCAATTTTATTGCCCAAAATGGCAAGAATTTAGTTGCAGGTGAAACAATTACCTTTAAAGAGTCTGGAATCACTGCACTTGTATCAGTAATTGATAACGGAGATAATAATATCAGTGCGAATTTTACCTTTGACAATGGACAAAGAGATACAATTTATGATTATTCTAGAATCATTAGAAAGTCAAATGTTAAGGAACCAGAAAAGAGACTGAAAATTGTCTATGAGTATGCAGATTTCTCGTCATCTGATACTGGAGATATCACTACAATTAATAGTTATGATGCTTTTGGATACTGTCGTCTCCCCAAGATAAATGGAGTTAGTGTTTCTGATATAATTGACATTAGACCCAGAGTTTCTGAATTTACCTCAACAACTTTATCTCCATTTGAATTTAATGGTAGAGAGTTTACTGCTGATGGAAACTCTGCTGCTAATATTCTAGCTTCAGATGAATCTATTCTTCTAGACTATTCATTCTACTTACCTAGAATTGATAAAATTTACTTAAGCAAGGATGGGACTTATCAATTAATTAAAGGAATTGCTGCTGAAACTCCACTTCCACCAAATAATATTGAAAACTCTTTAGAAGTTGCAACATTAACTCTTCCTGCATATCTTTGTAAGGTAGAAGCAGTTGACGTTTCTTTGAATAGTCATCCAAGATATACGATGTCTGATATCAAGAAACTTGATACAAGAATCAAAAATCTTGAATTCTACACATCACTTTCGATGATAGAATCAGACACTTCAAACCTCTTTATCAGAGATGTAAATGGACTTAATAGATTTAAGTCTGGATTCTATGTTGATGATTTCTCAACAACAAGAACTCAAATTAAGAAAACAATTGTCAAGAATAGTATTGATATTAAAAATTCAGTATTGAGACCGTCTCACTATACTGATGAAATTGATTTAGTTCTTGGTTCCAATACACTTATTGGAATTGGAACAGCTTCTGACCCAACTGTTGATCAAGCGTTTGCTACAGATTTGTCTACAGCAAACATCACAAAGACAGGTAGAGTTCTTACATTAGATTATGGAGAAGTTTCATATATTACTCAGAATTTTGCATCTAGGACCGAAAATGTAACTCCATTCTTGGTTAATTATTATGCAGGAACTATTGAACTCAATCCAGCTTCGGATACTTGGTGTGATACCACTAAACTTGCTGCAAAGACCATTGAGGTTAAAGGCAATTATGTTAAAACGATGTCACAATTGGAAGCAGAGGGATACGATCCAAAATCTGGATATGGTCCTGTTGTTTGGGGCTCTTGGAAGACTACTTGGACTGGTGAAGATACCAAGAAACATAGTGATAGTGCTTGGCAGGGAAATCAATTTATTAGAACAGATTTCCAGACAGTAACAAAAACTGGATCGAAAACTAGAAACGGAACAAGAAAACTTACTAAAGAAATATTTGATGATGTATCTCTAGGAAATAATACACTTAGCACTCAAATTGTACCATACTTAAGATCAAGAAATATTGAGTTTACCTCAAAGAGAATGAAACCATTTACTAGATTATATGGTTTTCTTGATGGTCAAGATGTAAACGAGTACATCGTAGCAAAATTATTAGAAATTGAAATGACTTCTGGTGTTTTTGAACCAGGAGAAACTGTAGAGGGAAGAATTATTTTCACGGATTCTAATCTCAATTCATCACAGACTGCACTTCAAAATCAGGCTGATTCTCTTTCCGGTTCATCAAATATGCCTATTGGCAGATCTGGACTCGACTCTGAAGATGATGAACCAGTTTTAGTATCACCAGATAAAAGTGCTCCTAAAATTACATTTAGAGTTGCACAATCTAACCACAAGTATGGTCCATATAATGATGCCACGACAGTATTTGTCAATAATCCTTATAACAAAGATCAGATTATTCCTAAATCATATTCATCAACTTCTACTATTCTGAATATTGATACATTCAGTTTATCTGAAAAGAATACCAATGATTTCTTTGGATATGTTCAAATTGGCATGAAACTTGTTGGTAAAACGAGTAAAGCAGAAGCAAAAATTGCTAATGTAAGATTATTCTCGGATATTAATGGAACTATACTTGGTACAGTTTTTGTTCCAGATCCAAATGTAGCAACTAATCCCCGTTTTGAATCAGGAACAAAAGTCTTTAGACTTACTAGTGATAAAGACAACTCACAAATTCCTGGATTTGTTACTACTAGTGCTGAAGAAAGATTTGAGTCTAGAGGTACTTTAAATAAAACTCAAGAGAATATTTTATCAGTAAGAAATGTTAGAGTAGATACTCAAACACAACAAGAGTCTGAATCGATTTCTTCAGAAAATACCACTACTGTAGGAACAACTGTTGTTGGAACATACCAACCGCCACCACATGGCGATCCCGGCGGCGTTGTGGTCGGACCTGAAAATCCATCAACACCATCAACACCATCATCACCACCACCATCATCACCAGGGCCAGGAACAGAAACTTTTGTTCCTGTAACATCGGATACTGCAAACACGATTAATCCTGAGGCGACAAACGTTGATATAGCAGTTCTTAATGGTGTACAGGCGGCTTACGTTGACATATTGGGCAGAAGACCTGAAACAGGTGGCGAAGCATATTGGACTGACACAAGATATCCAGAACTAATAAATCAGGGGTTATCACAATCCCAAGCACTTGCCCAAATTAGAACAGATATTGCAAGTGGTCCAGAAGCAGTATACTTCGATAAAGGAGAAATTGCTCGGCAGTACCAACAATATCAAATTACACAATCTACAGCATCTCCTGGTGCAACATTTACTAGTAATTCAGTCGATGCCCGCACCGTGACCCCGTCGCGGGCAGCAAATACACAAGAAAACCTTGAAGAAAACCTTATCATAGCATCTTATCGACAAAATCTGGGCAGGACGCCAGTACAATCAGAGATTGACGATTGGCAAGCGCACGTTGCTGCAAACGGTGGTAATCTTAATGATATTCTATCTGGAATTGAAAACCATCCGACATCACTTACGCAGAGATGTTCAAATGGTAGAGATCCTCTTGGACAATCCTTCTTTATTAATGAAGATAGTGGCATCTTTGTAACTTCTGTAGATGTTTACTTCAGAACAAAAGATGCAACTTTACCAGTTACAGCACAACTTCGTCCAACAAAACTTGGAATTCCAACTAGCGAAATATATCCATTCAGTGAAGTTGTTATCGATCCTGATGATGTTGTAGTTTCTAATGATGCATCTCTTTCTACCAAAATTACATTCAAGTCTCCAGTTTACTTAACTGGTGGTGAATATCATTCTATAGTACTGCTTTCTGATAGTAATGAATATACTGTTTGGATTTCTAGACTTGGTGAAGTTGATGTAACCACTGCAAATGAAGATGAATCTAGACAAGTTGTTGTTACTGCACAACCACTTCTTGGTTCTCTATATAAGTCGCAAAACGGAGAAACTTGGAATCCAAGTCAATATGAGGATCTTAAGTTTATCTTAAATAGAGCAATATTTGCTCCTCAAGGAACAGTTAATTTCTATAATCCAATTACAAATATTGATACAGATAATTCAAAATTTGTAATTAAGGACGCTATAGAAATTTCTTCCAATAGAATTAGAGTTGGTCTCGGTTCTACTCTACAAGAACCCAATTTGACTTTTGGAAACACTATCAGTCAGCACGGTTCTAATGCAACTGGCAATTATGTTGGTTCTGCAGGAACAGCAACTGGTTCCTTAACTATTACTAACTCTGGTATTGGTTATACTCCTTCTTCTGGTTATTTTGTATATTCAAATGTTACTGCTAGTAATGTCACTGGAACTGGAAGAGATGCAACCGTAAACCTTGCTATTGAAAATGGAGTTGCTATTGCAGCAACCATCTCCAATGGTGGAACTGGATATTCTATAGGTGATGTATTGACGGTAACCAATGTTGGTTTAAATTCTCTTGGACGAAACATTAGACTCTCGGTTGGTGATATTACAGGGATCAATGAATTGATTATTGATAATGTTCAAGGAGACTTCCTGGTTGGATCTGTTGGAACAATGAGGTATACCAATAACTCTGGTATAACTACAGACATAAACTCAAGTAGTGGTGCAAATGTTACCATACCCGCAGCACCAACTAATATAACCGACGGTCTACACATCAAGGTTAATCAAAAGAACCACGGTATGCATTCTACTATCAATAGAGTTCAGATTGCTGATGTTGCTGGAGACGTTCCGTCAACCAAATTGACTGCAAACTATCCAACATCTTCTACTGCTGACATTACTGTTGCAGATGCAAGCAACTTTGGAACATTTGAGAACGTGGGAGTTGGAACTACAAATCTTGGATATGCCAAGATTGGTGAAGAGATTATTTCTTATAGCGGAATATCTGGCAATAATCTGACTGGAATTACTCGTTCTGTTGATAGCACTCTTGCGTTTGGATATGACGCTGGAGACTTCATTCAGAAGTATGAATTGGGATCTGCTTCTCTTCGTAGAATCAATAAGATTCATAACTTGGCAGACTCTACACTAACAGATTCTATTGGATTAGACTTCTATAATATTAAACTTAATATGTCAGAAGATGGTGTAGACAGAAGTGTTGGAACAAGTTTCCCAAAACTTTATCTCAATAGCACCAAGTCTGCAGGTGGAAATAAGATTAAGACTACTGAAAACATTCAGTATGAAATCATTACACCAATTGTTGAAAATATTACTCCTCAAGGAACCAATATTGAAGCACAGGTTAGAACGATTAGTGGTACTAGTATTGATGGAACTGAAATTTCTTATATTGATAAGGGATTTGAACCAATTACACTGAATGGAGAGAACTATCTGGATTCTTCAAGACTTATTGCATCTAGAATCAATGAAACTAACTTGCTTCCTACTCTGCAAGGAAATAAATCATTGACTCTTGCATTAACATTAACGTCTGCGAATGCCTCCCTTTCTCCTGTTATTGACTTAAATCGTGTCGCAATGATTCTTACCTCAAATAGAGTCAACAGACCAATCACAGATTATGTAACTGATAATAGAACTTCAAACCTTCTTAATGATCCGAACGCATTTGTTTATGCATCTACTCCAATTTCCTTGGAAGCACCTGCAACTGCTATTAAGATCTTCATGGCTGCGAACATCAATAGATTTAGTGATGTCAGAGCATTCTATGCAATTGCAAATGAAGAAACTGACCAATTAATCTATCAACCATTCCCAGGTTATTCAAACCTCCTCCAGAGTGGTCAGGTCATTGATAGTTCACAAAACGATGGTTCTCCAGATAAGTTCTTTACTAAGTCGGATACACTCGCACTGATTGAAAGTCAAGTAAGATATAATGACCTTGAATTTACAATTGATAATCTACCATCCTTTAAATACTTCAGTGTAAAACTTGTTGGTACTTCAACAAACCAAGCATATCCACCAAGAATTAGGGACTTTAGAACCATCGCCCTTGCATAATTATGGACTATACAAAAGTAGAGGGTCATGTAAGTCTTGTACGTGACCCTGATACAAACGCAATTTTAAATGTAAACATGAATGATTATGAAAAGTATATTGCCCAAAGACAAGAAAAACAAAAAGAAGATCACAGAATAGAAAACATCGAAAATGAAGTTTCTGAGATTAAATCAAACCTTGACGAAATCAAAGATCTTCTTAAAAATCTATCCAAATGATTTGTAATCGAAGTCGTTCCCCTAAATATTACAGGATAAGTCGTACAAATGGCGCAACCAGCATCTAGACAAGAATTAATAGATTATTGTAAAAGGCAATTAGGAGCTCCAGTCCTCGAAATTAACGTTGCCGATGAGCAAGTAGACGATCTTGTAGATGATGCGCTACAATATTTTCATGAAAGGCATTTTGATGGAGTAGTACAGACATATTTAAAATATAAAATAACTCAAGAAGATATTGACAGAGGAAAGGGGACAAATTCAGTAGGTATTGTAACAACAACAGCAGATGCAACTATTGTTGGAACAGCAACAACATTTAGTTATACTGAAAATAGTAACTACATCCAAGTTCCTCCTTCAGTAATTGGTGTTAATAAAATTTTTAGATTTGATAGTAGCACAATATCAGGTGGAATGTTTAGTCTAAAATATCAATTGTTTTTGAATGATATATACTTCTTCAGTTCGATGGAGATGTTGACATATGCAATGACAAAGACAACTCTTGCTGATATTGATTTTTTATTGAATCCAGAAAGTCAAATTAGATTTAATCAAAGACAAGATAGATTATATCTGGATATAGATTGGGACAGCATTTCAGTAGATGAATATATTATTTTAGATTGTTGGAGACTTTTAGATCCCAATGATTTTACAAGAGTTTATAATGATTCATTCTTAAAAAAATATTTGACAGCATTAATTAAAAGACAATGGGGTCAAAATTTAATTAAATTCCAAGGAGTAAAATTACCTGGTGGTATAGAACTTAATGGAAGACAGATATATGATGATGCTCAGAGAGAACTTGACCAGTTGTTAGAGAAGATGTCTAATACATATGAACTTCCACCTTTAGATATGATTGGATGATATGCTTAACCCATTTTTTCAGCAAGGTTCAAAAACAGAACAGTCTTTAATACAAGACTTAATTAATGAGCAACTCCGTATGTATGGAGTAGAAGTTTATTATATTCCAAGAAAATATGCTACAACAAATACTATTATAAGAGAAGTTATAGAATCTAAATTTGATGATGCACATCCTCTTGAGGCATACTTAAACACTTATGAGGGATATGATGGGCAGGGAACTATTCTGTCAAAGTTTGGTGTTCAACCTTTAGATGATTTAACTCTTACAATCTCAAAAGAAAGGTTTGAAGAGTATATCACTCCTCTTACAAAAAACTTAGCAGATATTGAACTTGCTACTAGACCAAAAGAAGGTGATTTAATATATTTTCCATTAGGAGATAGACTTTTTGAAATTAAGTTTGTAGAACATGAAAAACCATTCTACCAACTTCAAAAAAACTATGTTTATGAACTGACTTGTGAACTCTTTAGATATGAAGATGAAGTTCTTGATACTGGAGTTGATAAGATTGATGATAATGTTAAGGATGAAGGTTATATTCAAACTCTGACTCTTGTTTCTAGCGCGGCAACAGCAACAGCAAATACTTATATTGTTAATGGTGGTGTAAGACTCTTCACACTTTCAAATAGAGGTGACGGATACTCTTCAGCACCAAGAGTTGCTATTTCTTCTGCGCCAGCGGGTGGACTCACTGCTGTTGGTGTTGCAACTATGATTGGCGGATTAGTTGACTGTACTGGAGATAAATCAGATTCTAAGGTTCAGGGTGTAGAAGTAGTAAATGCTGGTCATGGGTACACTGTAGCACCTTCTGTGGCGTTCTTTGGGGGTGGCGGAGCAGGTGTAGCAGCAACCGCTACAATCGGAGATGGTGTCATTGGTATTGTCACTGTCACAAGCGGTGGTTCTGGATATAGCACTTCACCAGGTGTTTCTTTTACAAACGAAGTATTCCTTTCTGGAGTTGCGACTGCTACAGCAAGGGCACACGCATACATCAGTGGTGCGGGTATTGTAACAGCAGTCTACATTACAAATGCTGGTCTTGGATACAGTGTTACTCCAACTGTTCAAATTTCTGCACCAGTTGGTTTTGGTGCAACTGTTGGAATTGGTACATTTACTTATAACGAAGTTATCACTGGAAGTGTAAGTGGAAATACAGCTCGTGTAAGAGAGTGGGATGCAACAACAAATACTTTAGAAGTTGCAAATCTCACTGGAGACTTCTTATCAAGTGATATTATTCAAGGTGCAGAATCTGGAGCAATTTATAAGATTAGAGTTGTTAATACAGATAATCTTGTAGATCCATACGCTCAAAATGATCTATTTGAGAGTGAAGCATCTAGTATTCTTGACTTCAGCGAACGCAATCCTTTTGGGAATCCATAAATAGTATATCGTATTGGTTGAAAGATGTTTGAGTATTTTTACCACGAAATATTAAGAAGAACCGTCATTGGATTTGGATCACTCTTTAATGATATTAATATCCGTCATACGGATTCTTCTGATAATACTGTAAGTGAACTTAAGGTTCCACTTGCATATGGTCCTACTCAAAAGTTTCTTGCCAGACTGGAGCAGGTATCAGATCTGAATAAATCAACTCAACTTTCTCTCCCAAGAATGTCTTTTGAGATGATTGGTTTGAATTATGATCCTTCCAGAAAAGTATCCTCTACTCAAACATTTATTTCTGCACTTGGTAGTGATAAGAAAAAGGTACGAAAGACCTTTATGCCCGTTCCATATAACATGGCATTTGAGTTAAGCATATATTCAAAATTAAATGATGATATGCTTCAAATTATAGAGCAGATTTTACCATATTTTCAACCTTCATATAATCTGACTGTTGATCTTGTAGATCAAATCGGAGAGAAAAGAGATATTCCTGTGATATTTGAAGGTATTACAATGTCTGACGACTATGAAGGAAACTATCAGACAAGAAGGTCTCTTATCTATACTTTGAGATTTACTGCAAAGTCTTATCTATTTGGTCCAATCTCCGATCCTTCCAAGGATATTATCAGGAAGGTTTCTGTTGGATATATCACTGGAGAAAAAACAGATACACCAACCAGAGATGTTACATACAGTGTTCAACCAAGAGCAACGGAAAGTTATTCAAACAACGTTGTAGCAACACTTTCTGCTGATATTACAGACATCGCAACTATCATTCAAGTTAGTGATGCAAACTCTATTGCAGTTGGTGGAGTTCTTGTTATTGATAATGAGAACTTCCGTGTTGCATCTAAGTCTGGAACTAAGATTACTGTTGAAAGAGGATATGACTCTACAACTTCTACTAACCACGTATTGGGAGCAGATATTAAGTTAATAACTGCAGCAGATGCAGACCTTATCCAATTTGGCGACAACTTCGGTTTTGATGAGATTTGATTTCTATGACAAATAAATTTGACGATCTAAATGACACTTTCAATGTTGCGGGAGATGTAGTTTCAACAGCAACAGAAAAAACTGAAATTATTCCTAAACAAGAAAAATATGAGAAACCAGTTTTAGATGATGTTAGGAAAGATTATGAATATACAAGAGGAAATTTATATTCAATTATCGAAAAGGGTCAAGAAGCAATCAATGGTATTCTTGAGTTAGCGCAAGAAAGTGAGATGCCAAGAGCATATGAAGTTGCTGGTCAACTTATTAAGAATGTCTCTGATGCAACAGATAAATTAATGGATTTACAGAAAAAGTTAAAGGATGTAGAGGAAGAATCTAAATCTAAAGGTCCTCAAAATGTTACCAATGCATTGTTTGTTGGTTCAACTGCAGATTTAGCAAAAATGCTTAAGCAACAAAAAACAAACGATAAATAGATAAAAAAGTAAAATGGCAGCGACTCCTGCAGTAAATATAACAATACCTCAAGGTGCAGATTTCAGTCAGGTTTTTACCGCAAAAGAGACTGATGGATCTGTAAGAGATTTAACTGGTTATTCTGGATCTGCTAAAATTAAAAAGCATCCGAGTTCATCATCTTCTAGTGATTTTACCATTGGCATTACAAGCACTTCTGGAGAAGTTTCTATTGCAATGACCTCAGGAGTAACTGTTGCCCTTAACTCTGGTAGATATTATTACGATATAAAAATTGTGTCTGGTATAGGTACAGTTTCTCGTCTTGTAGAGGGAATGGCATTTGTCACTGCCGGTATCACAACCTGAAAATTTTAATAAATAAGACAGGAAGAAAAATTCCAAAGTACCCCTGTTGCTAATAAAATGTCTAAGGATGAGTTGCCGTCAATAGAAGATTTTAATATAGATGATAACCTCCCTTCTATCAAAGATTTTATTGCAGAGGAGAAAGCAGAGGAACTTCCTTCTGTAGAAGATTATGTTGAAAATAAAGAAGAAATAATAACTGAAGCAACTCAAACGATTGAGGATGCAGATGGAAATTCGTTTACAGAAATAAAGGATATTGTTCCACCTTGGCCAGAACTGGTTAAGATGGTTAATGATGTTAGGGCAGATATTCCTGACATTCCAGAAATTAAATATTACGATAAAGAACTTGAAGATCTTGCAGAGCAAATTTCTAGAGTTAGAGATGAGATTTCTGAAGTTCCAGAAGTAAGATACTACGAAAAAGAAGTTGAAACAATCTGCGAACAAATTGATCTTGTTAGAGAGCAAATCAAAGATCTTCCAGAGGTCAAGTATTATGATGAACAAGTCGATGTAATTGAAGATAGAATTGATACTCTCCAGACAGAAGTAACCAATCTTCCAGAAGTAAAGTACTATGATAAAGAAATTGAAGAAATCTGTTCAGCAATTGATCAAGTTCGTTTAGAAATCCCATCATTTCCTAAGTGGATTAGTGAAGTAGATGAAGTTCCTGACTTTTCCTGGATTGGTAAAAATTTCAAAGTTATTGATGAGGACTTTGTTAAAGTTAATGATAGTATTGGCACTTTAAAAGAAAATATTCAACTTGGCATTGAAAAATTAGTTGAAGAAAACGAAGTAAAGCATTTTGAAAATAGCGTTCAGTTTGGAACCGAAGTAAAAGATCTTGATACCAAGTTAAGCGAAGAAAAGGATAAAATTTGGAAGGAACTTCGTAGCTCCTCAATGAGAATTTGGGAATATCATAAGGAGTTTAAAGATGATGATAAGAAGTTAAAAAAGCAAGTAAAAAATGAATATAATTCTCTAAAAAATCAAATTGAAGAAAGACTTGTCAAGTACAATGTTGACAATGTAAAAACTGATGAGTTACTTCTTAATTACTTTAATGAATTAAAAGAAGAGATATCTTCAATTGTAATTCCAGAAGTCAAATATTATGATGATGATATCAAAGGTGTCAAAACAGAATTAAAAGAACTCAAAAATCTTGTAAAACTTATAAAGGTAGAGCAAAAAGAATTGCAGGAGGGTTTACTAAATGAACCCCCAGATAAAAAATTATCTGTAGATGGACAATCTGACCCACTAACTCCATTAGATAAGCAATTTCCAGATTTTAAAACATTAGCAGATCATTATAGATTATTCATTACTAGAACTCAACAACAACTTTCTACAATTGGTGGCGGTGGAGAAACTCGTCTTGAGTTTTTAGATGATCTCGATAGAGACACTGCGTTAGTAGATGGTAAATTCTTAAAATATCAAGCATCAACTAAAACATTTGTTGGTGCTGATGCAAGTGGTGGAGGTTCGACATTAGATGAGGTTTTAACCGCAGGTAATACATCATCAATAGGAATGTCTGTTGGTTTTATCACAGCAACCTCTGCTAGTTTCTCTGGTAATGTTACAGTTGGTGGAACAATTACTTATGATGATGTAACTAATGTTGACTCACTTGGATTAGGTACTTTCAGAAGCGGGGTAGAGGTCAATACAGGGACCGCACAGACTGCATTAATTGTCCGTGGTAATGCAAGAGTTACTGGTATTCTTACGGTTGGTGAAGCATCGGTCACAATTGATGGTGATAACAATATTATTAAAGTTGGCATCGTTACTATTTCAAATAGTGAAGTTGTTATCGGTGAAAATGTTACCATTAAATCTGGTGCAACTGGTATCAACTCTGCGCCAAATGTTTTTTATGTTGCCAAAGACGGTAATGATAATAATAATGGAACATCTATTGATAATGCAAAGTTGACCATTGCTAGTGCTGTAGGAGTTGCACAATCTGGATCAGTCATCAAAGTATTGTCTGGTAATTATGTTGAAAGTAATCCTATTACAGTTCCTGCTTTTGTTTCTGTTGTTGGTGATGACTTGAGAAGTGTCAAGGTCTTACCAAATAACACTACCAGCGATTTGTTTCATGTTAATAAAGGTTGTAAGTTAGCAAATATGACCTTCTCAGGTCATCTTGCTCCGGCAGCTGCAGTTGCATTCCCATCTGCGGGTGCTACTAATGTTGGTGGTGGTAAGTGGAAAGGTCCATATATCCAGAACTGCACTAGTGATACCACTACCGGAACTGGTATCAGAATTGATGGTGATAAAGCTGTCTTGACTAAATCAATGAACGTTGATGCCTTCACCCAATATAATCAGGGTGGTGTTGGTGTTGCAGTTACAAATGAAGGTTATGCACAATTAGTTTCTGTCTTTACTATTTGTTGTGATAAAGCAATCACAGTTCATAAAGGTGGACAAGCAGATTTAGCAAATAGTAACTGTAGTTTTGGAACTCAGGGATTAGTTGCTGATGGTGTGAGTCCACAACAATTTACTGGAATTGTTACTTCTTCTGCAGATGCAGGTCAAGATAATGTAACTATCAACGTTGGGTCGTCAACTACAAGACCTTATGATGGTCAAGTGGTTTATTTTGACCAACTATTTAAGTCTGTTGAAAGTATCACCGTTGGTTCTGGTGGAACTGGATATACTCAAGCACCAACAGTTACGATTGATGCACCTACAGGTCCAAGTGGAGAAACTGCATCGGCATTTGCTACTATTGAAAATGGTGCTGTAACAGAGATTTCTATTATTAGTAGTGGAAGTCAATACACATCAACTCCATCAGTTACCATTTCTAGTCCTCAAAGTGGAATCAACACAGCAACTGCAACTGCCAATATGGCAGATACTTATTTCACAATAAATAGTGCTACACCCATCGTTTCTGGAATTACAACACTAACACTTGCAGAAAACTTAATTAATACGGTTGGAGTTGGTTCTACTGCTTACTTCTTCCAACAAAGTAAGATCGTTGCAAGTTCTCATACATTTGAATATATCGGTTCCGGTAATACTATTACTTTAGCAACACCAAAACGAGGTGGAGTTACCATTCAAGCAAATGAAGTTGTAAGTCAAAATGGTGGAAGAGTAATATATACCAGCACAGATCAGGCAGGTAACTTTAGAATCGGTGACGATCTTCAGATCAACCAAGCAACAGGAACTATTAGTGGAAGAGCATTTTCCAAGAGTTTGTTCTCAGAAATAACACCCTTTATCTTAGCACTCAGTTAAATGGCACAATTAGCTCTCAACAGATTTCAGACAGTAACTTTAGATTTAACAACAGTAAATCAGACAGCATATACTTCTCCCACAGGGTATACCGCGATTGTTCTTTATGCACATATTACAAATATAGCTACAAGTTCAACAACATTTACAATGTCTCACGTTAGATCATCGACATCAACAGAGATTTCAAAGGATGTCAGTGTTCCTCCAAATGATGCGTATGTTCCTATGGATGGAAAACTTGTTCTTGAAACTAATGATTCTATAAAGATATCAGCAGGTTCTAACAGTAGTTTAAAATTGATAATGAGTATCCTGGAGACTGCAAACTGATGCCAAAACTCATTAGTCAAAAAAACTTTCAAAATATTACTGTCAATAGTTTAACAACAACGGCAACTAGTCAGGTCTCTTTAGATATATTTGATGTTGATAGATTTCGTTCCGCAAGATATCAAATACAAGTAACCAGTGGAAGCAGTTATCATACAGTAGAATTTATTGTAGTTCATGATGGAACAACAACCTATAATACAGAATATGCCATTATTAGAACAAACGGCATTTTGGCAACTTTCGATAGTGATATTTCATCTGGAAACGTGAGACTTCTGGTCACACCATCCTCAAATTCATCAACTACATTTAAAACTATAAGAACATCAATAAACACCTAAATAATAAGAGAATTTATACCAATGTCTGTAGTAACTGATCTTGAAAAAAGTTTAGTAAAACTGAATAGTACAACTTATGATTCGGTTGATAAACTTATGAAGAAGGTTGCGAAAGATAATGACATCTCTGCGACAGAACTCCATCATAAGTTCAAGTCTAAACACAATATGATTCCCGACGATTGGATTAAAACACAAATGCAGGAAGGCAATCTACACAAGTGGTTTAAAGGATCCAAGTCTAAAGACGGTAAGTCTGGTTGGGTTAATGTAGTCACTGGTGGTACTTGTGCAAGTGATAAACCTGGCGAAGGAACTCCCAAGTGTGTTTCATCATCTAAAAGAGCAAGTATGACTCCTGCAGAAAGAAAGTCCGCACAAAGAAGAAAGAAAGATGCAGACCCAAACCAACAATCAAAGTCTGGTGCGGCAAAACCAACTTACGTTTCAACCGATAAACCAAAGAATAAAATGAACGAAGCACAAGAAAAGGATCATGAGTATTCAATGGCACGTTCTCAACTTTCTACAGCAGTGAGTGCTGCTAAAAGGTTAAAGAGTAAAATGGGAAAAGGTGAAGGTAATGTTAAAGCTTGGGTTCAATCTAAAATCACAAAAGCTGCAGATTATCTAGACGCTGCAGCAGACTATGTTGATAGTGGAGAAATGAAAATGAAGGAAGAAACCTTCAATGAAGATTCAGATAAGAAAAGTAAAGGTAGTGGAACAAAAGATGCTTGTTATCATAAGGTCAAGTCCCGTTATTCTGTTTGGCCGTCAGCTTATGCTTCTGGTGCATTGGTGAAGTGTCGTAAGGTTGGTGCATCTAACTGGGGCAACTCCACTAAGAAAGAAGGGTTTGAAGGTTTCTATGATCTTCCTGAAATGACTGATCTTCAAATCAATGCCATGAGAAGAGCTGGTATTGAAGTAGAAGTTCTTGATGAAAAATGTTGGAAGGGTTATAAGAAAAAAGGCATGAAGACCATGTTTGGAAAGAGATATCCAAACTGTGTCAAAAAAGAAGAAGCAGAAGTTCGCTATTGCCCTAAGTGCGAAAAGAATGAAACAAGAGAAGAGTGTGCTTATGGTGGCAATTATTGGGATGAAAATTCAATGCCAGCAAAAGGTGCTGAAGAGGTATCTGAAGCAGTAAGAATTCCAGCGAAGACTGGAAATATTGTTATGGTTAATCTTGGATGGAAAGGCAAGTATTATTCTATTAAGATGTTCTTCCCCCAAATTAGCAAACCAAGTAGGAAAGATGTTCAGGATCAGATAGAGAAAATCTATCCTGGTGGAAAGTTGTACACTTTCGTAGTATCTAACTATGAACCAGGAGAACCAATGTTCCACTCAGAAGGTGCAGCATGGACAAAAAAATCAGGAAAGAAAAAGTCTGGAGGACTCAACGAAAAAGGACGAAAGTCTTATGAAAAGGAAAATCCAGGATCTGACCTTAAAGCACCAAGCAAAAAGGTTGGAAATCCCAGGAGGGCATCCTTCTGCGCTAGAATGAAAGGTATGAAAAAGAAACTAACTAGTAAGAAGACTGCTAGTGATCCCGATAGCAGGATTAACAAATCACTTAGAGCTTGGAACTGTTGAGTAATTTATGTCTGATAATGTATATCTTGGTAATCCCAATCTAAAAAAAGCAAATACTGCAATTGAATTTACTCAAGAACAAGTTCTTGAGTTTATGCGATGCAAAGAAGATCCTGTATATTTTGCTAATAACTATATAAAAATTGTTTCTTTGGATGAGGGTCTTACTCAGTTTCATCCATATCATTTCCAAGAAAAGTTAATTAACAATTTTCATGAGAATAGATTTAACATCTGTAAAATGCCCCGTCAAACTGGCAAAAGTACTACAGTTGTTTCTTATCTTCTTCATTATGCGGTATTCAATGACTCTGTTAATATTGG
>Ga0181377_1000045_pt1 | contig 50230 bp, 50 predicted proteins | sample LowvirmetaG_9_FD_130160 | JGI IMG/M metagenome (GOLD analysis project Ga0181377, IMG submission 130160) | Marine viral communities from the Subarctic Pacific Ocean - Lowphox_13 viral metaG | ecosystem: Environmental > Aquatic > Marine > Oceanic | place: Subarctic Pacific Ocean | collected...
TGCTTACCTGTAATTGATTACTGGGGGAAGGAGGATAAGGTCAGAGTTGATGTAAACCCATGGAAATGGAGATTATCAAGGAATGACACACATATCACGCATGATATTCCTGCGAAGCATAGAAGATATGATAAAAATGGAAATGTTTATTCAGTTGGATCTGATGGGTGTGATTATGTGCATACAGACAATTATCAACCAATACCACACATGAATTTTTACACGCCCCAACATGAGCAAATTAGACAACAAATTTTAACTGATATGGATTTTAGAGATGCTAATTTAGAAAATTATAGTAAGTTTATAAATGCAGCAGTCCAGGAGTTACCCGCAGTGCACCATTATTCGTGGTTTGATATTAAAAGAAAAATTTATACATACAAAAGCTATTGGTCAAAACATTGGGCAAGCTTATATGATCGTGTCACTGATGATATTCCAGAAAATAATATGTTTTTTGATAAAAAATGGTCAGAAGTAAGTGATAAAGAGATTGTAAATCTTTCTAATAAGATGGATAATGAATTAGGTGGATGGGTTTTTCATACTAGAGTAGACTTTAATAAGCCCACACCTTGGTATAGCATAGACAAAGATCACCCAATATTAATTCAAGAGTGGTTGCAGGAGAGAAAATAAATGCAGACAGAAAATTTATTTCAAGTTTTTTCACAAATTTTTATTGAAAGTCAACAATCTTTTAATAAATGCGATATTAATTTGAGAACTAAATGCAGGACATTATCAGAAAAACTAAGTAGGATGGTCGAAGAATTAGAAGAAGACCCCTTCAAAGCTGATATATCCTTGCTTGAATCTTTAGAAGAAGATACGCTACGTATACTCAAGTCGTGTACTGAATTAGAAAACAGAAGAGAAATGATTAAAGATTCAGTTAGATCACTCCAAAATTCGACAAAAAATAAAATCGGAAGGAGTAAATAGATGAGAAAAACTGTTTGTTTTGTGACACCAACATATAACGCCTCATTTCACTTAAGAGAGTGTTATGAGTCTTTAAAAGAACAATCTAACCCTAATTGGGAGTGGGTTATTTTAAATGACATGTCTAACGATGATACATTTGAAATTGCAAATGAAATAGTAATGTCTGACGAAAAAGAAAGGGTGACATTTTTTAACCACGATCATAAAAAGTTTGCACTAAAAGGTATATACGATTATTTGCGTAATTATAATGATTTTTCTAAACAAGTTATCGCTATTTTAGACGGAGATGACGCTCTCTGTAATGAGAATACTGTTGACTTAATATTAAAAGAATACGACAAAAATCCTAATCTAGATGCACTTTGGACTGCACATTCTTGGGATATCAACGGTATGAATATTTCTCGAGAACTTCCAGGAAATTTAAACCCATATCAATATCCATGGGTGAGTTCTCACTTAAAAACTTTTAAAGTCAACACATTTAAAAAAATTAAAAAAGAAAATTTTAAAGATTTAGATGGCAACTGGTTTGAGAGAGGTTATGACCAAGCCTTATACTTACCTATTTTACATCTGGCAACAGAAAGAAAGTTCTTAAACGAAACATGCTACCTCTACAGAATTAATTCTAATTCTTTAAAAGTAAGAGACTGGAAAGAGAAAAGTCAAATGGACACGATACGTTTAGTGAGATCAAGAGGGTTAGTGCAATGAGTTTAAGAAAAATTGATAAACCCTGGGGTTCTGAGACAATTTTTGCTGAATCTAAAAAATATGTTGGTAAATTCATGCACATTAAGAAAAATAGTAGAATGAGCTTGCAATACCACGAAGTAAAAGAAGAAACAATATATGTCCAAAAAGGTGTTTTAAGGGTTTGGGAAAGTAAAGATGATAATCAATACATTGATTTGCAACCCGGGAGTATTTACCACGTCAAACCTGGTAAAATTCATAGGTTCGGCGCATCATCTGAACATGTACATTTAATTGAAGTAAGTACACCTGAACTAGATGATGTTGTTAGATTAGCGGATGATTATAAAAGATGAAAATTTTAATGTTAGGAAAACCAGGTGGAACTTTAGCAAGAACTTATGATTGGCACATTGAAGCATTGAATTCAGATGACAAAAAAAGATTTGATGTAGATTGTATTCACGATTTAAACGGTAATGTTGTGATAACAAAATATGATGTATTCTGGTTCTATGCCAAAGCATTTCCATCCGAACTATATTATAAAGTGAAAGAGCTACGACCAGATGCAAAAATAGTGTGTGGTCCTAATATTATGTTAGACAAGCCTGATGTGGGTCTGTCTGACGATTGGGATAAGTGGTATGCTAGTGAATGCCGACCAGACATTCACTTAGACCAGGTCATGTTTTATTCTGACCACGTCAAAAAATTTCTACCAGAAGAATTAAAAAGTGTTGCGAAAACATTGGATAAGTGCATTAAGCTTGACAAAAACTTGTACAGCAATACATCAAAGAAAGAATATGATGTACTTTTATACTCTAAGAAAAGAAGATATGATAGCAAGTTTGAAGATTTTAGGTTTGATTTAATATCACTGCTAGATGAAAGTGATATTAAATATTGTGAAGTTCCCGCAGGAAAATTTGGTTCTTACGAAAGAAAAGACTACTTCAATCTTTTAAATAAATCAAAGTTTATGGTTAATTTGAGTTTGGACGAATGTCCCGGAATCCTTAATTATGAGTCAATGTTTTGTGATGTCCCAGTCATTGGTTCAGAACACAACGTTCCAGTAAATAGTGACAAAAACTTACAAGTTGAAAATACTGACTATATGACAGAAAATTACCTTGTAAGAACAGATGATGCTGCAAAAAAATACTTTGAAAAAGTTAAAGAAAAGTTATTGAAAGATTACAAACCATCGATTAGTCCTAGAGACTTTGTTTTGGAACACACTAATTTTCAAAAATATTGTGACAACGTAGAAGAGTTATTATCTTTATGAAAAATTTAAATATCTTCTGTCATATACCTAGAGAAAACTGGGTTGTAGATAGATTAGGCGAGGAGTACTCAAAATATTCTAGGCACAATATTAGCCACGTGGAAATTAACGAAAATACAGACATTATATGGTTATTTGCGGGATGGTGTTGGAATCATATTAATCCAAAAATACTTGAAAATTTTTACACAGTTTGTACAGAACATCATATTGTTAAAAGTAAGTTTGAAAAAGAGAAAAAATCTAGTTTTTTAAAAAGAGATCCATTCATTAACCATTACCTTACATACACTGAAGAAACCAAAAGCTTTATTAGTCGTTATACAGACAAACCTATAACTATTATACCTCACTGGATCAATGAAAATCTTTGGAGCAGATATGACAAAAACAGTGTCAGGCAAGAATTAAACATACCTGATAATAAGTACGTAATAAGCAGCTTCCAAAGAGATACTGAAGGTTTTGATTTAAAAACGCCTAAGCTAGAAAAGGGACCGGATATATTTGTAGAAAAAGTATGCCAAATAAATACCTTTAAAAGAGTACACGTTTTATTAGGCGGGTGGCGAAGACAGTACATAATCAAACGCTTGAAAGAGTTAAATATTGAATACACTTATATAGAACTTCCAGAAATTGACATGATCAATAAGATGTATTGTGCTTCTGATCTTTACTTAATGTCATCTAGAGAAGAAGGTGGACCTCAATCAATATTTGAGGCAAGTTACCTTGAAATACCAATACTCTCAACATTTGCAGGCCAATCAAGAAAAATATTAGACAAGAACTGTTTGTACAGTATTAAAGAAGAAATTGATAATAAAAAGTTAAAAAAAGCGATAGAATGTGTAAAATCTAATAAAAAAAGTGTAGAATTGTTTGAAGTAAAAAATCACATGTTTGCTTATGATAAATTTTTCGATGAGGTAATTTAGATATGTATTTAGCGGGATTCTGGTCAGGGCACGATTGTAGCTACTGTATACTTAAGAACGGCATACCTGTTGTTCATAATGAATATGAAAGGTTCATCAGAGAAAAAGAACCTGCAGGTGACTCTTTAAAATTCATGTTTGAAAATTTCTCAGACAAAGAAGAGATTAAACACTTTGCTACATGCTTCCCAACATCAAAAGCAACACAATATGAAGAGTCTTTTGAGAAAGCAAAAGAGATCACTAATAAAAACAACGGTACATTGTATGCAGTAGGTCACCATCAGTCCCATGCTGCTAATGCTTTTTTTTCGTCGAACTTAGACGAAGCAACAATTATAACACTCGATGGTGGCGGTGTTGAACATAATAATTCTCCAACTGCTTGTACTATTTACAAAGGTAAACAAAATAAAATTGAAAATATTCACACTTTTATTTTAAATGATTTAAACATTGGTGGCGTTTGGACTCGTACAACACGTTACATTTTTAACCTCCAGTCAGGTTGGCCTAGAGGTCATCAGGCTGGATCAGTCATGGCCATGGCAGCTTTTGGAGACAGAGAAAAGTACTTTAAAGACTTTATTAAAATGTTAACAGTTGATAATCGTATCTCAACAGCAAAACCACCTGGTCAGCCGAAAGGTGCAAATGTAGGCACTGATCCAAAGCACCCATATTTGCAAAAGTATAGAGAGATAGCTGATAAAAGTGAGCAGGATAAATTTGATTTAGCAGCTAGCCTACAGGCTGCAACTGAACACGTACTAAAGAATTTAATAAAACAAGTAACGGATCAAATCCCTACTAAAAACTTGTGTCTTTCTGGAGGTGTAGTTTTAAATTGTGTAGCAATTGGAAAAATTAAGGATTGGTTTCCGTTTATAGAAAATGTCTACATACCTCCAGCTCCTCATGACGGAGGTTTACCGATAGGGGCTGCGCAATTTGTATGGCATCAAGTTTTAGACAATCCTAGGATACAATGGAAAGACAACAGCTCACCTTACTTAGGTAAAACATATTTAAAAAAAGAAATAGAGACAGCATTAGATGAAAACAAAAGCGGTAATTTTAGTTTTGAAAAAGATGTAGAAGTTAGTCACGTTATAGATCTTCTCGACAGTCAAAAAATAATATCAGTATTCGGAGGAGGATCTGAGTCAGGAAGAAGAGCGCTAGGTAATAGAAGTATCCTCGCTGATCCTAGGTCTGACAAGATGAAAGAATTAATTAATAAAAAAGTAAAGCATAGGCAATGGTATCGACCCTTCGCACCATCAATGTTAAGAGAAAAAGTATCAGAGTGGTTTGTTCGTGACGACGATAGTCCGTATATGAACATAGTTATGCATTTTAAAGATAATGTCAAGGATAAAGTTCCTGCTGTGGTTCACAAAGACGGAACTGCGAGAGTTCAGACTGTAACAAAAAATGACAATGAGTGGTACTATAATTTCTTAAAAGCGTGGGAGACTAAATCAAACGTCCCTATTATATTAAATACTAGTTTTAATGATAGAGAACCTATTTGTGAAACTCCTGAGCACGCCATAGGCTGTTTTTTAAGAACAAACATAGACTATTTATATTTTTACGATGCAAAAATTCTTGTGAGTAAAAACGGATAACATATGACAAAAAAAGAAAAAATAAAAATCCTAGGGTTCCAAACAGGACATGACGTTTCTTACTGCGTTTTAGAAGACGGTGTTCCTATACATCATGAAGAACTCGAAAGGTTTACTAGGGAGAAAGAGCCCTTAGGTGACGGTTTACGATTTGGTTTTGATTCCTTAGGTAACGAAGTTGAAAATATCAAATATTTCACGCTAGGAAACTTTGGCATGTATCAACCCAAAGGTATTAGGAAATGGGGCCCTCGCGGATGTTATGATCATAACTTAGTAAGAAAAATGAAAGATATTATTGTTAAGAATGACGGCGAATTTTTTGAAGTAGGACACCATTTGTCACATGCTGCCAACGCTTTTCTTACTAGTGATTTTGATGACGCATTAATTATAACAATCGATGGCGGTGGTATGGAGTCTGATGGTACCGTGACAGCCTTTACAATAGCTGAAGGTGTAAATAACACTGTTAAACAGTTAAAGGTTTATGATATTAATGACATAAATCTAGGTGGAATATGGGACAAAGTGACTTCAAAAGTATTTAACTTATCAATAGGCTACCCTATAGGTAATCAGGCAGGATCAGTCATGGCTATGGCGACAATGGGTACACCTAAATACTTAGAAAGCTTTAATTTGAAAAATATAGATTATGAAAAACTTAAGACCGTCGCCGCGGAGTCTGAAAAAGAAAGTTTTAATGTTGCTGCATCTCTGCAAAAATTTACTGAAAACACGGTAAAAGAATATTTAAGTCATTACATTGAGAAGTTGAAACCTAAAAACATATGTTTTTCAGGAGGGGTTTCCTTAAATTGTGTGATGGTAGGAAAAATAAAACAGTGGTTTAGCTGTGTTGAGAATGTATTCTGTGATCCAGTGCCGTACGACGCAGGATTGTCTTTAGGTAGTGCAAGGTATGTTTGGCATTGTGTTTTAGGAAACCCTAGAATTAAAAACAAAGAAAATAAAACCAGTTATCTAGGTAGACAGTATAACAAGCAAACCGTTATTAACTGTTTAAAAAACAACGAAATTAAATTGTCTTATAATAATTCTAGCGACAATGAGGTGATTAATTTACTTGCGGACAATAACATTATTTCTGTCTTCGGAGGAAAGTCTGAATCGGGCAGACGAGCTCTAGGCAATAGAAGTATCCTTGCGAATCCAAAAGATGAAAAAATGAAAGATATTATAAACAGCAAGGTAAAGCATAGGCAGTGGTATCGACCCTTCGCACCTTCTATTCTAGCAGAAGAAGTTGATAAATGGTTCGAAGAAAATTATGACAGCCCGTATATGTCTTTTGCAGTAAAATTTAAAGAGTCTAAAAGAAAATTAGTCCCTGCAGTTGCGCACTATGATGGAACAGGAAGGCTCCAGACTGTGTCAGAAGACACGAACTCGTGGTACTATGGTTTTATAAGGGCGTGGTATGAAAAGTCAGGTGTGCCTATCTTGTTAAACACCAGCTTTAACGATCGAGAACCAATCGTAGAGACACCTGAACATGCTATAAATTGTTTTTTAAGAACCAATATAGACTATTTATATTTTTACGATTCAAAAATATTAGTGAGTAAAAAGGAGAAGAAATGAAACATTTAGTTGTATCAGGTTGTAGCCTAACAATATCTGACGGTGTTAATATTGGTAACAAAAACAGATCTTGGGCATGGGCTCTATACGAACACCTAAAAATTGACAATCATGACTTGGAATTCCACAATGTTGGTCTGTCTGGTGGCGGAAATTACTTAATAGCAATGAGTTGTATAGATACTGTCCAATGTCTAATTAATTCAGGTGTCCTAGCAAAAGATATTTTTGTAGTAACACAGTGGTCTGGATTATTTAGACCGGCACTTTATACAGAGAATTTAAGACAAAATAGAAAAGTTGACTTTCATGAAATGAATACAGAATATACTAATCTAAAGAATTGTAACTTTGAAAAAGGTTTCTTTGTTGATACTGCAGGTCAGTTTAGAAGAAATAATCCATTTTGGTTAAAGTATCTAGGTGATTATACCAGTACAGCCTCAGCCTTCATTGGTGCACTAGATAACATAACAAAACTCCAGTGGTACCTAAAAGCTCAAGGGGTAAAATACAGAATGTTTAACGGTTGGGATATTTTTACTGTATTTGATAAGAAGTCAGAAAGATTTGGCAGTGACATTGTTATTAATAAAAATCAGTTTGGTGAACATGTATATAATAATATAAACAACACACTTATAAAAGATACATGCCCGATATCACAAGGTCTTTGGGATCAGATAGACTGGGAATATTTTTGGACTTTTAAAAACAAAAATATAAAGTTTGGCGGGATGATGCAATGGATACAAAATAATGTTGATAAGAATTCATGGTATGTCCAACCTCCTAGAGATGTGCACCCGCCTTCTGAAACTGCAAAAATCTTTTGTAAAGAAGTAATATTACCAGCTATGAGGCCTAACTATGATTAAAAAATTAATAGAAACTATTAGAAAGAAAATACAAGAATATAAGACAAGAAGAGATAACAAAAAAAAGATCGAAGAGATCAATGAAAATGATCCTTTTATTTACAAGTAGACGAGAAAAATGAGAATTTTAGGAATAAATTGTTTGAATCACGATGCAGCAGTATCAGTAATCGAAGATGGTGAAATTGTTTTTGCCAGTCATTCAGAAAGATACAGTAGAATTAAAAACGACATGTATTTAAATGACAGTATTATGTCTGAAGCACTTTCTTTCGGAACACCTGATAAAGTTGCATATTATGAAAGACCGTGGATTAAAAAAACAAGACAACTTTACGCTGGTCAGTACGCAGAGGCTTTTGATCGTAGCAACTTACCTTCTATCTATTTAGGTAAGTGGTTTGACACAAAAAAGATTAATTATTATGATCATCATAAAAGTCACGCAGCTGCAGGATATTTTACTAGTCAGTTTGAAGAGAGTGTGATTTTGGTCGTTGATGGGATTGGTGAGTGGGATGTAGTATCTATATGGCACGCTTGCGGCAATAAAATCAAGAAAGTAAAAAGTATTAAATACCCTCATTCTTTAGGGTTGTTTTATTCAGCAGTCACTAAAAATATAGGTCTCAAACCTTGCGAAGAGGAATATATTTTAATGGGAATGTCAGCTTGGGGTAAACCAATACATGCAGAAAAACTTCATAATGATTTGTTTTTAAAAGATCACCAAACACTTCGGCTAAAATATAATTTACACAAAGGTTTAGGTACTTATGGTTCTAGCTATAAACCATTTGATTTTGCTGCCAGTGCTCAAAAAGTAACAGAAGAAGCCTTAGATAAGTTGCTGTCATACACGAAAAAGATGTTTCCAAATATTGACAACTTAGTATATATGGGTGGGTGTGCTTTAAATTGTGTTGCAAATGCAAAAGTAGTGCCAAAATACTTTAAAAATACATGGATAATGCCTAATCCTGGTGATGCCGGATCTAGTTTAGGCGCTGCCGCGCTATGTTACGGAAAAAAATTAAATTGGACCGGTCCATTCTTAGGGCATGATATAAAGAATAAATACCCGGTTAAAGAAGCTTTAAAGTTATTGGTAAAAGGTGACATTATTGGTATTGCTAACGGCAAAGCTGAATTTGGACCTAGAGCACTTGGAAATAGAAGTTTGTTAGCGGATCCAAGAGGTGACGATATTAAAGATCGAGTTAATGTAATAAAACGTCGTCAAAAATTTAGACCTTTTGCGCCCTCGATACTAGAAGAGTTTGCAGATCAAGTTTTTGAAATGCCTGTAAAAAAAGTTCCTTATATGCAATTTGTTGCCAAGTGCAAGAGGCCAGATTTATATCCAGCAATTTGTCATGTAGATAATACATCAAGAGTCCAAACAGTTAGTAAAAAAGATAACCCGGGTTATCATTCGCTCCTGACAGAATTTTATAAATTAACTGGGTGCCCTATGTTATTAAATACTAGCCTCAATATTAAAGGCCAACCAATTGTAAATAATGAAAAAGACGCAATAGAATTTCAAAAGCACTACAACATAAGGGTTTTAGTATGAGTTTTGAAATTATTAGAGAATTTGAAAATAGGATCGCTGATTTTTTTGGATCAAAATACGCTATAGCTGTTGATAGTTGTACTCATGGACTTGAGTTATGTTTGCGCTACAAGAAAGAAAAACAAATCATGTCGCCTAAAAGAACATATTTATCTGTACCGATGCTAGCAAATAAATTAAATATTGACTTAGTGTGGAAAGACGAAAATTGGAAAGACTATTACTACATAACCTCTGATATTGTTGACGCTGCTGTATTGTGGGAAAGAAACAGCTATGTTAAAAATACACTCATGTGTATAAGTTTCCAGTTTAAAAAGCATTTAAATTTAGGTAGAGGCGGTGTAATACTAACAGACAATAAAACTCATGCTCAAGAATTAAAAAAAATGTCATATGACGGAAGAGATCCAAATATACCTTGGAGACAACAAAATATAAAAAGTTTTGGTTATCACTACTACATGACACCAGAAACTGCTAAGATAGGTTTGGAAAAAATTGATTCAGCTATCTCCAGTAAACCTAGACAATGGCTTTTGGAAGACTGGCCAGATTTAACAAAAATGGATGTTTTTAAATGATGAATGAAAAAAACTTAGGAGAAATTTTAGAAGTTTATGTTTGGACATCAAACGTCCAGATGGTTTGCATGCCGGCATGGGCTTATTTGTTTAATAAATTCTGGCCATACAATAAAAAAGTAACTGTTATAGGTTATGATTTTCCAGATTTTAAATTACCCGCAAATTTTAAATACGTTTCGCTAGGTACACAAAGAGGCCCTAAATTCTGGTCGGATGATATGATAAGTTATTTCAGTAACGTGTCTGACGATTTATTTTATATGACAACAGAGGATGGATTCTTAGTTGATGACGTTGATAAAGAAATACAGCATAACGCTGCCAGAATAGCACCATCAAAAAGCGATTTTGCAAAGCTTAATTTGACAGCTAATTTAAGACAAAGAGCACACACTACTGTCGAAAGGGCGAAGAGATTTGATTTAATTAAAGCAGACCAAACTGCTGAATATAGAAATAGTTTGCATCACTCTATTTTTGAAAGAGAAAAGTTTTTACATACATTAGTTCCTGGCCAAACTCCTTGGGAGTATGAATTAGACTTTGAGACAGCCTCAAAATACAATCACGGTATATATGGTACAAGTAAAGAATATGCTTTAAAGGTAGGACATGGTTATAAAAAAGGTAGAAAAATACCGAATTGGTATTCTAATCTACATGCAAATGTAAGTAGTGTCAAACAACTAAATAAAAGTGACATTGCTTATATTGAAAAAAATAATTGGGTACCACCCATTTAAAAGGTTGCTTTATGATAAAAGGATTTGACGTTTTTCTAAATGATGATATACATTTAAAAGAAAAATTGACAATAATTGGCAACCACGTTGCTATTGACAAAGGATTCTATTGCACAACTAGTTTAAGTTTAGGAAGCTATATTCATATAGGGCCATATACTGTTGTAATAGGTGGGAAAAATTCAAAGCTAATAATGAAAGATTTTTCTTTTATGTCTGCTGGATGTAAAGTAGTGGCAGGTTCTGACGATTTTAACGAATCAAATTTAATGGGCCCTTTGATACCTGATGATATTAAAAAAATATTAACAACAGAGATAATATTTGAAAAATTTGCAGGATTAGGGGTAAACTGTACTATACTTCCAGGCATAACATTATCTGAAGGTTCAATTGTTTGTGCCAGCTCGACAGTCACAAAAAATACCAAACCTTGGACGATATACGCTGGTAATCCTGCCCGACCTATTGGAAAGAGAGACAAAAACAGAATTCTTTTACAAGAATCTAAAATTAGAAAAAGAGGTAATAATGAAAAAGAGTGATGCCAGAAATATTATTGTTGAATCAATAAGGAGCAACATTGATATAAACAATGATCAAGAAACAATTTTAAAAGAAAACCCAGAAGATTTTGAAATTATAGGGTCACACGACAATATTGACTCACTCGATTTAGTTAGTATTCTTGTTGATGTAGAAGCACAGGTTCATGATAAATACGGTAAAATTATAATGCTTTCAAGCGACAAAGCAATGTCCCAAAATAATAGTCCTTTTAGAAACGTAAAAACTCTCACCTTGTTCCTTATTGAAGAGTTTGAAAATGAAAAATAAATCTGTTGTTGTAACAGGCACATCAAAGGGAATTGGGAAGTACATAACCGAACAGTTGCTTAGTTTAGGATACTTTGTTTATGGGTGTTCTAGATCTAACATCGATATAAATCACAAAAATTATTTTCATTTTCAGATTAATATTACAAGCGAAAGAGAAGTAGTTGAAATGTTTAAATCAATTAGAAATGATAGTAATCCACCGTTGTACGGGATGATAAATAATGCAGGTATAGCATCAATGAATCATTGTATGTTAATGCCGGCACAAACTGTTAAAAATATATTCGAAGTCAATTTTAACGGAACGTTTATTTGTTCCAGAGAGGCATCAAAAATAATGAAAAAGTACAAGGCGGGAAGGATTATAAACTTCTCAACAATTGCTGTGCCCATGTCTCTAGGTGGTGAGTCAGTATATGCTGCGTCAAAGGCAGCAGTTGAGACTTTTAGTAAAAGTTTTGCCAAAGAAGTATCGAGTTTCGGAATCACAGTTAACACTATAGGGCCGAACCCAATTAAAACAGATTTAATTAAAAATGTCAAAAATGAAAAGTTAGAGAATATAATTCAACAACAAACTATAAAAAGATTTGGTACTTTTGAAGACGTAATGAATGTAATAAATTTTTATCTTGATAAAAATAGTTCCATGATAACCGGTCAAAAAATATATCTTGGAGGGCTTTAGTGGATCATTTTGATAATGTTTGGAGTTCTATAAATAGTTGGGACAAAGAAAGTCTAGCCATTGTTTGTGATAATACAAGATATTCTTACAATAATTTAATTAATAAAGTTTATTATTACGTAAATTTTTTAAATCAAGAAGTTAATGATCTGCAAGGAAAAATAGTAGCAATCAAATCAAGTATGAGTTTTGATTCAATATGTTTGTTTTTTGCATTATGTAAATGTAAGTGTATCGTTGTTCCTGTTTCTGAAAATTCTTTTAAAAATATTGAATTTTATTGTGACAAAGCAAACGCTGATTACATTATTGACTTAACAAACAAACATGTTATACTAATTAAAAGGACAGACTTATCAAAAAAACATGAATATCTTAATAAAATAAGAGAAAAAAACAAATCTGGTCTTATCGTATTTTCTTCTGGAAGTTCTGGAAAACCAAAAGGTGCGGTCCACGACATTGACTACATTTTTGAAAAGTTTATAAAACCAAGAAGAAAATTAAAAACGTTATCCTTTTTATTGTTTGATCATTTGGGAGGGATCAATACTTTCATTTACGTCCTCAGTAGCGGTGGGTGTCTCGTAATACCTGAAAACAAAACAGTAAATAAAGTACTCAAAACTGTTGAAGAATTTAAAGTTGAACTTTTACCTACTTCTCCTTCATTTCTAAATCTAATGTTGGCTAGTGAGCTTTATGAAAAATATGATTTAAGTTGTTTGAAGATAATATCATACGGCACAGAGATGATGCATGAAAAAGTATTACAAAAGCTAAACAAAACATTTGAAAATGTAACATTACAACAAACGTATGGGTTGACTGAGATTGGTGTCTTGCGTTCTAAATCGCTAAGCAATGATTCGTTGTGGGTAAAATTAGGTGGAAAAGAGTTTAAAACGAGAGTTGTCGATGGAAAGTTACAAATTAAAGGAAAATCAACGATGTTGGGTTACCTAAATGCAGAAAACCCGTTTACAGAAGATGGTTGGCTTAAAACTGGTGATAACGTCGAAGTCGATGGAGACTACTATAAAATACTAGGAAGGGACACTGACATAATAATTGTAGGGGGACAAAAGGTGTATCCAGCTGAAGTAGAAAACATTATTTTAGACATGAAAGAGGTAAAAGACGTAACAGTTTTCTCAGAGAAAAATTCTTTGATAGGTTCAATAGTTTGCGCAAAAATAGTACCTAAAGATTTAGGTGTTTCTCATAAAAGACTAAGGTCAGATATTAAAAAATATTGCAGCAATAGAATGGAAAAATTTAAAATTCCTGTTAAAATATTATTTGTTGATTCATTAGTTAGCAATAGATATAAAAAAGTTAGGAGTTGAAATTGAAAAACTATTTTACTGATGCAGCTGCTCTCGACATTCCGTGGATAGAGTCACCTTTTTTTAATTCGTTAATAAAACATACAGATCATAGTAGCGAACAAAAATCTTTTATTAAAGATTATGTTGAAAAAGGCTATGTGATTATTGATTTAAATGTTTCCGACGATCAAATTAAGTCTATAAGGCATGATTTAGACTTGTACATTCAGCAAAACAAGAGCAATCGTCAAAAAAACTACGAGTATAATGATGGCCCCAGACCATTTCAACTATGGAAACAAAGCCAAGCAATCAAAGATTTAGCAGTAAACAATCAGATTCTAGAAAAGTTAGAGCTACTTTATGGAAGAAAAGCATTTCCATTCTCAACAATTAATTTTTTGAAAGGATCAGAACAACCAATGCATAGTGATGCAATACACTTCCATACAGTCCCAAATTTGTGGATGGTAGGTGTCTGGGTTGCACTAGAGGACGTAGATGAAAACAATGGAACTTTAAAAGTAATTCCTGGTAGTAACAAGTGGGGAACGTGGGAGTATCCTAGTTTGAATCTGCCTCATCCAGATGATATAACCGACGGTGAGGTTGTTCTCTACAGAGAGTATGAAAATTTTATTAGACACTTAATTGTTGAAAAAAACGTTGAACCTCACGTTCTAAATATTAAAAAAGGACAAGCAGTTATATGGGCTAGCAACACGTTGCACGGTTCAATAAAGATTGTTGACAACAGTAGAACGAGGTACGCACAAGCAATTCACTATTTCTTTGAAGGCTGTGAAAAATATTATCATCCTATGTTCTCTAAAACACGTTTAGGTCTCTATGCTAAAAAATGGTGTGATGAAAATAATAATATATTAAATTATAAAGATGATAACGATTGAGTATAATATTACATTAGCAAAGACAATGAAATGAAAAAGATATACTCAAAAGTAGACAGTGATAAATTAATACACGTAATATTTAGAAAAAGTGATTTTCCTAGCAGTGATAGCGAAACGCACAGAATTGATATTGCAGAAGACCACCAGTATCTCCAGCTTTCAGCCCTAACTATGGAAAAAGGCAAAACATTTAAGCCTCACAAGCATATCTGGAAGACTGGTGAAAAAGAGTGTATTGCGCAAGAATCTTGGGTAGTTATAGCTGGCAAAGTTAAATGTTTTTTTTATGACTTGAATGATAAGTTAATAAGCAATGAGATTTTAAATCCCGGTGATTGTAGTATGACTTTTGAAGGGGGTCACACTTACCTCATTGAAAGCGAGAATACACTGGTTTATGAATTTAAAACTGGGCCTTACAAGGGTCAAAAACTTGATAAAGTGTTTATAGGTGAATAAATTGAAAAAGAAAGCTCTAATAACAGGAATCTCAGGACAGGATGGTAGCTATCTTTCTGAGTACCTTTTGACTTTAGGATACGAAGTACACGGCATTGTAAGACGCCATTCAGTTGCTGAGAATCAAAATCATAGATTAGTAATGAACGGTATTAGTGAAAAAGTAATAACACATTACGGTGACCTGACAGACTACCCATCTTTAGTTAGAATTATGAAAAAAGTTGAACCTGATGAAATATACAATCTCGGTGCAATGAGTCATGTCAGAGTGAGTTTTGATATGCCAGCGTTTACTATAAGGACAAACGCACTAGGTGTTTTAAATATGCTTGAAGTCTACAGGACAATGTGTCCAAATGCAAAATTTTATCAAGCATCTTCTTCAGAGATGTTTGGAAACTCTGTAGACGATGACGGCGTTCAGAGATTAACAACCCCAATGAATCCTGTAAGCCCTTACGGCTGTGCAAAAGTGATGGGTTACAATCTTGTTAGACATTATAGAAAAGCATACAATCTTCATGCATGTAATGGCATTTTATTCAATCATGAATCTCCTAGGCGAGGTACTAATTTTGTCACCAACAAAGTTGTTAAAGGTGCAGTAATGATTAAAAAAGGGATGTCAGACAAAATGGAGTTAGGTAATATGGATTCTTTCCGGGATTGGGGCCACTCTAAAGATTACGTTAAGGCAATGCACATGATTTTAAATCACGATACACCTAGTGAGTTTATTGTTGCAACCGGACAAACACACTCTGTAAGACAACTCTGCGAGATAGTTTTTTCAAAGCTAGATCTAGATTATAAAGATTATGTAGTCCAAAACCCGAAATACATGAGACCTGAAGAGCTTAAGTATTTGAAGGGAGATCCGTCACTTGCCAAAAAGTTGCTTGGGTGGAAACCTGAATATACGTTTGAAACAATGCTAGATGAAATGATTGAAAGCTGGCAATCAAAATTAACAGAGTGAACAAATGAAAAGTCAAGATTTTAAAATTAGTGGAACAACAAACTCTAGTAAATGGCAAACTAGATCTAGTTGGGATAAAAACTTCCAAGAAGAGCTTGAAAATTTCAAAAATCTTTTAATTGAACAAGTCGATAAAGGAGAGTCAAGAACTTACTACAAGTTTAGCGATGGCGAATATTTATTCCACAGTGGCGAATTCATCGGAGGAAGTGTTAAGGCGGGACGACGTGATATATCTAAAGAATTATCGAAAGATGAACTTAAACCCTTTAGAGAAGGAATTCTTAAGAATGACTACAATATGAGTTGGGTTGCACCAAACATGATTAACCTTGATGAAAAGTTCAAAGATATATTTGGTAAACCATTTGATTACCCTGTTGAGTTTGTATACGGATTAATAGCAAACAAATGGTTTTTTGAAACATTTAAAGGTAAAATAGGATTGATTGGCGCCGGTCCTAAATTAGAACTAATCCAAAAACTTTTGGAACACAAAGAATATAGAGACTATTTAAAAATAGACAAGTTTGAGGATTACATATCAGTTCCTCAGAAATACATTTGCAATAATCTAGATGAAGTTGACATGTCGCTAAAGGAACAGTTAGAAAAGTCTAAATCAAAAATATTTTTAGTCGGTATAGGACACGCGCAACAAGCGTTGCTGCATAGAATGAAAAATTACAAAGATGCTGTATTTATTGTCTGCGGTGCAGGTATTTGTGCCATATCGGGTTTGCAAGATAATGACAGGCCGTATTTTGCTGATTGGACAAATTACCATTTAGGTAATTTTGACTATAGAAGTGTTGATATATGGAAACAAAATTTTAAAAAGACAAAACGCTTAGGTTGATTCTAATATGAGAGTTTTTATAAACAGACCTTACGTGGAAGGTCCTTGGGGCGGTGGTAACAGAACCATAAAAACATTAATCAATGTTCTTGAAAAGAGAGGGCACAGTTACTGTTTCGATATCAGGAAAGACTATGACGTTATTTTTTGCCAAGACCCGAGACCAGATGGAAACACCGGTCTTAGATATGAACATTTAATGTCAGTCAGAAAACAGAGAGGCACACCTATTTTCCAGAGAGTGGGTGATGTGTTTTTTCATAGAGGCGAAGATCAAACTGAATATTTAAAAGCAACTCTCGCACACTCAGACAAGGTTAGTTTTATAACAGAGTGGGCAGCAAATTTTTTAGGATTTAGTATAGATAATCAAAGATATAATGTTGACCAGCTAAGACCACCCGAAATATTCTATAATTGCACAGCAGAAAGAACTAGGGATCTAGAAAGTAAAAAAAAGAAAAGATTAATCACACATCATTGGTCAAACAACCCGCTAAAAGGCTTTGACTTCTATCTTGAAATAGATAAAATGTTGAATGACCGACCGGACTTAGAATTCGTGTATGTAGGTAGAACTCCCCAAAATTTCAAACCTAACAATATCAAAATTGTTGATCCTTTGAAGACGCTGGAAATAATAGCACACTTAAGAGCTGCTGATGTTTATGTCACAGCATCAAAGATAGAAACAGGAGGTAATCACGTAGTCGAAGCCATGGCTTGCGGTTTACCCGTCCTATATCATGAAGAAGGCGGAGGTATATGTGAGCTTTGTAAAGAAAACGGAATAAAATACAAAGATATATCTGAATTCCAAGTAAGTCTTAATGACATTCTCAATAAAAGTGTAAATAAATTTGAAGGGACATTAGAAGAAACTTGTAATAAATACGTTGACATGTTAGAATCTATATGTAAATAGAGGACAATTGATGAAGTACGTATTCGATATCGATGGCACCATATGCTCAAATACTGGTGGTAAAAATAATTATGTTGACGCTGAACCTTTTAGCAATCGCATTAAAGAAATCAATAAACTGTATGAAGAAGGAAACACAATACTTTTTCTGACAGCAAGAGGTATGGGTAAAAACGACAATAATGTAATTGAAGCATACAATCAATTTTATGAATTGACAAAAAAGCAGTTGAGTCTTTGGGGCGTTAAGTTTCACAAGCTCTATCTTGGAAAACCCGACGCTGATTTATTTGTAGACGACAAGGGTTGTAGCGATACTGTTTTTTTTAAGGAGCTTGCAAAATGAATAATAATCTACCTACACTAGCAATAACAGTACATTCATCTAAGGGAAGACCAAAAGGTCATAATTATTTAGAAAACTTGCTAAAGTCAGCTTTTAAAAACCACAGATATATTAGAAATATAGTAATAGTTGATAATGAAAGTAATCCCTCTGTTTTAAAAACAGAATACATTAAAGAATTTATTAATGACACCAGGCTCCAAATAGACATTTTTAGAGTCGACAATCAAAGAATTCATGGGTTGGCTGGGGCATGGAATCTTGCAATTAAGAAATCTTTTGATCTGGGCTGTGACTACATAATTAACGCAAATGATGATTTAATAATTGATAAAAGTATAGAAAATTTTGTCTATTGGGCTCAAAGTAAAAAAACTCCGTGGGTTGTTGGTCCTATTACCGATGACAGTGGAACAGGAGACAGACTTAGAAAATTATCAAATACAAGGTATGCTTTAGAAAACAACTTAGACGTAAAGCCACTAAATTATTTCTCAAATACTAATGCTGAGTTATCTGCTAGAGAAATATGGGCCTCATGTAAACAAAATGACACATGGGTTATTGATGCTATTGACATAACATCAAGAAGCCACACCGGTCAACCGTGGTTAAATGGTTTTTGTTTTGCTATAAACAGAAAAGCTAATGAAAGAATATTAAGTTTTTATGATAGTGACCAAAAATATATTTTTCCTATCACCGACAGTGGAAATAATCTAGACTCTGCAGGCATAAAAAAGTCAAAATGGGGAGGCCAAGAACACGCGTTTAAAGGGTGGCGTGAAATATTTGGAATTGATTTAAAAATAATTGGAAATTGGTACGTTCCTCACATAAAAGATGAAAACAACCTTTGGCGAAAAATGCAAAAAAGTGAAAATACCTCCGGTGTCAAGATGATAAACTTTAATTTTGTATTAAATCAAGTCAATCATATCCAATACTATCTACCACTAATCCAAGAAATTAATAAAAGTATGTCTGGAAAGATATCCTGCAATGTTTTTGCTAAAAAATCAAACAAATACAATTGTCCTTTCCTCGAGCGAAATTCAAAGCTTTTACTAAAAGAACATTCAATTTATAAATTTGAGTTATATAAGTTTTCTGATATAAAACTTTTCCCCGGAGTTTGCTTTTGCATCGAAGGCGCTGGTATTGATCAAAAAATAGAAAACCAAATTACTTTTGCGTTCACAAACAAAATAGATTTTTTATTCAATACCTCATCGAGCTTTAGCCCTAGTGCAATTGGGAAAAAAGACTTTAGGGAGAAAGTAGACTACGTGTTTTTCCCATCAAAGTTTTTTGCTGATTATTATAACAGGCTTTGGGAAAATAACTTGTATATGGGGACGAGCAGGTATCAAAGCAACGAAAAACTACTAAACAGAGAAACAATCTTAAACAAGTACGGTTTAGCAGACAAAAAATACGCGACAATTGTTTACCCTAAAAAAAGAGATCTAATTAATACGGGTTTTGAAATAGAGGAAGTTTATGAAACTTTATGGGAACAAGGTTATTCTGTGTTAGTAAAGAATAGACAAAAAAATGGTTTGTATTCTTTATCTCATAAGGGCGATCGATATTTTGAAGATCATACAAACAGCATATCACTTTATCCACACACGACTGATGAATTAACTGTCATATCTGATTTTATTATTAACTTTGGTTCGACGACTATTGAAGAAGCAATTTTTCTTAAAACACCTGTTATAAATTATGAAATAAAAGAACTAGCAGACATTTCAAGTAACTGGAGTAAACTTTCTCACTTGCAGTTTAACAATACACACGGTCTTCTTGATAATGTCGATTCATCAAAGCAAGTTTTCGACTTTTTATATGATTTTGATTTTGTTAAAAATTTAGGAAAAAGTTTTGATAACCAAAGGTTAATAGACGCGATATCTGAAATTAAAAGTAAGGATTTTTCTAGAGACTTTAATGAATGCATTGAAAAGTACTACTTTGATAGCAATAAAGTGTCAGAAAATATTATAAATTTTTGTTTAGGAAAAATATGAAGATAACAGCTATAATACCCGCAAGAGGTGGATCAAAGAGGTTACTAAGAAAGAATATAGCTAAAATATGGGGGATCCCGATGTTATGCTGGTCAATAAAAGCTTGTAAAACATCTAAGTATGATATTGAAGTGTGGGTAAGTACAGAAGACGATGAAATAAAAAATATCGCAAAAAGCAGTGGCGCAAATATTCACAAAAGAAGTCCAGCACTTTCAGGAGATAAAGTTTTTAAACAAGAAGTGATAAGATCAGCAGCTAGGTTTATAGATGATAGCACAGAAAAATCTGACATATACTTATCAGTGCAGGCAAATTCACCCCAAATTAGTAGTAAAGTTATTGATAGCGTCATAGATAAACTTATAGAAACCGGTTGTTCTGAAGTTTTCACAGTTGATAGAGACTTAATACAAAATGCCGCGATTAGAGCTTTTAAAGGTGACTATGTTTATCAAAAAGACCTTAGTACATATTGTGCTGTTGTCGCTTGTGACGTCGAAGATGTACATACTCAAGAAGACTTAGACCGGGTAGAAAAAAATGGAAGATAGTTTAAAGCTTAACTATGAAAAAGTCTTTCATGAGTTAAAAGATAGACTTTTTCCCATATGCAGAAGCTTAACAGGTGAAGGGAACAGAGAAACTTTGAAAATCATTCAAGGGTTTTTAAGAGAAATGAATGTTTTTGAAACCCCTAGTAATCAAAAAGTATTTGATTGGGTAATTCCTAAAGAGTGGAAAGTAAACAAAGCCTATATAAAAAACGCCAAAGGTGAAACAATTATTGATTTTGACAACAATAATCTTCATGTAATGGGTTATAGTACTCCTATAAATAAGGTGATGAGTTTTAAAGAACTAGATGAAAGGCTTTACTATGTAGAAAGCAAATCAGGGGATGTGATACCTTATAAAACATCGTATTACAATGAAAACTGGGGATTTTGCATTTCTAAAAATCAGTATGATAAAATTAAGAATGAAAGCGAAGAAAGCAAATTTCACGTCTGCATAGACACAGAATTGAATTTAGGAAGCTTAACTTATGGAGAATTGGTAATTGAAGGGAAGAAAAAAGATGAAATACTGGTGTCAACTTACATATGTCACCCATCAATGTACAACGATAATTTGTCTGGAATAATTTTAAATGTGTTACTGGCAATACACCTTTCAAATAAAAAAAATAACTACACATATAGATTCTTATTTTGCCCTGAAACGATAGGGACAATTAATTGGCTTTTTCAAAATAAGAACAATCTTAAAAATATTAATTGCGCGTTCGTCTCAACATGTTGCGGGGTAGGTGATAACGTAACTTTTAAAAAGTCAAAGAAGAAAAAGAGTCTAGTTAATGAAGCAATGTGTAAAGCACTCCAAGACACACTTGATAACTTTAGGGTAGTTGAATTTTCACCAATAGGGAGCGATGAAAGACAATTTTCTTCACTAGGTATTGACATAGATACTGGATCATTAATGAGGTCACCTTACTATGAATTTGAAGAGTATCATACTTCTGCTGATGATCTTAGTAATGCTAAATTCGAAAACATCTGGGAAGTGTTTCAATCGTATGTGGAGTGTTTTTTTATAATTGAGAATAACTTGAAGTTAGTTAATTTAAAAAACCAGTGCGAACCCATGCTTGGAAAGCACGGTTTGTATAGAACGATTGGTGGGAAAGTAAACAACAGAAATAGAGAAGACGCACTTCGTTGGGTTCTTGCTTACGCAGATGGAGACAAAACTTTATTAGAAATTGCTGTTCTTTCCAAGATACCTTTTAGACAGATATACGATGCATCGATTGAATTAATTAATGTAAATATACTTAATTTTGCTTAAAATTTAATATAAAGAAAGGAGGTAAAATTGAAAATAGTTGTTGATTTATTTAACCAACACTCGGGTGACATGAACGAGTTAAAGCGACTTGCGCTAAGTGCTTTTATAAATGGTGCTGATGTTGCAAAGATCCAAATACTAAATAGTCAAAGAATTTGGGGTGATGATTCAAGAAAGTATCTTGAAATGACATACGAACAAGTAAAAGACTTTTATAATTTCTGCAAAACACACTCAATTGAGTTTTCTGCAACTGTCTTTGATGAAGAAAAGTTAGAGTGGCTTGATGATTTTGAAGTGGATTGGTATAAGATTGCTAGTGTAACAGCAAAAAAAGATGTTAGGCTAGTTGAAAAAATACTTGCAAAAAACAAACCTACAATAATCTCACTTGGTATGTATGATAAAGGAGAGTTTCCATTTGGTTTTAATGACAATATAAACTATTTGTATTGCGTTTCTGAGTATCCAACATACCTTAATAACCAAAAAATAAAAGACATGCCTAATGAGTTTTCGAAAGCAACAGGCTTTCACGGTTATAGTGATCACTCTGTAGGCACAGCTCCAGCACTACAAGCTTATTTGCGTGGTGCTAAATTTTTAGAAAAACACTTCACTTTCAATAACTTTAATCAAAGATCATGTGAAAAAGCTCACTTAGGATCGTTCACGCCTGATTCTCTAAAGAGTTTCACAAATCTTCTAAAAGAGTTTGAGGCTATGAAAAGTTGAAAACTGTTTTTATTCTAAATCATGTAAGGGATACCCAGTTATGTCTTAACATCCTTGAGGTGTTAAACTATGAAATTGATGTTGTGATCACTTCTTTCATTGCGAGATCTGAGTATCCTATAACCGGTCATAAAATTTTTGAGCCTTGTATGACTGAGAAAGATATTGTAGATTTCGTAAATGTCATAAATTCTTTAAAATTAAAAAAAGTATCTTTGCATCTTTGTAAAGACACCCCAAGTTTTTTAAATTTGATGAAAAATTACGACAGAGCAATTTCAAGAGGAAGGGCATTCATAATATTTAAACCTTTTGTAAAGAAGGCAATTGCACTTTCAATGAACAGAACATATCTTGATCGATTAATAGACGTTTTGCCAGTGTGGAAAGGTAACCTAGATATTGTTTTGAGCTCCAAGGCGTGGATCGATAAAGAGATTTGCAAAGGACATCTGTCAATCACATCCGACAGATACAGTATTATCAAAAATAAGTCTGAAAATTTTAAGTTTTTTGATTTTTCACATATGAATAAACAAAAACTTGATTCTATTGGGTTGACAGAAATAAAAAAAGAGTTAGAGATTCCTCTCGATGTTAAAATAGCAGTCATATCTCCTAGAAATGAAATTTGCGAACCACTTTCTCTTTACAAAGGTCATGACAATCTGTTTGTTAAAAACACCATCGATCAGGTAGTTCAGTTAAAAAAAGAGGGTTACTATATTGTCTCTAGGTCAAGAATGGATCCGAAGACAAAAAGAATATTTAGTCAAAAAGGAAGAAATTCTCTGAGTGTTGACTTGATTAATGCTTTGCATGAAAGAAATCTAGTCGACAAAGTCGTTGATGATAACTTGGGACATCCAGCAAAGGTTTGGAAGGTGATATACTGTGCAGATGTTGTCATGGTCTCTGATAACACTAGTCTTTGCAACGTGGAAAGTGTTGCATTAGAAAAACCGGTAATTATGCCATACAATGAAACGATTAAAAAGAACATAGAAAATCTAAACCCACCGATTAGAGAAATGTTTAAATATGAGATACTATTTAAAAGTTTGCAGGACGTTGATACCGAAAATTTTAATTCTTGTATAATTGAATTTAAAAATATCTGGTTCAAGAAATACACAGATCAGTTGTCCTAAAACAATTTATTTTTAAATTAGAAGAAGTATAATTCAGTACAATATGAGGATATAATGATACACAGTAGAGCGCACGCAAAGAAAAATTTAAAAAATTTAATGAAAAGTCTCTATGATAGTAACGAGTATTATGTGAGCATTGAATACGGTGAAAGAACTCTTTTTGAAGAAGCTTACCGAAAGTCATACGATCCTGATGGAATGTTCAGAGACCTAAGTAATCAATTTGAAATTGACAGAGTTTACGAGGAAAATTTAGACGTATTTGATTACATATCAACAGTAGATCAAAATTTAAAAAGTAAAAAGCGAATCTTAGATGTGGGTTGCGGTTGTGGACCTTTTCTTTATCACATACCTAAAAATTGGGAAAAGTTTGGAATAGAAATATCAGAACATGCTTCTGTCATTGCCAAAAAAAATGTACCTGATGCAACAATAATAAACTGTGATTTTGAAAAAAGCTCGTATGAGGATGAATGTTTTGATATTATTTTATGTCATCAAGTTCTGGAGCATATCAGACAACCTGAAATATTTCTTAAAGAGTTTAATAGAATACTTAAGCCAGGAGGATCAATTATATTGTGTGTTCCTAATTTTGATTCTGGCTGTGCGAGATTGTTTGGCGAAAACTATCGTTTTTTTCATGACGATACACACATAACACTCTTTTCTAATGATTCACTTACAAGGATGATCAGAGATGAAGGGTTTAATGTTATCAATATTGAATATCCTTACTTTGAGTCAGAAAAATATTTCAATATTGAAAATTTAAAAAGAATGAAAGACACTTCTTTAGTATCTCCTCCATTTTACGGCAACCTCATGACTGTTTACGCAATCAAACCTGACAAAGAGTCTATATGAGAATAGTATCGTTAATACCTGCAAGAGCAGGGAGTAAGTCTATAAAAGACAAGAATGTAAAGAAAATTAACGGAAAACCTTTAATATATTATTCAATATCTGAAAGTAAAAAATGCACAATGATTCAAGACACATACCTGAGTTCTGACAGTGAATTATATTTAAAAATTGGCCGTAGTTATGGCGCAAAGTCTATAAAACGTCCTAAAGATATCTCACAAGACATGTCACCCACAGAAGAATGCGTAAAGCATTTCCTAGAAAAGGTTGATTGTGATATTGTTGTATTAATACAGGCAACATCGCCGATGATACGTTCTGAGTATTTAGAAAAAGCAATAAATAAAATGATAAACGAAAATCTAGATTCAGTTGTTTCTGTACACAAAGATCATGGTTTCTGGTGGGAAAACAATATTCCAAAATACGACCCCAAAAACAGGCCTATGAGACAACAACAAGAAAGCCTTTATAAAGAATCAGGTATGTTTTACATTTTTAAATCAGAACAATTTTTAAAAAATAATTGTAGAATATTTGGTAACACTGGTATATTTGTAATACCAGCTTTAAATGCAATAGAGATTGATGATGACCACGACTTTTTTCTCGTGTCGACTATAATGGAAAGAAAAAATGACAAATAAAACAAAAATAATAGCTGAGATTGGTATTAATCATAACGGTGATGTTAATCTAGCAAAAAATCTTATAGACGCAGCAATCGTTGCAGGATGTGATTATGCAAAATTCCAAAAGAGGACACCTGATATTTGTGTACCAGATCATCAAAAAGATATTATGCGACAGACACCGTGGGGTAAAATAAAATATATAGAGTATAAGAAAAAGATTGAGTTTGAAAAGGATGAGTATGACGAGCTTTTTAGTTATGTTAAAGATAAGCCGATAGAAATATTTGCTTCTGTATGGGATGAACCTTCTGTTGATTTTATGTCAAATTATACTAATATAATGAAGATAGGCTCAGCAAGCATAACAGATGCAAATCTTTGCAAATATGCGCGGACCAAGTCGAAAGTTTTACTATTATCAACTGGAATGAGCAATGAAATAGAAGTTTGTGAAGCTATTGAAAATTGTAAACCTGATGTAGTAATGCACACAAATTCCACATACCCATCTCCTGTTAGCGAGCTCAACCTCAACTATATTAAATGGTTAAAAGAGAAGTGGCCAGAGTTAGAAATAGGTTACAGTGGTCATGAGTATGGTTTAGTGACAACATTCGCAGCAGTGGCTCTTGGATGCACTTGGATAGAAAGACACATGACACTGGATAGAACAATGTGGGGGTCAGACCAGTTAGCATCTGTCGAAACACACGGATTCATGAAGTTAACAAAGGGAATACGAGACATAGAATTGGCAATGGGTCTCGGCGGCCCAAGAGTTTTATTGGAAAAAGAAAAAGCTAAGAGAAAGAGCTTAAGAAAATAAGGATTGATTAAATGGTATCTATAATTGTAACAAACTATAACTATGAAAAATTCCTCAACAGGTGTTTGCGTAGTTGTGTAAGTCAAAAAAATACAAACTTTGAAGTCATTATTATTGATGACTGTAGTCCAGTTTGTCCCAAACCATCAATTGAAAATTTTTTAGATGGTGAAAAAGTAAGATTTTACAAGACAGAAAAAAATTCAGGTGTTGCTGCAGCTTCAAACTTAGGATTGAAAATGTCAAGAGGTCAATACGTGATTAGAGTCGACGCAGACGATTTTGTAAATGACCAAATGTGTTTTTTTATGTCAACGTATTTAGATTATAATCATGATGCATTTTGTGTCTCTTGTGACTATTACATTGTTAACAATCATGAAGATATTTTAGAAAGAAAATATGCAAAAAAAGAAAATATTTCTTGTGGCATAATGTATCGCCGCGATCTTCTGTTAGAATTAGGAGGTTATAATGATAAAATGCGTCACAGAGAAGAAGAAGAGCTCAGAAAAAGACTGGGTGATTTTTATAACATACATCACTTAGATATTCCTTTTTACCGCTACAGAATGCATAACGACAACAAGACAAAGACAAAAGAGTATAGACAATGCAAAGTCTAGGAGAGAAAATGAAAATAGGGGTTGTAGGAAACGGTTTTGTAGGTTCAGCAATTATGCATGGATTTATTTTACATGTTGATGATATTATGGTCTATGACAAAGATATAAAGAGATCAACACATTCAATGAAAGATTTAGCAAACAATTCAGATATAATATTTGTCTGTGTACCAACACCAATGTTTGAGTCTGGTGAATGTGATCTGTCAATTGTTAAGACAGTTGTAGAAGAGTTAGCACAGTATGAATGCATAAAACAGAAAGTAATCGTTATTAAGTCAACTGTAGTTCCAGGAACTACTGAAAATTTAGCAGCCAACTTTCCAGAACTAAATTTTGTCTTTAATCCTGAGTTCTTGACAGAAAGAAAAGCGAGGTTAGACTTTATTAATACTTCTAGAATTGTATTGGGAAGTAACAACCCGTTGGCAAACAACATCGTTGAAAAACTATATCGATTGAGATTCCCATATACAAAAATAATTAAGACAGACTTTGGAACAGCACAGCTAATAAAGTATATGGCAAATTGCTTCTTTGCTACTAAGGTGTCCTTTATGAATGAGATGCACCAAGTTTGTGAAGCAATTAACGGTGACTGGGAAAAAGCACTAGAGGGTTTTATAACAGATGGCAGAATTGGCAATTCACATATCGACGTCCCGGGACACGATGGAGACTTTGGTTTTGGGGGAAAATGTTTTCCTAAAGATTTAAATGCAATGATTAAAAAAGCTGAGGCGTTAGGCATTAAACCTGATGTCATGAAAGGCGCGTGGGAAAAAAATAAAGAAGTAAGAAAAGATTTAGACTGGTATGATATCCCCGGGGCGGTAAGTAAAAAATGACAATTAATTGTTTAGTCACTGGCGGATGTGGTTTTATAGGTTCTCATATTGTTGATCGATTAATCGATTTGGGTTGTTCAGTTAAGGTGATTGATGACCTGTCAGCAAACGAAAATGAAGAATTTTATTATAACGAAAAAGCACGTTATTACAAGTACGACATATCAAAAGATGATTGCAGTCCACTATTTGCAGGAGTAAATGGTTTACCAATCGATTATGTTTTTCATTTAGCAGCAAGAAGTAGAATCCAACCAACGATTGGATCCCCAAGTGAATGTTTTGAAGTAAACGTAACAGGTACACAGAGGGTCCTAGAATGGTCCAGATGGAACAATGTAAAAAGAGTAATATATTCAGGTACCTCTTCCCTTTACGGTCACCAGAATCCAATACCATTTGCGCCTAATATGCCTGCTGACTGCCTAAATCCATACTCAATGTCAAAATGGATGGGTGAACAGGTATGTAAACTCTACAATCAGCTTTATGGGTTAGAAACTGTAGTCCTAAGGTACTTCAATGTCTATGGGCCAAGAGAACCATTGAAAGGTTCATACGCTCCAGTTGTAGGTTTGTTTAAAAGACAAAAATCAGCCGGTGAGCCAATGACTATAGTCTCACCAGGCACACAAAGAAGAGATTTTACTTATATTAATGATGTTGTCGATGCCAATATTGACGCTATGAAAGCAGTTTTTGAAGAAAAAGTTTTTAAAGTCTATAATGTTGGTACTGGAAAAAATTATTCAATGTTAGAGTTAGCCCAAATGATATCTAAAAACCCAACTATTAAGATGATTGATAAAAGACCGGCAGAAGTTTTTGAGACACTTGCAGATATCAAAGACACAATTAAAGATTTGGGTTGGTCACCCAAACACACTCTAGAAGATAAAATCAACAGTTATTAGATATGGATATATTAGTAATAGGCGCGGGTATTTTTGGTTGCACAATTGCATCGAAACTAGCCCAATTTAATCACAAGATTGTTTTAATCGACAAAGAAAATGATTTAATGCAAAAAGCTAGCAAGGTTAATCACAATCGCATCCACTTTGGATATCATTACCCAAGAAGTATTGAAACTGCAAAACAGTGCATAGACAGCCTTCCTGGTTTTTTGTTAGAATACGGAGAAAGTGTTATTTCAGATTTTCCAAACTACTATGCAATTGCTAATACCAATAGTTACATCAGATCAGATCAGTTTTTAAGCTTTTGTGACAACTTAAGAATAAATTGTCGTGCTGAGTACCCATCTGAAAAGTTTTTAAATAAAAGCTTAATTGATAGTTGTTTTAGAGTAAGAGAACCAATCTTTAGTTACGATTGTTTAAAAGATGTAGTAAATAAAAAGATATCTAAGAAAAGTAATATTATTAAAAAATTTGGAACGACAATTATTTCTGTGAATAGAAAGTCTGATAGGTTCTTAGTAGAGTTTAAGCAAGGTGCAGATAAATTCCAGAAATACTTTCACAAAGTAATAAATGCAAGCTATTCAGGTTTAAACGTTATTAACAACATGTTTCAAGAACTACCTATTGATCTTAGATTTGAGTCCACAATAGTACCTGTTTTTGAATATAATTCAGAAAAAGTAGGTGTAACTATCATGGACGGCCCATTTTGCACAATAATGCCATACGGTCACCATAAAAACAAGTTCTTATTGTGGAGCGTAGATCAGTCAGTTTTAGAAAATGCAAAAAACATCAATAACCTTAACTTAGAAACAGAAAACTACGATATATCTAAAATTTATAAAATATCAGAAAATTATTTACCTTTCTTAAAGCATGCAAAACATATAGAAACACTACATACTGTAAAGACAGTCGTAGAAAACAAGTATGATGCAAGAAAGTCAGAAATATTTCTTGGTAAGGATGGTAATTTTATTGCAGTGCTTTCTGGAAAAATTATGTGCTGTGTAAAGATCGCGCATGAAATATGTGAAATTATTGAAGGTCGTCATAGGAGAGACATTTTATGAAAAATATAATAGTTTTTGGAGCATCCGGTTTCTTAGGTTCAAGTTTTATAACGAAAAAAAGCGAAAAGTACAATTTTATAGAATATTCAGGTAGAAAAGACTTAGATTTTACAAAACCTGAACATGTAGAAAGTTTTAGAATACCTCACATGCAAATAGACGGCGTTCTATTTATGCAAGGAATCAGCCCAAGCGTTGGGTTTGAAGATATAGAACCACAACATTTTAATAAAATGTTCAATATAGACGTTGTGTCACCTTTCCTAATTTTAAGAAAATTAAGAAGAAACAAAAAACTCCGAAGCAATTGCTGTATAGTATTTATATCATCAATTGCTGCTAAGAAAGGTAGTTACGACCCTGCGTACGCTTGTGCTAAATCAAGCATACAAGCCTTAACAACCATTTTAAAAAACAATATATTAAAAGTAAGGATAAACACTGTTTTGTTGGGCCTGGTTGAAGATTCACCAGTTCATAAGGGAATGACTGTTGATTTTATTGACAAACATAAAAAAAGAATGAATGGCAAACTAGTCAAGATTGACGATGTTGTAAATATTATAGACAACATTATTGAAAATGAAAGTATTGATAACACAGAATTTAAAGTAGACTGCGGTTACAAATTATGTTAAAAGAGGAAGGAAAATGTTTAAAAGAATTATAAGTTTTTTATTGGGTGATAAAAAAGAAAAACTAAAAAAGCAGATTGATAGCAAGTATAAACAAGCAATCGAATACCAAAGAAACGGAAACATCCGAAAATACTCAGAGTTAATGAGTGAGATCTCATTACTAGAAGATGAGTATAACGAAGAAAAAATTGATTAATTGTAAAAAACACTCACACTGCGTAGTATTAATATGAATTTTATAACAATGGTGCAAATATGAGTACACAACAATTTCCAACTGGAAAACCACACATATCTTTCTCTGAAGTAAAGCAGTGGAAAGAATGTCCATATCGACATAAACTTGTGTACATCGACAAGATTGACACATTTGAGCCGTCACCCTATCTTCATTTTGGAACAGCTGTTCACGAAGGTTGTGAAACACTTCTAGAGACACGACAAATTGACCGCGATAAAATAATAGGGGTCATGAAAGAAGAGTGGAAGAATGCTGGATACGAGAACCCAGAGTGGTACTCTAAGCAACCCGGGTGGTACAAACACGAACCTGTAGATGTTTGGGAGACTTGGGCTAACAATATGTGGAATGAAGTACTTGACTTTTTAGATAAAGAACTTCCTGGGTGGGAATGTTTTGAGGCTGAGGAACAACTTTACGAAGTAATTGATGACATAAAAGTCCCGCTGAGTTTTAAAGGCTTTATCGATGGTGTACTTAAGGTACCTAAGAAGCGAGGTGAGGGACATGTCTATTGGATTATTGACTGGAAAACTGCAGGGGCTTGGGGTTGGCGAAGAGATAAAAAACAAGACTTAGGTATGACGGCACAATTGATTCTGTACAAACACTTTTGGGCTAAAAAGCATAATATCGATCTAAAAGATATACGATGCGGCTTTGTTTTGCTAAAACGAGGTGGAAAACCAGGTAAAGTGTGCGAGCTAGTAACAGTTTCTGTAGGGCCGAAAACTTATGCTAAGGGTGTAAAGCTTATGAGAAACATGATTAGCTCTGTGGCGAAAGGAATATTTTTAAAAAATAGAAATAGTTGTAAGTATTGTCAATTTTATCAGACAGAACACTGTACATAATTTTGTTTACTTTTTGTCTTTAATGTATAAAATTATAAACAATAATAAGACAGTTTGTCTAAGATATTGTACATTACAAAGGTGAGTAAATGACAGAAGACGGAAAATTTAAAGTTTTGGTACTTTCTGACCACGCACTATCAACAAGTGGGGTCGGAACACAAACAAGACATCTAATTGAAGGATTGTTGAAGAAAGGATGTTGGTCTTTCAGACAATTTGGTGCTGCACTCAAACACCAAGACTATCGAACAGTAGTTGTTAATGACGATTTTGTGATAAAACCAATTGATGGTTTTGGAAGTCCGGACATACTAAGAGTTACACTGGCAACAGAAAAACCAGACTTACTCTTTATATTCACAGATCCTAGATTTTTTGTTTGGCTTTTTGATATGGAGGATGAAATTCACCAAGTTTGTCCCATTGTTTGGTGGCATGTTTGGGATAATTACCCGTATCCAGATTTTAATGATTCTTTTTATCGTGCAACAGACGCAATTAACTGTCATAGTCATATGACATATACAATGTTAAATGAAAAATTTCCGGAAAAAACTAGCTTTATTCCTCACGCCTTACCTGACAACTTATTTTATTCTATGAATCCAAAAGAAAGAAGACAACATAAAATTAATTTATTAGGGAAGGATCGTGAAGATCATTTTGTTGGTATTTGGGTTAACAGAAATGCTAAAAGAAAAAGACCTTCTGATCTATTAGAATCTTGGTCTTTGTTTTTAGACAATTTAGAAGAAAAACACGGACATCGAAAAGCAACATTAATAATGCACACAGAACCAACAGACAGTGAAGGTCCAGACTTGTTTCGAGTGGTCGAAATGCTAGGGATACAGGATAATGTTTTCTTTTCTAGAGATAGAATAGAATTTGAAAAAATGAACGTATTATACAACATAACTAACTTTTGCATCAATACTTCATATGCTGAAGGCTTTGGTTTAGCCACGCTAGAGTCAATGATGACTGGTACACCTATTATTGCTCCGAAAACAGGTGGGTTAACAAGGCAAGTTGTTGATCACCGAGATGGATCAGAAAATGGTGTAGCACTTGATATAGACTTTAAAACGCTGGTTGGGAGTCAAACTGTTCCTTACATATACGAAGATTATGTAAGTAATCAAAACTTTGCAGATGCAATAATGAAGTTGTATAAAATACCTGATCAAAAAAGAAAAGAACTTTCTAGGAAAGTTAAAGAGTACGCTGATAGTGAGTTTAGTCACCAGAAAACGACAAATGCATGGCACCATTCTATGCTAGACACCATTAAAAAATTTAAAAATAGAGAAAACTGGAATATTGAGGAAATATAATGCAAAGAAAAAAAGTACTTTTGAGAGCACCGCTTTTAACAAACAGTGGTTATGGTATTCATTCAAGGCAGATTTTTGATTGGCTTTACAGAAGAGAAGACATAGAGCTCATTGTAGAATGTCTACAGTGGGGTAGAACTTCGTGGTTACTTAATGAATCGTCTGAGAACGGCATTGTTGGGGAAATAATGTCATGTTCAAAACCCTTTGAGAAAAATGAAATTGATATATCTTTCCAAGTTCAGCTCCCAGACGAATGGGATGAGACCTTAGGAAAAATTAACATAGGTGTGACAGCACTAGTTGAAACAGACAGGTGTTCACGAGCTTGGGTGGAAAAATGCAATAAAATGAGCAGAATTATAGTACCCTCAACATTTACAAAGAACGTTTTGAGGCGTTCTGGTCCGATTACTGTACCCGTAGAAGTTATACCTGAGTGGTACAATACTAGCTTGTTAAGTAAGAGCAAGATATCAAAAACTTTAAATGATAAGAGGTTTGATCAAATCGACAGTAAATTTAATATTTTAATGATTGGTACATTAACCAGTCAAATACCTCAGGACGATAGAAAAAATTTGGTAAATACGATTAAGTGGGTATCGAAAGAGTTTGCAGGTAACGAAGAGGTTTGTGTGATTCTTAAAACAAACTTTGGAAAAGGAACAACAAGCGATAAGAAACTTTGTAAAGATTATTTAAGAAGTTTAAAGACTGAATTAAAACTACCAGAGTTTCCAAGAATTAAACTTTTGCACGGCAACATGACACCGCTTGAAATTGCTTCTTTATTTAATCATCCTAAGATTAAAATGTATGTAACAGCAACACGAGGTGAGGGTTATGGCCTGCCTATTATTGAAGCTGCAGCCTCAGGAACGCCTGTTGTAGCAACTAACTGGTCTGGTCACTTACAATTTCTAGATAAGGAAAAATTTGGATGTGTTGACTATAAACTCGTTGAGATTAGCGATTCCCGTGTAGATGATAGAATTTTTGAGAAAGGTTTTAAATGGGCTGAAGCTAATGAAACTAGTTTTAGAGAAGAAATTAGAAAAGTCTATGATGATTATGGGCTAGCAAAAAATAAGGCTAGAGAAATGATGAAAAATGTACGTTCAAATTTCAATGATAAGGCAATTAAAAAACAGTATGATGAATTAATTGTGAAGGTCACTGAAAAATGACTTTAGATTTAATACTTATTGGATTGTGTTGTTTTCTATTATTTCTGTCGATCTTTCTTGGACGAAAACTTTATCAATTTTCTATTATTTTAATAGATGTCGAAGATGCTGTAGAAGAGTCGCTCGATATTTTAAATGAAAAGTACGGTAAAATGAACGAAGTGTTAGAAAAACCAGTTTTTTTTGACTCTATGGAAATTCGACAAGTTATATCTGACATTAGAGAATGTCATAGAGCAATACTCATAATAGCTAATAAGCTGACAAGAAAAATAGGGACACAAGGTGGCGAGACTCAAAAAGAAAACCGTTAAAAGAAAAAGCAAAACTAAAAAGTTGTATTTTGGAAAAGAAGCGCATGCAGCAATTGTAGAATACCAATCTTCAACATGTAGGCGTAAAAGACACAAAATATATGAAACAAAGATACGACAGTCATTTAACAAACTGGTAGAAAATTTAATTTTTATTCATGGGTTTGCCCGTGACCCACTAACATTCCAAACATTAAAGTTAGACTGTGTAACTTTTTTATATGAAACATTAGAAAAGTTTGATCCGGAAAGAGGCTCTAAAGCTTTTTCATATTTCAATGTCTGTGCTAAAAACTTTTTAATAATCCAAACAAACAAAAATAATAAACGAGGTCGAAGAAATGTAAGCTTTGACGATTATACTAACCTAAGCTCTTCTGACAGGAGAAGTATAGAATTTTACAGTTACGTTCCTTCACCTGAATCAACAATGATTCAAGAAGAAGATAAAGCGCGAATGTTTGAAGTTTTAAATATTATTGAGTCAAAGATTAAAAATGAAAATGAAAAGCTTTGTGTAAAAGCAGTCGCAAAGCTCTTTAAAGATATTGACAGTTTAGAACTTCTAAACAAACGTGCAATTTTTGTTTATCTGAGAGAAATTTCAGGTTTAAATCCAAAACAGCTTTCTGTTGCTATGTCAAGTGTAAGAAAACATTTTAGAGAAATTGTTAAAAATAACGAAGAATACCAGTCAATGTTTAGGATCGGGTTATGAAGAACAAAGAGGATAAAATTAAGGAGTTTTCCGATTTACTTGATGGTTTGCAAAACACAGAAGATAAAAAAAAGATGTTATGGAAAGAATCATACCAGAATGCAATTGAAGATAGAGAAAGTGCTGCGATTCTTTTAAACGATTTGTTAGTTATGATACCAGGCAACTCAGGAAACCATTCAACACATGGTTCATTAGCAACAAAATACTTAGAGCGGATGTCTAAAAGTAATGACCAGATAATTAAACTTGCAGAATTAATAGCAAAAGAACAAGAGCGACAAGACACAGTTTCACCTGACGACATATTTAAAAGTATAGGAGAATAGTATGTCAAAAGGTAAAGATTACCGTTTTTTTAAGTCAATTCTAAGTGCAGTTGCAGGTGATGGTTTACTCCAGGGTCAAGACGACGAGCTAGAAAGAGGTATAAATTATAATTTTTTGACAGGCATTGTTAACGATGTTATAACCAACCCTTATGAATATTTAAGGACACCAGTTGCAGCAGATCCTTCTGTCACAGTTGGGGAAATGTTATCTGGTCGTAAAAAAGTTAAAGATATTAAAGCTGGGTTATCTAATAAGGACTTAGTTGATTCAGCGCCGATGAATTCAATAATAGCACAAATTATTGATCCGGGTCGCGCAAGTACAGATGGTGTGCTTCCTGTCCTGTGTTATCCTTTTTTCCCGCCTCATTTATCTTTACCTTTGAATCCTGGAGAATACGTCTGGATAATTGAGTGCGACGTAAAGGGATCGAAGATGTATTATTGGATGTGTAGGCAGGTGGGTCCAATTCATGTTGATGATTTAAATTACACTAGCATGGAGCGCTTGACACAAACAGTTGAAATCGTTGACTCATTTAACAAAAATGCAGGATCAAAAAAGCCCAGTACAGACTTATTAGACGCAGCTGTTTCACTTGACGGTAGTACAGATAAGTCAAACTCAAACAGTGGTTTTAGTAAAATTTTTGCAAATTCAAATGCATACCGGAGTGAGTTTACTGGCGAGCCAGTCCCTAGATTAGCAAAGGATTGTTCAGATTTGCTTTTACAAGGGTCTAATAATACAGGAATTCATTTAACAACTGAAAAATTTTCTAAACCTGAAGACACTGACTTAAAAAATACTAAACATACTGGAAAATCTAATGAAAAAGATGCACTGCCGACTCGAAAACCAGACTCCTCAGCAATTGATATTTTTGTAAAAAGAAAAAAGAATTCACTGGATCAACTAGTTGAGTTAATAGATGATTCTGAAAAGTTTGATGGAATAAACACAGTTAAGAACGTCTGCAGTAACGATGTCTATACTTACATTGAAAACGATAAACTGGCATCATTAAGATATCAGGATGACAGCGTTTATGATAAAGAGTTAAATGATGATGGTAGTGATGCACTCAACGTCGGTGCAAGACTTTATCTCTCACATAAATGTGATATTGACAATACTTTTTTAATTAATTTTGATGTGTTAGGAGAACACACAAAAATGGGCCCATCAATAATTACTTTCGCTCAGCACAATAGAGTTGTAGGTGAGCAAGATGTAAGATTGGTTTCTAGATCCGGTCAATCCTTTGTTGACCTCGATGAAAAAGGTAACATCATAATCAAAACAAAAAGTCAAAAAGTAATATTAAAAGAGGATGGTAATGTCGTTATAAATGCGTCAGGAAAGATATTCTTGCAAGAAAACGCACCCCAATCATTTGTGCGAGCTGAGGATTTAGCAACAGAGTTAACAAAACTTAAAACAGCACTATCTACTATGGCAAATGCCCTTACATCAGGTGGTTTTTGTCCCTTCCCAGCAGGTCCAAATGCTGTACTTGGTGGCGCAATGGGCGCCCTAGCAGGAACCTTAGGTAGTGTCCAAGTAGCACCTACTGCACCTTGGGTATCTAAAAAAATTAAAGGAGAATAATAATGACAAGAGAACAATTAGCTAATGAAGTAAGAAAAGCACTGACCCCACCAGCAGATGTAGAAGATCCAGCAGAAATTCAGAAATTAATCGCAGAAGCCTTAGCTAATGCTATCGTAGAATATGTTAAAACACCTGAAGGTTAAGAAGATTAACAAGTAAACTACTTTAGTAGATAATTACTGTTAAGGGTAATATCATGGGTCATTCTCAGTTTAATTTTAAAAGTAGTGGTGTCAGAACAACAGATAAGCGGTTTCAAAAGAAAACTACGTCTTCAGAGCGCCCAATTGGAATAAAGACACCTCTTGAACCAGGCGACGATATATTCAAAATGCACACAAGTCCTATTAGGCAGCTAACAGATAATTTTAGAAACTTAATTATGACAAATAATGGCGAGAGGTTAGGGATGTTTAATTTTGGTGCAAACTTAAACAGTGTTGTTTTTGAATATAGTAACTCACCAGACTTTGAGCAAGTAGTGGGTGAAGCAATTATCCAATCGACTCAAAAGTTTATGCCTATGATAACTATAACAGATATATCTTCTGTTTTCATTGATGAGATTGAAAAAAATGATGCTAACAGCGTTGGCTTGGCAAAGGTTAGAATTAAGATCGAGTATGTAATACCAAAGTTTAAAAGTCCAAAGCTTGCAATTGAAGTTGACCTAAACCTCGGAGGATAATAAATAAAATGGCAAGAAATATTAAAAAAGATGTACAAAAGCATAAAGAGCGAAGCTACACAAATAAAGACTTTAACTCGCTTAGAAACGAGTTGCGCAGATACGCACTGACACATTTCAGCGACAATGTCATTGATTTTTCTGATGCAAGTATGGGTGGTTTAATTCTAGATTTAGCCTCTTACGTAGGCGATGTCATGACTTTCTATATGGATCACCAGTTTAATGAGAATTCAATAGAAAACGCAGTTGAAAGAACGAATGTAGAAAGATTGATTAGAGAAGCCGGCCTAGAAATTCCTGGTGCAGCTCCGTCTTACGCGACTGTGAGTCTTTCAATTGTTGTGCCGGCACAGCTAGTCAACGGAGAATATAAACCACAAACTATATCACTGCCAATGATCAGACAAAATTCAATATTCAGCACTTCTGACGGAAAAGAATTTACTTTGATGGAAAATGTAGACTTTGCAACACTCGACGATAATGGGAGATTGTTGGCAGAATTTAGAGTTGGTTCTTTACGTGCCGGTATTCCTGTTAACTTTGTTGTTACAAGAGATGGTGTAGTATCAAGCTCAAAAATCACATCCCAGACTTTTGTGATTGAAGATAACTTAATCCCATTCAGGACTATAACCCTGGGACAGGAAAATGTTAATGAGATTATAACAGTCACAGATACACTAGGTGATAGCTACTTTGAAGTCGACACATTGTCACAAGATACTGTCTTTAAAACATATGAAAATACTTCATATGATCGATCAGATGTTCCTTTTAGAATGGAACTTCTACACGCTCCTAAGCGTTTTATAAAAGTAAGAAGTACAAATACTGGATTAACAACTTTGCGTTTTGGCTCAGGTGATGAATCAGCTTTCGATGAAGATGTAATACCTGACCCAAGCGATCACGCTATAACACTCTATGGAGATAGATCAACAATAACAACAGTAGCAATCGACCCAAATAGTTTTTTAACAACACAAACACTTGGTATATCTCCTAAAAACACAACATTAACAGTCACTTACAGGTACGGCGGAGGATTAAGCGACAATGTTTCCGCAGGCAATATAAATTCTGTAAAAACGCTGTTGACTACTTTTAATTCTTCATTAGCGCCTTCTGTGGAGGCATCTGTAAGAGCGTCAACTGATGTTATAAATATTAAAAGAGCAGCTGGCGGTGAAGATGAACCAACACTAGAAGAACTTAGAAATATAGCAATTTTTAATAGAAATGCACAAAATAGAATTGTTACAAGAGAAGATTTAATAACGAGAGTTTATTCAATGCCCTCAAACTTTGGAAGAGTTTTTAGAGTTGCTGTCGCAGACAACCCTAGAAACCCTAGGGGCGCTCAACTTCATATCATCTCTCGTTCTAGCTCTGGTAAATTAGTAACATCAACAGACACTTTAAAACAAAACTTATCAAAATATTTAAATAAGTTTAGACTAGTATCAGATGCAATAGATATTCTAGATGCATCAGTAATTAACTTGGGTCTGAACTATGGCATCACAGTTGAAAAAGGATATCGTGCGCCCACCGTTATTGCATCTGTCAATTCTAAACTATCTTCATACTTTAGAACAGAAAATTTTCAAATTAACAAACCAATTATTGTTGGCGAGTTAGAAAATTTAATACTAAACGTCCCAGGCGTAGTATCAATTATTAGTTTAAACATTGTTAATAAAGCAGGTATATCGAATAACAAGATATATAGCACATTTAGATATGATGTTAAACAAAATTTAGACAGAGGAATGCTTTTTCCACCCGTTGGCGGAATATTTGAAGTAAAATTTCCAAACGATGATATCGAAGGAAGAGGTTTATAATGTATAGAATACTATCAGCATCAAAAGATACGTACATTACTAATAAAATAATCAATAATAGTACTCGAGCAACAGATTCAAACGTAGGCTCAGCTGGGACACTAGACTTATTTAAGCTATACGATGAAAACATTGTGAGCGGAGAAACACAATCAATAGAACTTACACGATTGTTGCTAAAGTTCCCAATTACAGAGATCAGTCAGATGGATTCAGAAGGTGATATTGACATAACAGACAGCAGTTTTAAGTGCCACGTCAAACTTCATGATGTCTATGGAGGCCAAACAACTCCAAGAAACTTTAAGGCAATACTTTTTCCTTTAGCAAAAGATTTTGATGAAGGACCTGGAATGGACGTTGTAAAATTTTCTGATGTTGGTGCAACAAATTTTATAACAGCATCGATAACAAATGGAGTCGCTGTTCCTTGGGGTTTACCCGGTGCCATGAATTCAGGTTCTCTAGGAAGCGCTGGTTTAGATGTTTATGTGAGCGGATCATTAGGCGCAGGAATTGTGGCATTAACAAGTGAACAACATTTCGAAACCGGGAAAGAAGATTTACTTATGGATGTGACAACAATAATTTCCGGAACAGTCTCCGGACAGATACCAGACAAAGGATTTCTTATAGGGTTTTCTGGTAGTTTTGAGAAAAATAGCAAATCTTATTTTGTAAAAAGATTTGCGTCAAGAGACTCACAAGTCGCAGCACTGCGTCCTAAGTTGACTGTGGCATACAATGACAGTACGATAGATAAACACTCTAGTTTTATTTTTAATGTATCTTCTTCTTTGTACCTTAGGAATTATCAGTATGGCAATTTAGCAAATATAGTATCAGATACAGCCGGAACCACTTTAACAGGTGAAGACTGCATGATTGTTAAGCTCGAGAGTGGAAGTTTTAAGAGAACATACAACGTTTCGCAAGCGCTAAACGGTAGACATAGAATGACAGGAGTTTACAGTGCTTCTTTTGCAGTTTCAAGTTTTGAACCTCTCTTGTACACACAAGCAAACTTAACTGGATCGATCACCTTCAACGAAACTTGGTCAAACAGTGCAGAAACTGTCACTTTTTTATCATCGTCGTTAACTATAAAAAGAGCCAAGCGATCTCTTACAAATTCTCAAAACCAAAATAACTTACTTGTAACACTCCTTAATGTGAATGATGAGTACAGAGTTGGTGAAATAGTAAATATTCGAGTTTTTGCTGAAAGTAGAGACAGAACTGTTTCTTTTGTAAGAACTCCGTATGAAAAGAAAAGTGAAATATTTCATGAAATGTATTACCGCGTAAGAGATGTTGTCGACGGAAAAATCATTGTAGACTTTGACAAGGTAAACAACTCAACAAGGCTGTCAACAGACCAAGACGGTATGTTCTTTACATTTTATGCTGACTCCTTACCGAAAGGTAGGCTTTACGCGTTTGATTTTCTAATACGCAGAAATGGAAGAGACACAGTAATAAAAGATGCAGCTTCTAACTTTAGGATCGTGTAATGTCAAATAAAAAACTCTTGGATCGATCGCAAGGAAAACTTTTTACACCTAAATTTTCTAGAAGTAACAAGCCTTCAAGTAATGTCTTGGCGAGTCAAACTGATTCTACTTTAAACAATTCTTCATTTAAAAACACAAACTTGAGTAGCACGTCTTCCTTTAGATATGGAGACAAACCCCACTTAGTTTCAACACAACAGCTTAGAATTGACTGGGATAGGTTTGAAAATCATACTTTTTTCCATTCAGCTGTGGCAAATGTTAATGAATCATTTGATCGAATCATAAACTTTTACCCATTTGAAAAAAGCGAAAAAAACGTAGAACAGTTTGAGGACAATCTTACTGGTTATGAGAAACATATACTAAACACATTCCCCAAAAACGTTGGTTACTTGAATTTTTCAGGTACAGTTCAGGGTGAAAGTTTGAGTAATGGTACACAAATTAGTGTCAAAGACAGTCGCGGCGCCTCAGTTAACACTATTTCAGATAGAGTTGATGGAGCTCCAATTTTAGATCCAAGAAAATCACCTTTTTCTTTTGAAATGTTTGTAAGAGTCCCCCAGCAATCAAATGACAATCAAGTGTTGATACAGAAATATTCTAGTTTATCACAGAACTTTACATTGGCTTTGTCACAATCTAGCAGTTTAAATAATTGTGAAATACATTTTGGAATAACATCAGGGTCAAACTACCTGATAACTTCAGGATCATTAAATAAAGGCACTTTTAATCATGTAACAGCATTTTATGATAGATTTGGAGATCAAAGGGTGAAGCTATTGATTAATAATGATATTCATTCTTCTAGTCAGGCTAAATTGTTTGAAAATTTAATTTATAATGCTAATGACATGACAATAGGTGTAGGAAGTAACGCTAGAATAGGCGGTAGTATTTTCTCAGTTGAGACTACGTTTTCAGGTTCTATCGACGATCTAAGATACTTTCATTCTGTCGACTCCGTCAAAACGATTAAAAAAAGAAAATTTAGAAGTTTCTATCCTAGTTCTGAAGAACCAGCGCTAAGATTGTATTATCGATTTAACGAACCTTATGGTGTTTATGATGGTAATAATATAGTTTTAGATTCGTCTGGTAATTCTTTACATGAAAGGATCGTCAACTTTGACACAACAAACCGCTTGACAGGTTCAGACAATCCTGTTTTAACAGAAAATGAATACAGAAACCCAGTTTTGTTTCCAACGTTTGAACCCTTAAAAGCGCTTAACATACGACTGCTGTCTTCTGCGTCACTTTATGATGATTTTAATCCAAACCTAATAACAAAGTTAGTTCCCAAACATTATTTTCAAGAAGGTACTAACTTTAGAGAGTTTAATGAAGAGCTAGACAGGCTTGGAAAAAACTTCCATACGTTTTCATCAAACAGGCCTGGTTCTGGTAAAAGTGAGTTGTTAGGACCTCAAATGTTAATAAAGCTTTTACTAACATATGCCAAGTTTTTTGATGAATTAAAGATTATGATTGATGGTATTACTAGCTATAATCATACCAATTACAATGATTACGACACAACACCTGACGTGTTTTTAAGAAATAAAGCAAAATCAACAAACACCACACTACCAGACATTTTTTCAACAGGTGACTTAAGTCAATATTTGCTTGGTATCGATCTAAGTCAAGGAAAAGCAAAAGCTGTAAAATCACTTAATGAAATACAGAATCTTATCTGGCGCAGAATACTTTCAGAAGCACCAAAAATGAAACTGCATAAAGGCACAGTTCATTCTGTTAAAAGTATATTTCGACAAACAGGTATTGAACCTGATAATATTTTAACTTTTAGAGAATATGGTGGATCAAAACAAAAATCTTTAGATGCATCACGAGAAATGAAAAGAGATGTCTTTAGGTTTTTAAGCTTTACTGGTTCTTATGGTAAAATAACAACAGCAGTGGATGCACAAGGCTTCCCTACAGACACCGAAATTCCAAAGATTAAATCCGGATACTTATCTGGTTCAAGAATACAAATAGGCCGACCTTTAACAAGAGGTACTTTTGTAAACAAGACAAGATCAAAAATACATGGTACTAGTAACCAGAAAGGTGATGGTCTATTTACATCTGGAAGTTTTACTTTTGAAGGTCTTTATGACTGGGAACAGGGTTTTAGTAATGTAAAAGAAAGTTTGATTCGATTAAATGTGACAGGAACATCTGCGCCTAGCAACAGTGAATCATGTGTAGTTAATCTAGTCGCCTCAAGTGACAAGTTAAGTTTGTTTTTTAATGAAAGCCCTTCAAAATCAGATACATCAGAGTTGTTCTTGACAGGTGTAAATGTTTTTGATAAAGATGTCTGGTATGTTTCTTTTGGTAGAGAATCAGGGCACGATTTAAAAACGATAGGCACTAGCTCTTATTTTTTACGTGCTGCAAAACAGCTCAATGGGGATATTATAGAAAATTATAAAACCTCTTCTCTTTTCATGGACTATAGTAATAACGTTTTTCAAAATATTTCAGCACACAACACTTCCGGAAGTTTTTTACTTGTAGGTAGTCAGTCACTTCAGACAGGCGGTACAGGATTTTTAAATAATAGCGCGACAACCGATTCAAAAGTAACAAACTTTCACGGGCTCATCACAAACTTAAGATTTTTCTCAAAAAATACAACTAACCAAGAGTATTTGAACAGAGCAAGAAATTATGACAGTTTTGGTGTTAATGATCCAAAAGTTAATTACAATTTTACAAATCTTGAAACCGGTTCTTTTGAAAGGTTGATATTACATACTGACGCGAAACAGGGAACACAGTTAACTGACGCATCCGGTAATATTAGAATATTTGACTTTTCACAAAATAATTTACATTTTATAGGATCAAATTTTCAAACGTCTAAAAACGTAATGAAAAACATGAGGGTAGATTTTGAAACACTCTCAAATAATTTTGATTTAAATCACACCCGAAACAAGGTAAGGGTGAGATCTTTTCAAGATGCCAACAATCTTGAGCAAAGTTATTTTGCAACCACACCTCCTGTTCATGAAGTACTACCTTTTGAAGAAAGTCTAGATGATAATCGATTATCACTCGACATGTCTGTGATGAAAGGATTAAATGAAAATATTCTAAGAATTTTTAATAATTTCGATCCGATTGATGATGCCTTAGGACGACCAAATTTAATTTTTGGAGAAACTTACGGAGATTTAAGGCATTTAAGAGAGGTATATTTTAACAATGTTACTGAAGTAATGAATCTGCAAAAATATCGAGATTTATTTAAGTGGATTGATAATTCTTTCACAGATGCGATTTATTCTGTAATACCAAGAACTACAAATTTTTTAGGAATTAATTTCATATACGAATCAAATGTCCTAGAGCGAAATAGATTTAAATACTTTTACGATGAAATTTATATGAAATCCGGACAAAGAGACGGAGCGCGAGGAAACATATTTCTATCGCAATTTGTTGGAAAGATGAAAAAGTACTAAGGAGACATAATTAAATGGAACTTTTAACAATGGGCTTTGTAGATGATGTTTCTACAGCTGTCACACCTCAGCTTATATACATTACCGGATCCGGAGGCTCAGACACTGGGCAGTATGTAACAGCAAGCTTACCAAACCCAGCTATAACATCAGCGACATTAAGAATTGGCACTAGTATTACAAGGACACCTGCATCAGTTAAGACTTTTGAAAGTACAGATGTTGGCGGTGTTAGATTAGGTAGTGTAACGGTTTTTGAAAATGGAGAACCAGCTGACCAGATAGACATGTCAACATTTGATGGGTTTCGGACTGGTAAGAATATAAATTCTTTCACACAATTTGGAGGTGCAACTAACGTTCGCCCTATGATAAGAATATCACCTGAAGGCTTCTTTGAAAAGACGACAGGTGACAAGATTAATCACTTTGCTTCTTTTAATAGTTTTGGAATGGGTTTGCATTATAAAATTGTAGATGAAAATTTAAAACTGATTCCTTTTAACGACTTCTCAAAACTAACACCTGTGGATTTAATTGGAAGACAATCAGTGTTTGCTTATCCTTTTATTTTTAATGCAGACAAGACTTTAGAACAGTTCACAGATCCTTCTCATCCCGGTAATGATGGTGCAATTGATGTTTTTGAAGTAAGACATTCGTTGATAAACTTATCAACGTCAGACATTAGAGTTTACGGTTGCCGAGGAGATTACCAAGGTGGCGGAATTGAAAATAATCGTAAAGGAAGCACAACTATTGACAGTAAGTATGAGTTAAAAGTTAAGTCAAGCGGTCTGTTTTTAGACTCCCAAGAAACAGAATTTGGTAAGTTTAGTTTTCCACAGATAGGTGTGACAGGAAGCTCTGGGTATAAGTTTCCACTACCTGGTTTTATTGATGATAGCAAATATGTCTCAGCACCGTTTGATGAGTCTGTTGATTATCTGAAAAATAGTTACAAGTTTAAAACTTCGCCCATGCAAAATTTCTTATCTAGTTCACGTAACAGTATAAGCGAAATCGGAACACGTTTTAAATCAACAACTTGCGGGTTAGTATATGGAGAAAGCAATTTATTAGGCACAGACTCAATTGCTTTCGGAGGATTAAAGAAGTAATGCCAAAAATATTTTTAACAGGAAGTGGTAATTCTAAAGGTTATGTCACCGGTTCAGGAATACTCAATAATCCAGTTCGAACTATCATAAGAGATCGCGATAATCGTACCGGTACGTACCCGACAATACACAGAATGAACAGGAAAGGCAATGCTGGTATATTATCCAATGCAGTGTTCGATGATACAAAGACAGTTAAATTTGGGAACGGTATCACTGACGATTTCACCATTGGGGAAAGCAATGTATTTACAAAGGCTGTAAATAACAAACATTGGTTGACTTCATCAACTGATATTTTAATTCGAAAAGAGTTTGATCCTAGGGGTGATTTTGAATTAACAACTGGTGCAGTCGTCTTAGCAGGCCCACCGGATGGAGACGGCAGATGGTTGCAAACAAACCAAAAAGTAGGTAATCCTACGCTAACATTTTCATTGTTACAAGGTCCTTACAACAACACCGGAGCGCTAGCAAAATTTAGACTCAACTTAGGCGAAGGTAAACCGACAGACGTATTTAAAGTCCAAATAAGTATAACGGGTAGTAGTTGGACTGACGTTCCTTTAAAAAACATACATTTAGGGACGAATGATGTTTGGTCTGATGTGTTAATTGTTAATGAAAATAGTAAGCATGTTGTCCCAAGAAATGTCTTTGAACTACGTAGAGTTTTAGCTGGTTTAAACATCCCTAATGTTAATGACTTATTTAAACCAGTACTTAATTTCAAATTAGACATGAAAGATTTTGCTGAGACTGGCATTAAAGAACCATTTTACATAAGGTTTATACAACCTTCAGTAAGCGACAACGACATTAACGTTTGGGCCATTGGTCACGTTGATATCACTTCAAGAGATGAACAAGTAACTTATCCTTTTTTAGGCACAGGTGATGTAGCATCAAATTATCATAAAAATCAAACCATTGCAACACCTAATTTTATAAACAGTATAGTATCCTCTGGTTCTTCAATTAGTGGTATCACAGATTCTGCAACTTTACCTTTTAATAGTCAACCAATCCAACCTTTTAACGAAGATAGTGTCATAGACATAAACAACAGTGGTTTCTATTCAATCGGCACAAGAGAAGACGTAACCCCAGGGTTTTCGTCTCCCTTGACAAATAAAACAAAATTTGAAATCGACTTGAGCCCATACAAAGAAACAGACCTAGGCCTTATTAACCAAGGTGTTTTTGGAGACAAAACATTTGGTAATCAAGTCATGGCTTACTGGAATAATTCCACAAAAACATGGCAAAAAATTGGTAAACCTTTACCTTACGGCATTTCCGCGCTAAGAAACCTTCCAACCTATGCTGACACTGCTAGTGTCTTGACTTCATCTGCAGTAGGTTTTGGTGCTGATTCTTCAATACCTCTAGTATCAGCACCCACCCAAGGTAGCCCAGTTGTAACCCTCAATAATCGAAATGCTCTTAGCGCCATGACTAAACCAATTGATACTTTTTGTTTTCCTTTCGGCCCCCAATATCACGCAACTGGAAGCCAGACAATCAAAGCTAAGGATATTGGAATTACCAAACCTTTTATCTTAGAAAAAACAGAATTAAATTTTGATATAAAGATAGAATTACCTAAATCAGGAAGTATAGATTGGGCAGTTGGAAGTGGTAATGGAAACAAATCTTATCTAGACGCTTTTTCTCCTAATGTGCACATCACGAATTCCAATTCTAAAATTGTAAATATGACAGGCTCAAACCATATAACTCCTTCGTTTTTCATATTAAGACAATCAAAAGACAACTTTGTACATGAAAGAACGTTCAAAAGCAACAGACTGACCGCGGTCAGTACCGGTTTTAAATTTAGTATTCCAGGACATTATTCAATTGCGTCAGGAACATCTCATAGCAGCCCTCCACCTGTTTTTGTAGATACGACAAGAGACTTAATCACATTCAAAACTTCTTTGTTTAATTTTGAACATACAAACTACACATACCCACAAATTAGTCATAGTGATATTCGAACAGCTGGTATTCCTGCTGACCATTTTGTACATGTCAAATTAGACCATCCTAACGATGACAGTGACGCTGCAAAGCCTACTTCATATACAGGAAGTAACATTATGCAAAGTGAAGTAAAGCTAGCGTCACCATATACGGACACAAAATTCGTGTTTCATTTACAGTCTAATAACGCGAGAGCCTTGCTTTTAGGTAAAGAAAGTAATAACAGAAATTATGGTAATTACGGAATTCAAAGATCATTAGCAAATAACATATCTAGTTTTACACCTGCAGACAGTTTTTTGTTACCAGACGTGGTAATATCAAACGCACCTACAAGAAGAACAGCGCCAAATGAATCTGACGTTAACAAAACATCACCTTACATCATTTACCCAAGCGATGAGTTAATTTTTGGTTGGCAGTACCCTTTACCAAAAGACACATTTTCAAGTGTTGGCCCGGGCCCTGCTAGCGGTCATTTAGGTTTTCATAAGATGACCTTGTTTGGTAATAGTAAATTAATCTTGTACGGCTCTCAGGTAAAAGACGGAAAAGAATTTCATGAAGGTTTAAATCAAAATCTCACGTCAAACGCAATCCACGAGGTGATAGGTAGTGAACCCGTAGTTGATCAATTCGATTTAGCATCACACGGAGAATTAACGGGAAGTATGTCAGATTCAGTATATTGGGCCTTTTACGATTCTGCAGCCGGACCGATTGCTGATCAGGAACTTTCCTATGCTGTTGGAAGCTTAATAACACCCTCACGATTGCACAGGCACGCTAATAGTTTCCAACAAACACAATGGAGACAAAAATCATCAGTCAAAGATTATCCTAAAAAGAGGCTCGGTGGTATTATAGGTGCCACTGGCGCCGGCACTGTAGATGCTAATATGCAAAGTGTTAATGGTCTCCGGCCGCACACTCCCGGTTTAAATTTAAAAGGTATAATAAAGCTCCTCGACAGTATACAGGATACATCCAGTCAAGGCAGACCTGTAGGTAATTTTATCCCCCAAATACAGAGATTTAACAATATAAATGACATACAAAGATCATATTTTGATTCTGAGATCGCAAACATTAATGTCGAGTCAAATTATGGATCATCCCAAAACTACACTTTTACATATACTGCTGACCCTTTATTTATCGCCAAGCTAGGTGGATCTCCTAAGTATTATTTCGACAGAAACAATTACGGTCAATTTTCAAACTTTATAAGACAGGGTTTTGACACTAGATATTTAAAGAATACATTAACTGTTATAAATAATTTGGTGACTGAATCACCTATTAGAGTTCGCTTTGTCGAAGATTCTTACGACGAAGAAAATCTTAATTTTAGAAAATTTAGCCTTATAAAGCCTGGAGACATAGACAACACAGCATATGAAACATTCCAAAGCTCTAATATAAGTCTTTTTGCGACATCGTCCTTGCCGTTTAAAGAAGGCACCCGGAATAGCGTGAGTGACGACGTCCCAAGGAACAGAACATATTCGCCAGCTGCAGTTGAGGTTACTTAATGGGTAAAAAGCTTAAAAAGAAAAGTGTATCTGAAGCGAGAAAAGTAGCGTTCTACAAACAAACAGATACGTTGGGCAATATACAAAAAATCATTTTCCCCAGTACTGTGCAGGTCGGCACAAATGGCGACGAATTTGCATCAAGCATAATAGGTTCAATTCAACAAACCCGACAAGGTTTGTCTTATCTTGTCGCAGGATCAAACATAGCCATTGTATCAGGATCAAACGGCCAAGTAACAATATCAGCTACAGCTGGTGCTGAAGGTTCCCAAGGTGACGCAGGAGCGAACGCAAAAACAGTAAATTTGACCGCTAACGCCACAATAATTCAATATGATGCAGCAGGTGCTAATCCATCACCATCTTCGATAACATTGACTGCAACTAGTCAAGAATTTACAAACGGCTTTTTTAAATTTACTGGAGGTGGTGGGTCTTTTTCTGACGAAGGGTCTTATTCTGACGGTACCGGTGCGAATTCAGATACAGCAACATTCACTGTACCCTCATCTTTCTCTTCAACGCCTTACGACTTCAGAGTAGGCGTAGCAGAGGCCGGACAATCAGAGCTGGTTTTTGACACACTTAGTATTGGTTCAACTCGAATTGGTGACACAGGGAGTGCAGGTCAAAAAGGAGACACAGGTGATACTGGGTCAAACGGGTCAAACGGGTCAAACGGTTCTGATGGTTCTGATGGCGCAAACGGATCAGGTGTTGTGGTCAGTCTAGACCCATTGTCTGTTCTTCTAACTGCGAATAGTGCAGGATCTGTGAGTGACTTTACGCCTTCTGGGGCAACAATAAAAGTTCATGAGAATGGAACAGCAATAAATGTAGACACTAGCTTAAGCTCAAATAGTCGTTTTTTTGTTGTCTCTGCCACTGGAACTAATATTACCGCAGGTGGTATTTCCCAAACAAACGGTCAGAATAGCGCAACA
>Ga0181377_1000046_pt1 | contig 49563 bp, 58 predicted proteins | sample LowvirmetaG_9_FD_130160 | JGI IMG/M metagenome (GOLD analysis project Ga0181377, IMG submission 130160) | Marine viral communities from the Subarctic Pacific Ocean - Lowphox_13 viral metaG | ecosystem: Environmental > Aquatic > Marine > Oceanic | place: Subarctic Pacific Ocean | collected...
AGACTTGCAGCCCATGGAAACCAGACGCCGATAACACCCTCAAATATCTACTTTTTAGATAACAGATTTCATCCGCTAGCGACGTCACAAAAGGTATGTGACGCGTGGCGAAAACAATCAGAACAAATGGCCAGTTGGCGCTCGTCCGTGCGTTGGTTGATGCACGTCAGAATGCGGGTCTCAGCCAGCAGCAGTTGGCGGCGAAGCTCAAACGCCACCAGTCGTTTGTGGCACGTCTCGAAAGCGGCGAGCGCCGTATCGACGTCGTGGAGTTTACAGTTCTGGCGAGGGTCATTGGCTTTGATAAAGACGAAGTCCTGTCGATTGTCGAAGCCGCCACGGAGCCCGACCACAGGATTTGAAGCCAATGAATTGTTGAGAAAACCGGAACCCATTTTCCCGGACTGGTGATCATTCCCTCATCGAGGACCAGTTAGCCAACATCAACGAAGTCCGGCGCGCGGTCGTAGTGAACGCTCTGCAACCCCACGCCGCAATTTGCAGCGCCACAGTGCAGGAAGTTAGTAAACAGTGAACGATGATAAGGGTGAGGGCGTCGCGATCGCCAATCTGATCGGGACCGATGGGTGCAGTGTTGTTGGTTGGGTTTATCGCTGGAGTACAGGCTCACATGCGGTGATGTGGGACGTCCAAGGGCCCCAGCCGGTATCAGAAACCCGGCCGGATATAAGTGACGAACCGAAGCAAGAAATCGACTTCGACGCGCTGACGAGGATCGGAAGAAGCGACGACGGGTGAACAGAGCGAACCCGCGGTGTTTGCCGAAACGCCAAACAGCATGTGGACCGCGACGCGTATGCGGTGCGGTCGTACACGCCAAAGAATCCGTCTTCCGAGACAAATCTACGTGGCGGCAGGTCAGTAGTTCACCTGCTCGAACCCGTAGTTGCCCTCATAGTCACGCCAATCGACGAAGACGGATCGGTGATAAATGCCAGGGCAATGCTCGCCCCAGCGTTCAAGGCCTGCGTGAGCCGAAGGAAGAGCAGTGACGGAAGACCTTTGCCAGGCGAAGTCACCTTGGGTCCCGTAAGTGCCGAGGACCACGGTCGCGCTTCGGTTACAGTCCCCATCGCGACCGGACTCGTGCTGTCGCGCATACCGTACATCAAAGACGCGAATGGATCGGACGAAATCGAACTCTGGCCCGCTGATATCGATGTCCGCGCGGTCCTGAACGAGCCGCAGGGCGAGGTCGGTGGGAACGAGATTATCTACTGGCAAGGATTGAAGCGGTCGACGGCTGTCGGTTCGGTACAAGGCTTCAAAGATGCGGCCAGCGTTGTTTTGTAACCGATCGTTCTCGTAGGAGGCGCCCATGGGACAGCGCCAGATTTGCAGCGGTGGTTCGACCGGCCAAGGTGTAATCCGCCGGATAAATTCGGCGCGGGCTCGGGCGCAAGGGACGGAAGCAGGCCAGCCGCCAGACAGGCACAGGAGGATCGCGCAATCGATCGGGTATGTCTGCGCGCGGGCGGGTATCGGTAGCGAAGAACCTGTCACGGTCAAAGCGACTGCGACCGAGGGGAGGAGTTTTTTGAGTAAATGGCGCATTCTGAGGAACCTCCATGACCGGAGTCCAGCATACACACGATAGTATACTATCGCAACACGAAGTATAAAGACGCATAATGAAGTTTATGTTAACCAACTGGCGCCCTGAGCCGCTAAAACATTACGATTTGATAATGCCCCGGCAAGAGCAGTGCCACCGTACCAAAGTTACTCCTTTGCGAAAGGAGCGACCATGTTCAGAACTTTCGGATTGCTCTTGGGTCTCGCAACTGCTGTAGCTCTTTTGTTTATGGTTTCGAACAGATGCTGTTTTCTGCGAAGGCATCTGATTGAAAGCTACTCTACCTTTCACTTGCCCAGGCGATTGCCGCCTTCATTTCCGCCGGGTCGAACTGACGGAGTTCTGCCGTGGTCAGCACGTCGGCGAACCTGGTTCCCCACTCCAACAAAGCCCCTTCGCCCACCACAGCGACGCGGCGGAAGTCATTCCTATGGGCTGTGTCGATTTTCAGATCTTCGAGCAGAGCGGACGGCCCATCGTAGCCTTCGAACCTCGTGAGATCGAGAACCAGGCCGGGCTTACTTGTCTCTTGCAGGCGCTCATGAAGCAGGGCGTGCATCCGTTTCAGGTCGCTTTCGCTGAGCTTGCCCTCGCAGGCGAGGCCAATCGTGTCGTCATGAGCTGTCAGTGTCTCGGTGAACATGGTTTTCCTCCTCTTTTTCCGGTTTGCCGTGACCGTAAAGGTCAGCGTTTTCGTGTGCGCGGTCTTCGTGCTCAAATTCCAGACTCGAATGACCGATGCTGAAATCGTCCTTCAGCCGGTCCTTGATCGCGGCCTTGATCTTTTCGATTTGACCCCAGCCGTCCGCTGTCAGCACGACGTGGCAGTCCAGAGCCGCCTCGTGCTCCTGCATCTGCCACAGATGCACGTGATGAACGTCCGCGACACCATCCACACCCCGCATCGCCTGAACGACGGTTTCATTATCGATGTCCGGTGGACTGCCGAGCATCAGCGTCCGAATCGGACCGCCGATCTCGGTAAATGCGAGGTAGAGGATGTAGAGAGCGATGCCGATGGTGATCGCCGGGTCGACCCACCGCATGTTGTAGAGGAGGATGAGCGAGCCGCCGATGATGACCGCCACGGAGGCCAAAGCGTCCGATAGGTTGTGCAGGAAGAGCGCACGGATGTTCACGCTGCCTTTCTGCATCGAATAGGTGAGCAGCGCCGTCAACGTGTCGACGACCAGTGCCACACCGCCCAGGATCACCACCGTCCAGCCCTGTACCTCTGGTGGGTCGATCATGCGCATGCCACCCTCGTAGATCAGGTAGAAGCCGATCAGGATAAGTGTCGTGTAGTTGATGAGCGCTGCGACGATTTCTACCCGCCCATAGCCGAAGGTCATGCGCTTGTCCGCCGGGCGGCGAGCGATCTTACGCGCGAAGAAGGCGATCACCAGCGACGCCATGTCCGAGAAATTGTGGAGGGCATCCGCGATCAGCGCGAGGCTGCCGGAAAGGATCCCGCCGACGATCTGCGCGACCGTCAGGAGGCCGTTGGCCCAGATGGCGATGGAGACGCGACGATCACCGGATTGAGGATCGATGTGGGCGTGGCCGTGATCATGCGGCACGGTTCGTCTCCTCATGGCGGTGGTTCGGCCGATCGAATCCGGGGACCGGCGGCAAGATTCCGCGGCGGATGCGGCGAACCCTGGCATTCATCCAGTGACGGATGACGTGGCGATAGAGCAAGTCGCGCACAAATCCGAAGTTCTGGCGGTGCTTTGAGTAAAAATCGTCGGGTGCGTTGAAGGTTCCAAGATCGCGAACAATACCGGTTTTCTGGATGTAGGTATCATTGCCGGACCAAGTGACAGGCGGGGCGCTCAGACACTCCGTTCCAACTCCGTAGCCGCACAGACTATCCGTCTCGCGGAATTTCTGCTGCAGCGTCTGCAGGAAAGGCGCGTCCAGGATGAAGCCTTCAAGATTGACCCATCCGTCGCCCAAGTCCACCTCGACCCAGGAGTGGAGGATTTCGGACGGCGCGAGGGGATAGACGAGTTCCGGAACGACGCCTCTCTGAAGCGCCTTGTGGATTGTGAACCCGTGCAGTCGGCAGCGAACTCCCACGCCACGCAGCAGGGCCATGAGGAGCGTGCCCTTGGTGTTGCACTGCCCGTGGCCATCTGCGAGGACCTCGGACGCCGGAATGTCGTCGGCGCGGTTGTAGCCGAAGGTAATCTCGTTCCTGACGAAATCGTAGATGGCCCCAATTCGGTCGTCGCTGGGAAGGTCTGCCCAGCCGCGCTCCTCGATCAGTTTTGCAATTGAGGTCGCGTCAAAATCCAGCAGCTGGGTTTTGGCCAAATGAGGGTCGGCGGGGTTCACGGGATATCTCCTCGAATCGTTCACGAGAATATGTAGTTGCTACAGTCACTGTAGCTTCAAGCCCCGATTTCAGGCGATGTCCTCACTTGCCTGATTGTCATCGTGCACCGCCTTACGGTGTTCACCATGCGCGTCTTTCAGGATTCCGACGCCACCCCAGGCCGCGATGCCGGCGACAATCACGCCCACGACAAGGTCCGGCCAGTTCGTTCCGAGCCAAGCCACGAGCCCGCCTGCGACGACGATTCCGAGATTGGCCGCGAAGTCGTTCCAGCTGAAGGTATTCGCCGCTCGGATGTTCACGTCTGGATCGCGAAGCCGTGCTAGCAGCCAGACGCAAAGTGCATTGATGGACGCCGCTACCAGCGCCATAACAATCATGATCGTGCCAAGAGGATCCGATCCGCCTACGTAGCGGCGCCAGGCGTCATACAGGATGCCAAGAGCGAAGAGGATCAGCAGGCCGCCCGAAACGTTCGCCGCTCCGCGCTTCCACTTGGCGGAGCGGGACAGCGCGAAGAGGCTGATCGCGTAAACGAAACTGTCCGAAAGATTGTCGAGGCCATTGGCGATAAGCGCGCTTGAATCGCCGAATGCGCCCGAGGCGAAGAAAGCGATTGCCAGCCCGATGTTGAGACCCAGCACGATCCAGAGTGTGCGTCTTTCCGTTGCGTTTCTCTGCTCCGCCATGTCAGGTATCCAAATTAGTGAATTGCCAATGAGTAACTAACGTCGGGCTTTTTGCGTTCCGATCAAAGGTCGTCGAAATTGCTCAGGCGCCGATCTCTTCATGGTCGGTCAGGCATTCGGAATGGTCGCGCAGTACCTCGAGCACACGGCAGTCTGAAGTCTGCCCGCCGCTGCACTCATGCACCATCCGCTTCAATTCCGTCCGCAGCGCCTCGAGCCGCGCCAATCGTTGCTCGACCTGTTTGAGTTGCCGACGGGCTATTGCATCCGCCTCCGCGCAGGACTTTCCCGGATGATCGCTGAGATCGAGGAGCTCACGGATCGCGTCCAACGAGAATCCCAATTGCCGTGCGTGCCGGACAAATGACAAGCGGTCGAGTTCGGCGTCGCCATAGCGTCGTTGGCCCCCCTCGGTCCTGCCGGGCTCAGGCATAAGTCCGATCTGCTCGTAATACCGGATGGTCTGCACCTTTGTTCCGGTCTTCTTCGCCAGCGTCCCAATCGTCAGCATTTCCGCTCCCCACATTACCTACAGTGGGTGTAGCTTTATGCGGTGCGCATCACAAGTTTCACCTGAGCTTCACAAATCGGTGATTGTTGGCCAATCAATGACAATCACGCTTGAACCTACAGTAGCTAGAGGATGTAGACGCACTCAAAATATAGAATCAAGTTCGGGCGGAGCGGCGTGAGGCTTTTAGGTCTTCAGAAGGTATTGTGGGTGTTGGCGGGCGCGGCGGCGTTCGTTTTCATCTGGCTGTTACTGTGGGCGGACTACCGCGCCGACCGTGCCCAAACCGAAGACGAACAACCTTTCTTTGCGCAGTTCGAACTCACGGATCATCGCGGCATGGTCCAAACGGAGGAAGATTTCGCAGGGCGCTGGATGCTGGTCTTCTTTGGCTTCACCAATTGCCCTGACGTCTGTCCGACAACACTGGCCGAAGTCGCGGCCGTGATGGACGGACTTGGCGAGGATGCCGCAAAAGTGCAGCCGATCTTCATCTCGATTGATCCCGAACGTGATACGCCAATGGCTCTTGCCGACTTTGTGCCGCGCTTTGATGCAGGTATCATGGGTCTGACCGGAACATCCGATCAGATCGCTGAGACCGCTGAAACCTTTCCGATCTACTACGAACAAATCGACGAGGCCAGCGCGCCGGATGGCTATACAATGGGGCACACATCAAACCTGTTTCTTTTTGATCCGCAGGCGGGCTTCGCTAATTCCTGGCCCTACGGCACACCTGCCGAAGAGATCCTTGCGGATCTGAGAGAGAGGATCTGATCGCCATGACCCGACTTTCCGGAGAAACGGCCCTTGTTTTTGCTTGGATCATTGCGCTTAGCGCATCGCTTGCCGTGCTCTTCATTGGCGAGGTACTGGGTCAAACGCCTTGCATCCTTTGCTGGTTCCAGCGCGCCTTCATGTTTCCCTTGGCTATTGTTCTTGGGCTCGGGCTGTGGTGGCAGGATCCCCGCGTGGGGCGCTATGGCGTTGCGCTGGCGCTTGGGGGGGCGGCAGTGGCGTTGTATCACCTCGGCCTCTATGTCGGGCTGATCCCCGAGGCGATTCAGCCCTGCACTGCGACCGGTCCCTCTTGTACCGACGACAACCAGGTGGTCTTCGGCATTCCGATTCCGCTGATGGCGCTTGTCGCCTTCACGATGATCGGGGTGCTGGCGGCCATTTCACTGAAGGAAAAACAAACATGAATCGACGCGGTCTCGTTCTATCCGTTCTGGCTGTTGGTGCCGTAGGTTTTGGCGGCGCGGCCTGGTATGCCACCCGCCCCCAACCCGTGGCAGAGGCAGTCCCTGTCGCGCCCGAAGTGAACGATGTGCTGATCCGGTCCTATTCCCCAATCCTTGGCCCCGGAACGGCACCTGTCACGATTGTCGAGTTTTTCGATCCAGCTTGCGAGGCCTGCCGCGCCTTCTATCCCGTGGTCAAGGATATCATGGCTGAGCACGGTGATGCGGTCCGTGTCGTCATTCGATACACTGCCTTTCACGGTGAAGCTTCGGTGGAAGCGATCCGTGTTCTCGAAGCTGCGCGGATGCAGGATGTGTTCGAACCCGTGCTGGAAGCGGTCTTGCGCGAGCAGCCACGATGGGCGTCCCATGGCACTCCGGCACCGGGTTTGATCCTTGAGATTGCCGCAAGCGGTGGTCTGGATGTCGAAGCTGCTCGGACACAGATGCTGGCCCCCGGTGTCGTGGCGGTGCTCAATCAAGACCGCGCTGATGTCGAAGCGGTAGGCGTGCGACAAACGCCCACGTTCTTCGTCAACGCCAAGCCGTTAGACCCGTTCGGTGAGGCGGAACTGCGGCGACTGGTGGGGGCGGAAGTTGCGGCCAGCCAAAGTTGATGCTCGGCCAGATACAGGAGAATTCTTCATGACCAAACTATCTTACATCAATGGTTTGCCCCTTGTCTTGCTACTCTCGGGCATGTCGTCTCCGGCATTTGCCGGTTCTGAGGATGTGGTCGTCGAAAACGCGTGGTCCCGTGCTTCAATCGGGGTAAACCGCCCTGGTGCCGTCTATATGACCGTGCGCAACACGGGCGAATACGCTGTGACGTTGACCGGACTTGCGACACCGCTAGCAATGATGCCCGAGATCCATGAGTCGAAAACCAACTCCAATGGCGTCAGTTCAATGGCGCCTGCAGGCGAGATCACGATTGAACCGGGCCAAAGCGTAGCATTGCAACCGGGCGGCTTGCACGCCATGCTCATGATGCTGCAAAATCCGATGATCGAAGGCGAGACCTTCCCGCTGACACTGACGTTCTCGGACGGTGGTGAAGTGGCTGTCGAGGTCCCAATTCTGGGGATCGCCGCGCGCGGGCCGGAGAGCTGATGCAACGTCGGCATGTGGTCCAATACGGTGCAGCCGGTGTAGGCGCTGTCGCTCTGATGCTCGGGGTCGGCTGGTGGCGGGCGGATGGTCCCGGTGCACCAAAACCGGCCGGCCAAAGGCCTCTCCCCCTGTCGGCGATGGATTTCCGACTGACCGATCACGAAGGCAATGAAGTGGGCCCAGAAACCCTGATTGGACGCCCGACCATGGTGTTCTTCGGGTTCACCTACTGCCCGGATGTCTGCCCCACGACGTTATCGGATATCTCAGGTTGGCTTGAAGATCTCGGAGACGAAGCCACGCAGATGAACGTGGTCTTCATCACAGTCGATCCGGAGCGGGACACGGTCGAGGCCATGGCCGAATATGTCGGCTATTTTCATCCGGCTATTCGCGGCTGGACGGGGCCGGCAAACCAGGTTGCCCGCGCTGCAGAAGGATTTCGTGCCTCTTATGAGCGCGTCCCAACCAAAGGCGGCGACTATACAATGAACCATACGGCAAGCGTATTCCTGTTCGATGCCAAGGGTGAACTCGTCACCATGATTGACTATCACGAGCCAAGAGAATTCGCAGTGCCGAAGATCCGGCGTGCACTGACAGAAGACGTAGAGGGGGCAACATGAAGATTAGAATTGTTTTGGCGAGCGCTGTGGTTGTAGGCGCTTTTTCGCTGACCGCCATTGCCATTTCTGGCGTTCTTTCTAAAGAACCAGTTCCTCCTGCGATTGCTGAAGCGACCCTCTGGACTCCCGATTCACTCTCGGAGCCGCAGATCGTCGAAACCAATTCAGTCCGCTCTTTTTTCGTTCAGGCGGATGACGAGTTCAGGTTCGCGCCCCTGCTCCCCCTGCCCGTCGCCCTGGCTGATGCGCCGATGCCATCTATCGAGCCCCCGCTGGTCACTTGGTCGCGCGAGATTGCGTCGGGCGAGACGCTTGATGCGGTCCTTTCCGATGCGGGGCTGGATGCCTCGGATCGCGCCGAAATCGCCTTGGCTATTGGCGCGGAGTATGATCTTCGCCGTTTGCGTCCGGGTCACGCCATTACCGTAGTATCCACAACGGACGGCACGCCGCGTCGTGTGGAACTCGCCGTCGAAGACAGTATCCGGATTGAGACCGTCTTCGGAGAACAGCTTGCCACCCGCGTGTTGAAGCCAGACCCTGAAATGGTGACGTTCGCGGCCGAGGCAGTGATCGAAAGCTCTGTCTTCGCGGCTTTGGACAAGGCAGGCATCCCTGCTCGCTTTGCGGTCGACATGGCGCAGATGCTGGGCGGCACAGTAGATTTTCGACGCGAACTTTCCGGTGGCGAGACGATGCGTCTTTTTTGGCGCGAAGCGCGCGACGGAAACGAGAGGATCGGTCAACCGGAACTTGCCTTCGCCGCACTGAACCTTGGTGAAACGGTCTACGAGATCGTCTGGCCGGATGACGGCAGCGGTAAAGCAATGATCTATGTCGATGGAGAGGTCCTGCGTGTCTTTGCCCAACCGGTGGAAGGAGCGCGGCTGAGTTCTGTCTTTGGCCGTCGCACACACCCGGTCTACGGGAATGTGCGCATGCACACCGGCGTCGACTTTGCTGCGACCCGCGGTACGCCTGTAAAAGCAACGGCACCCGGACGCGTGAGCTTCATCGGACGTCGTGGTGGGTATGGCCGGGTGGTGGAGATAGCGCATGGATCCGCCACCCTGACACGATACGCACACCTCAGCGAGGTGCCGGACACACTCGAACAAGGGCAGCGCGTGATGGCCGGAGACATGATCGGTCGCGTCGGTGCAACCGGCACCGCGACCGGCCCAAATCTCCATTATGAGGTTCTGGTCGATGGTCGCCCGACCGATCCTCTCTCAGACGACCGACTGGCAGAGGCGGCCGAGCGGGATGCTGATGACACGGCTGCACTTGAGCGATTGGCTGAAGCACGCGCGCTACTGGCCGAGAGGCTCACCAGCGAATTTGTGCAAACCACAACCGAAAGGCTTTAATCCATGAAACGACTGGCTCCCGCTCTTGCAGTCACGCTGGCCTTGTTTCCCGCGGCGCAAGCTGTCGCCGATGCGATCCAGATTGATGTCCGGAAGACAAACGGCTGCGGCTGTTGTCTGTCCTGGATGAAGCACCTCGAGGAAAGCGGATTCGCGCCGACAGGCGAGGACATGTTCGGGGGATCTCTTGTGCGCTTCAAACTCGACAATGGCGTGCCTCAGCGCATGGTCTCCTGCCATACCGCTTTGGTCGACGGCTACGTGATCGAAGGCCACGTGCCGGCGGCTGACATCCAACGCCTGCTGGAGGACCGGCCAGACGCGGTAGGCCTGGCGGTGCCGGGAATGCCCTACGGGTCACCCGGCATGGGACCGGAGGACGACCGGGAGGCTTACGATGTCTTCCTGATCCACGAAGACGGATCGACCGAGGTCTACACCAGCTACTCGGCTCCTGACTGAACTCGCGGCAGAACCTTAACAATTGGAACCCCTCTACCCCATAGCGCTTGGCTTTCTTGGAAGCCTGGCCGCCGGATCGCTGACCGCGGTCGGGGCGGTCCCCGTTCTTTTTGGGCGCATCCCGTCCCGGGCCTCGCGCGATCTGCTGCTTGGCTTCGCGGCGGGTGTCATGCTCGCGGCTTCGTTCTTCTCGCTGATCATCCCGGCTCTCGAAGCAGCTGAAGGACAGTTCGACAACGGTGCTCTCCCGGCGGCCATCGTTTGTGTTGCGATCCTACTTGGCATGGGCGCGGTCGCTCTGACGAACGAACGGCTGCCGCATGAGCATTTCAAGACGGGGCGGGAAGGCCCAGACTCTGCTTCGCTGCGCCGCGTCTGGCTCTTCATCATTGCGATCACGATCCACAATTTCCCCGAAGGACTCGCCGTTGGTGTCGGGTTCGGGGCTGACGGTCTTTCTGGTGGCTTGCCACTTGCGATTGGCATTGGGCTGCAAAACGCTCCCGAGGGTCTCGCCGTAGCGGTCTCATTGCTTGGTGAAGGATATTCCAGGCGCCGTGCGTGGGGCATTGCCGCCCTGACAGGTCTTGTCGAGCCGTTAGGCGGGCTTCTTGGGGCTGGGATCATCAGCATCTCGCAGCCGCTGTTGCCATGGGGCCTCGCCTTCGCCGCCGGGGCGATGCTCTACGTCATCAGCCACGAAATCATTCCCGAAACCCACCGTTCCGGCCATCAAAACAGGGCGACACTCGGTCTCGCAGTCGGCCTCGTGATCATGTTGTTCCTCGATGTATGGCTGGGATGATGAGATGAAACTGAGCCATTTCCAAGGTTTCATAGCGGCTGGAGTTGCTTTTCTTGTCGATCAGGTGACAAAAGCAATTGTCGTCGCCAACGCGGCAGATTTGAGCGCTGGAATTCCGGTCTTTCCCGGTTTCAATCTTATCTATCTGCGCAACGATGGCGTGACGTTCGGACTGCTTGGTGGAGCGCCATGGTGGAGCCTTACGGCGTTGGCCCTAGCTGTCTGCGGCTGGTTAACAGTCATGTTGGTACGCACTGCCAACCCGGTTGAGGCTATCGCCTATGGCGCGATTATCGGTGGCGCGCTCGGCAACGTCCTCGATCGCATCCGGTTTCGAGGTGTGACGGACTTCCTCGATTTCCACGCCGGATCCACACATTGGCCCGCCTTCAACATGGCGGATGTTTTCGTGGTTGGCGGCGTGGGCCTACTCCTCATAGCCCCTTGGTTGAGCGCCAAGTTTCAGGCTGGCACATGATGGCGGGCTTGCGACCACTGACGGGTCGTGGCCGTTACATTCCCCTGCGATCAGGGATTAGCTTTATGGCGGGCGGTTTAACGGTTTTAGCCCTTCCACCGTTCTCATGGCTCATCGTTGTTCCAGTCGCCTTCTCAGCACTCTTTCTCGTGCTCCGGCAGGTTTCGACAGTGCCTGCCTTCTTCATCGGCTGGGTCTTCGGAATGGGCCAGTTCGGGATTGGAATTTCCTGGATCGCCGAGAGCTTTTACGTCGATGCCGAACGTTTCGGCGCACTGGCGATCCCGGCGGTCGCGGGTCTGTCCGCCGGACTTGCCATCTTCCCGGGCATGGCGGCGATGCTTTTTGCCACCATCATGCAGCGCCGAGCTTTCGGCGGCATTGCGGCGAACCTTCTTTTTGCAACCTGCTGGGCGGTCACGGAATGGCTGCGGGGTCATATCCTGACGGGGTTTCCCTGGAACCTTGCCGCTTATGCCCTTGTCGACTATGCCGCCCTGCGCCAACCCGCCGCTTGGGTCGGAAGCTACGGTTTGGGCTTTCTCACGGTCTTCATCGGCATATTGCCAGGTGTGTTGACTGTGGCGGCGCCAAAGAGACGCGCGCCTGTTCTCGTGCTCTTCGCCGTTGCTGTGACGGGTCTCTGGGTTGGCGGTGCGCTTCGGTCAGGGCAGGACGTGCCGCCGACAGACGTTGCCTTGCGCATCGTCCAAGGCAATGTGCCACAAGTCGAGAAGTGGGCACCGGGCAGCCGCGAGCGAACCTTGGAAAAATACCTGGGCTTGTCCGCGCAACCCGGACGTTTCGATGTGCTGCTTTGGCCGGAAACGGCCTTTCCCGGTTTTCTGGACGAAGATGCTGCGGCACGCGCGCGGATATCTGCAGCTTTGCCAGACGGCAGGATCCTACTGACAGGTGCGCCTGACCGAGTGGAGGGCGATGGGGGAACCAGATATTTCAACACGGTTCAGGCCTATGACAGCAGCGGCGAGGTTCTGACGGGATATGCAAAACATCATCTTGTTCCGTTCGGGGAATATGTGCCCCTGAAAGGCTGGCTGCCCATTGAACGACTGACCGAAGGTTTGGGCGATTTCACGCCAGGATCAGGGCCACGCACGCTGGCGATCCCGGGTGCGCCTCTGGTCGCGGTGGCGATCTGTTACGAAATCATTTTTCCGGGCCAAGTAGTCGATGACCTTTTTCGCCCCGACTGGATTTTCAATGCAACAAATGATGCCTGGTTCGGTACCACCATCGGCCCCGAGCAGCACCTCGCCTCCGCGCGCATGCGCGCGGTTGAAGAAGGGCTTCCTGTGGTCCGGGCGGCCAACACCGGGATTTCCGCGGTCATCGACGCCAAGGGAGAGATCATCGCGCGCCTCGAGACCGGACAAACTGGTGTCATAGATGCCAGCCTGCCGACAGCGCTTGCGCCCACACCTTACGCTCGTTTCGGTGATTGGACATTGCTGGCGCTCATCTGTGCGGTCTGGGCCCTAGCCTTTACCGTCGGATTGGCCGGACGACGTTTCAATTCAGAAAAATCAAAATCGGAGGACTCGTGATGCTGGTGCTCGCAGGCTTTGTCGGAGGGGCGCTCTGGGGTGGCTATCTGGCGCAACGGCGGAAAGGGAACCGCCTGGATATACTTCAGTACGCGACAGGCTTCGGTATTGCTTTCGGCCTACTCGCTTTTTTCGCCTCGGTGATCCTCTTGCGCATCACGTCTTGAGATTGCTTTGGCACCGGCAACGAATTGAAACGACTGTTCAACATATTACTGTACTTACTCTTGGCGGTTTTTGCATCAGGACTGGCCGTATCCGGTGTCGTCTACTTTCTTTTGCGCGCCTCCGTCCCCGACTATGACGAGGACTTCAGAGTTGCGGGAATCGGAGGACCAGTCGATATTCTGCGAGATGCTGCGGCCATACCGCACATTTCTGCAGACTCTGCTGCGGATGCCTATTTCGCGCTTGGTTTCGTTCACGCTCAGGACAGGCTTGGCCAGTTATTGCGGGCAAGGCGGGCAGCGCAAGCCTTGTTGCCACTTGACCAGACGTTCGAAGTCGAGCCTTCGACAGCCCAGGCGCTCGACGCATATGCCGCAGGTGTCAACGCGTGGCTTGGTCTGGTATCCGAAGGCGGGCGCGGCAGAGGCTCACCCGATCTGTTGATCGCGGATGAGAGAATGATCGCAGCCTGGAGACCCGTCGATAGTCTCAGACTTGCTCAAGCGTTTCTGAACGATCTTCAACCCGAGAGTCGCCAGAGTGACCTGTCCGGCTTGTCAGACCGACCTTTTTTGCCCGAGCTGTTTATGACCTCGCCCAAGGTCAGCCTCGATGCTTGGGCGTTGCCTGGAGACAGAACAGCTATGGGAGCACCAATTCTCACCGCCGATATACGTGGCCCCTTATCGCTGCCTTCTGAATGGTACCTGGCGGATATTCAACTCCCGACCGGAGCCGCGATTGGGGCTACAATGCCGGGTGTGCCCTTCATTGTCGTTGGTCGCAGCGAACGCGTCGCTTGGGCGTTCCGATCTCTGTCACTGAATGCCCTGAAAGAGCCAGTGAGTCCCACCGCTGCGAAGGCCGGAAATTTTCTGGTGATGCTTGACCGTGTGGTGCGGTCCGCCGATGTGAACGATGCCATGGACGCAAGCATGAACCTGGCACCAGCCGGATTGGAGATTCTTGCGATCGACCGAGATACCCTTGCTCGCTGGCCTGACAGGGAGGTCGAAACCCTTTTATCGTTTCGAGACGCCCGTCTGGCTGCTCTTGATGAGCGGCAGCCGATATTCTCGGTCGAGGGCGCGATTGCGGTGCAGCGCGACACGGTCAGCGCTGCCGCGCGGGCGCTTCTTCCTCTAATGGCAAGAGAGCTCTGGTTCGTGGGTTCCACAGGTGCTCTCGAAGAAAACCGCGCAGATAAGCTTCGCGGCGTTATTCTGAATCAACTTGCCCAATGGAATGGCGACATGGATCGCTTTTCACCGGAGCCGCTCGTGTTCTGGGCCTGGGCGCGCGCGTTGCAAAAACGGATACTTCAGGATGAATTTCCATCCGCGACGAAGGTCTGGGCCATGCTAAATGCCGATGTCCTATTTGCGGTGCTTTCAGATCGGGGAGGAAGCGCAATCTGGTGCGACATCCGCCCGTCCACCCGCATCGAGACCTGCCAGGATCAGGTTCGTGCGGCCCTGGATGATGCCATCGGCTGGCTTGTCGACCGCAACGGACCCGATCCGTCCGCTTGGGTCTGGGGCGAAGCACACGCTTTGAATATGAGATGGGCGTCAATCCGATCGAGCGGGATCATCAGCGATCTGCTGTCTCTCGAAGCCCCATCTTCGGGCGCTCCCGACACACTGATTGCAACATTGTTTGCTTCTGACGATGACCTCCCGTTCGCGACCAGCGCGGGCACAAATTTTCAGGCGGTCATGTCGTTTTCGGAAGAAGCCGGTTCCTATTTCATCGCCCCCGCCGGTCAGTCCGGCCACCCGCTCTCGCGTTTCTATGAGAACCTGTTTCCAATGTGGATGCAGGGCAAATATCTCGCGATGTCCAATGATCTGTCATTGGCTCGGGGTGGCGCAGTGGGAACATCCCGACTTTCACCGGTATCCTTCGACAAGCTGACAATACAAGGTGACATGAGCCGATGATCACTTACTTCTTCCTTTTCGACCCGTTTGGATATGCGATTTCGCCAGTGTCGGTTGTTTCCGTCAGCTTGGCGGGCTGGTTCTACATGCGCGGCCTCACGCGATCCGCTCGAATTCGCGGGGCGGTTTCTATTTGGCGGCCGGCCCTGTTTTTCGTTGGCTTGACCTGCATTCTCGCGGCCACGAATGCGCCTCTGGCTTCGTTGGGGCACAGCCTCTTCTCGGTGCACCAGGTAGAACATCTTCTCCTCCGCCTTGCAGGACCACTGCTCATCGCGGTCTCGCAGCCGTGGCGATTCCTGCAAGTCGGTTTGAACAGACGGTGGCGTCGATACCTCGGCGCGCTTGGGAAATCTTTTGTTGTGCGGTTCATGGCACATCCGGTAACCGCGACTGCCTTGCTCATCGCGGCGCTCTTCGTCTGGCAGTTTCCGGTCCTCTACGGACTTGCGCAGCGCATCGCGGTGATCGAGATGTGCGCGCACTTTGCGATGGTGCTGGCTGGGATCTGGTATTTTGGCATGCTCTTCGACCCGAGAGATCCCCCTGAGGGCGCGAGGCGCGGCGCAAGGCTGATCTCCAGTTTTGCGGTGATCGTTTCAAACATTTTTCTGGGTTCCTTGACGACACTCAAAGAGGTGAGCCTCTATGCCTCCTACCAGACGGCGGCAACCGGGTTGCTCGATCCCCTGTCAGACGAAACCATGGGTGGCTACACGATCTGGGTCCCGTCCTCGATGCTGATGATCGCCGCGATCATTCTGGTCTTGAACGGGTGGAACGCGGCCGAGGTGCGTCGCTGGAATTCACGATACGAGTTGGTGCGAGGCTCGAACTCCGCGGCGCTCGAGTTTCCGGAAACGGCCGAAGAATTGCGTCTGAAAGTGGCCGAGCCAAACCGCGACATGGGCCGGACGCTCGCCATAGGTGCCTTGGTCATGTTCTTGATCGTCATCACAACGGTGGTGACAATTGTCTATGCGCTTTGAACAGAGGACCCACTCAAGGGTTGCGCCTACCTCTTTTCACGCGACCGGCATTTTCGCTGCATGGTCGGCGCAGGTAGGAATATTGGGCGCACTATTTCGTGCTGGCCAAACTCAGAGGACGCGATGGGTTGGACCAGAGTTGAGCATTGACTCAAATGCTACCCCGCCAACGTATGACTGCTGACGCTGCAGCCTCCTGAGTCTCGCCTTGCTGAATTTCGAGAGAACTCGATGCTGCGCTACTTGCCGCTCTGAAACTTCTGGAGGGCGTGCTTGAAGGCCTCCAGCGTGGTCGTGCTGACGTGATGCTCGATCCCCTCCGCATCGCGTTCCGCAGTCTCTTCGTCGATTCCCAGGCTGAGGAGAAACGCGACGACGATCCTGTGCCGCCGACGGCAGGCCTCGGCCAACTCCCGACCGGCATCCGTGAGGAATATCGCGCGGTAAGGTTCCCGCCGCACCAAACCAGCAGCCTTGAGTCGGGAGATGTTCTTGGTCACTGTTGGAGATTTCACGCCAAGCCGCTCGGCGATTTCGACCGGCCTAGCCTCCCCCCGCAACTCGATCAGCTCTGCGATCAGTTCCACATAATCCTCCGCCATCTCGCTTTCATGTGCCTGACGCACGGTCGCAAAGCCCTCAGCCTGCGCCTCGGGAGCCCGGTCGACCGCTTCGAATGGCTCACGCCCTTGTGATTGTAGCTTTGTCATACTCGGGACTTTGCAGCAAAACAGCGGGATTGACAACTTGTTTGCTTCGGGTAGATAAGTTAGCCATGTCTAACTTTTAAATTGGGAGACCACGGTGATTCAGAAATTCCTTGGAGCGTTCATTGCCGCACTCGCAAGTGCGCTCGTCCTGTCCGGACCTGTCGCCGCGACGCCGGCCAAGGAGGCACCTTGGCTTCCCGAGGCAGCGGCCTACCGTCTGACGCTCTTTCTTGGAAATCTCGAGCCTCTACCCTGGGACGACATCGAGACCGCCTGGACGGAACCCTACCGGGGTTCGGAATTCTCTGTCGGGGCGCTGGCGTGGCTGGACCGCAAAAGCGATATCGAGCCCGACGGTCTCCTGGACGCTATAATGCGCGAAGACCTGCAGGCGGTCTTCGCCGAGGCGACGCGGCTTGTAGCGCTCAGGATTGAGGAGAATTTGGACCGTGCTCTCGCGGCCGAAGAATCGGCGACAGCACAGCTGGCGGTGCAGACGGCACGCGAACTCTACCGTGCGTTTGAGGATGGTATCGCGGCGGCCGATCCCGAAGCTGCAAGACGCATCGGCCTCGCCTGGCTGGAGCTCAACAGCAGCACAGGTTCCGTTGGTGTTCTCGGCGCTGGCGCCACATCTGCGGATCGCGACACGATGGAAGCCGCCCGTGCAGTCATCTCCGGCTATCTTGCGGAGAACTACCTCCTGGACAGTTTCGCTCCGCGCCGGACGCTGAGCGCCCTGCCGGAGACAGCTGTGCTCAGCGGAAAGGTCATCGAGGTACCGCCAAGCCTGCCGCCTGGGTCCGACATCTTCGATCAGGACCCGCTGCCGCTGCTCGTGCTCAACTTCGAGGAACAGGGCATCGACGAGACCGATCTGCCGCTTGTTGCCTACGGCGACATGCTGTTCGACAGCGCGCAACTCTTTGGAAGCCCGGCGCAGGATCTCGGGATCGCCTGCTCGACCTGTCACAACCGCTCGGACGTCAACCAGCGGCTCTTCATCCCCGGCGCCAGCCACCAACTGGGCGCGATCGACGTGGACGGCGCCTTTTTCAACCCGATCTTCAATGACAGGCGCGACGACCCGCTCGACATTCCCAGCCTGCGCGGCCTGCGTTTTACCGGTCCCTACGGCCGCGATGGCCGCTTCGCCTCCTTGCGCGATTTTACCCGCAACGTGGTCGTCAACGAGTTCGGCGGGAAGGAACCGACGCCCTTCATGCTGGACGCTCTCGTCGCCTACATGCTCGAATTCGACTTCCTGCCGAATTCCATGCTGACGACTGATGGCCGTCTGACCGATACGACCCAAGAGGCCGCCCGGCGCGGCGAGGAGATCTTCAATACGCCCTTCGCCCGGCTCGGCGATCGGTCCTGCGCCAGTTGCCACGTGCCAGACGCGAACTTCCTCGACCGGCAGGCCCACGACATCGGCTCAGTCGCGCCGGGCTACGAGGGGGCCCGCGCCGGTGCGCTGGACACGCCCACGCTGCTCGGCACGGCCTATACCGCCCCCTATTTCCACGACGGGTCATTGCCGACGTTGGCCGCCGTCGTGGACTGGTTCGACGAGACGAAATCGCTTGGGCTTACCGAGGAAGACCGCGCCGACCTAACCGCCTATCTCGAGACCGTTGGCGCGGCAGACGAGCCCTATGAAGCCTTCGACACCGAGAACACCGCTTTCCGGCTGGCATTCGCCGAACTGACGACCTTCGCCTCGACAATCGATACGCTACTGCCGCGGCGGGACGCAGAGCATATCCTGCTGCTGACCGACACCGTGGCTGCGGACCTTTCGGCCGACGCCAGCACCATGTCGAACCTCCCCGCCCGGCCCGAGGTCTATGCGCTGGCCGAGCGGCTGGCCGCGGTCGGCGCCGCCGTCCGCGTGGAAGACTGGGAGGCCGCTGAAGCAAGCTGGACCGCGTTCAAGTCCGAAGCCGACGCAATCGAAGAGAGGGCATTCTGATGCCGGTCCATCTGACCCGTAGAACGATACTGACCTTGGTCGGCGCGGGCGCGGTGTCGCTGGCGACACCTCTCGCCGCGCAAGACGTAACCCTGCGGCTTGCCTTCATCCCGCAAGAGAACCCCGACAAGCTTCTGGGGGACATCGAGGCCATCACCGGATGGCTGGCAGAGGAGATCGGCGTCCCCGTCGAGGGGTTCGTCACCATCGACCATGCAGCGGCGGTCGAGGCGCTGCGCAACGGCGACGCGGATATCTCCTTCATGGGCGCCCTGCCCTTCGTTCTGGCCGAGGCCGAGATCGGTGCCGTGCCGCTCCTGTCCGAGGTCTACCGCGACGCGCCGAGTTATACGGGCCGCATCTTCGTGCGGCGCGACAGCGGCATCGGCGCGCTCGCAGACCTGCGCGGGCGCGACATCGCTTTTGCCGATCCGATTTCGGAATCGGGCTATCTCTACCCGCTCGCCGAATTCGTAGAAGCCGGGCTGATCGAAGACCCCGGACAGGCGGAAGCATTCTTCGGCCGCGTCTTCTTCGCGGGCGGCTACCAGCAGGCGATGCAGGCGATGGCCGAAGGCCTGGTCGATGCCGCAGGCGCCAGCCAGTATGCCGACCTGCTTCTGACGCCGCAGCAACAGGCAGAGGTAACCTGGATCGCGGAAAGCGCGCCGATCCCGAGCCATTTGGTGATCGCTCGCCCGGGGCTCGATGCCGCTCTGCGGGACCGTTTTGTCGACGCAATGCTGCGGCTCAACGAGCCGGAGCACCGCAACAAGCTGCGCTATTTTTATGGACCGGATGGGTACGTCAGGGCCGACGGCGCCGCCTATGACGGCGTACGCGATATGGCACGGCAATACGGGCTGTTGCGATGAGCACAGCTGTCGAAGTAGACGACCTGAGTTTTGCCCATACGGGCGCGGACCTCCCGGCGCTGGAGCGGGTCTCGTTTCGGGTTTCGGCGGGTGAGAGCGTCGCTTTGCTCGGCCCGTCCGGGGCGGGCAAGACGACCCTGCTGGCACTGCTCGACGGCAGGCTCCAAGGCTGGAGCGGGCGGGTATCGGTTCTGGGTGCGCCGCTCGATCCCGACCGTCCGCCGCCGAGCGCGCGCCGTCCGGATACCGGTTTCGTGTTTCAGGAGTTTGCATTGGTCGAGCGTTCCTCGGTTCTGCGCAACGTCCTGAATGGCCGCCTGGGGCGCATGTCGCCGCTGCGGGCCCTGTTGGGATCACCGACCAAACATGATCTGGAGATTGCGCGCACGGCACTTGCCGATTGCGGAATTGCCGATCTTGCCGAACGCAGGGTCGACAGTCTCAGCGGCGGCCAGCGGCAGCGCGTGGCCATTGCGCGGTGTCTCGCGCAGGAGCCACGGCTGATCCTCGCCGACGAGCCGGTGAGCAACCTCGACCCCACCCGCGCTGGGGAGGTCTTGGCGCTGCTGACCGGGGCGGCGCAAGCGCGCGGCGCAACGGCGCTGTTTTCCTCGCACCAGCCCGACCTGGCGCGGCGTTTCGCGCAGCGCATCATCGGCATGCGGGATGGGCGGATCGCCTTCGATGTACCGACCTCCGAGTTGAACGATGATGCGACGGCGGAGCTCTACCGCGAGGTCGAACCATTGCCCGGTCTCAGCCTCAGGGCGGTGTCCTGATGCAGTTTCGCGGGTTTGGCGGGTTCGTTACCAGCGCCCTGATCGCCGGCGCGATCCTGTGGTCCTTCGTAACGACCGACGTCGAGTTGTCGCGTCTCATGTCGGCCGGTCCGCGGATCGCCGATTTCCTCGGTCGCATGTTTCCGCCTGACCCGACGGTGATGGCCGAGATCAAGAAGGGCAGCGCGGAAACGCTGAGGATCGCGATCCTCGGCACCCTCGGTGCTGTGATCCTGTCCGTTCCCCTCGGCATTCTTGCGTCTGAGACGATGGTATCGCCTGCGGTGTTTCGGCCGATCCGAACGCTGCTTGCCTTCATCCGGGCGATTCCGCTGATCCTCGTGGCCATGCTCATGGTGGGCGCTGTCGGGCTCGGGCCGCTGCCCGGCATCATCGCGGTCGCCTTTCATGCAACGGGGATGCTCGCCAAGTTCTATGCCGAGGCGATCGACGGCGTGTCCCGCGCGCCGATCGCAGCACTTGAAAGCGCGGGCGCCGGGCCGCTCGTGCGGCTCAGATACGCGATCTGGCCGCAGATGGCGCCGGTCGTCGCCCGCGACACGATTTTCCGGTTCGAGTTGAACCTGCGCGAGTCGCTGATCCTCGGCATTGTCGGCGCGGGCGGGATCGGCTTTTACATCCAGACCTACGTGCGCTCTTTCCAGTATGATAAGGCGGCCAGCGTCACGATTGCCGTCGTCGTCATGGTCATCGCCATCGAAGCCATCAACGTTGCGCTGCGCCGTCGCTTCACCTGACGATCAGGCATAGATGTCGATGGGGGTTCCGTCCCTGACCATGGCGTAGATATCCTCGATTTGCCGGTCTGTGACGGAGATGCAGCCTGCGGTCCAGTCGCGCTTGTTCATCGGGTCGATCCCCTTGCGCGGCCCCCCGTGGATGAAAATGTCGCCGCCCGGCGATTTTCCTTGCGCCTTCGCAAACGCGATATCGGCCTCGTTCGGGAATGAAATGCCGATGGAGAGGTGGAAGAGGCTGTCCGGGTTGCGCCGGTCAATCAGATAGGAGCCCTCCGGCGTGCGGCCGTCTCCTTCGAACTGCTTGTGGCCTTCGGGCGCGAAGCCCAATCCGATGGGATAGGTCCGCAAGACATCATCCGTTCCGTCAAGAACCAGCAGCCGCTGCGCCTTGTATATACGCAGCCGGGTCACTTCGGGTCCGTTGTAGGACCGGAACTTGCTGGCACAGCCAGACAGGAAGGTGGCCAATCCGCCCAACAGCAAGACCCGCCGTGGAATTCTGGTATTCATCACTGCTCGACGCCCCTTTTGCGAGGTCTGGTTGATGTCAGACGTTACTCTACCGAAACCGCCGGATCAATGACCGTGCGCCAGTGCTCCTTTCGCCATCTGCTCGCCCACCGGTTCTCCGCCTGAAGGCCCGGCCTCAACCTGATGACCGTTCAGGAGCCGAAGTGCGTTGGCGACCACCAGCAGAGACACGCCTACATCCGCAGCAATGGCGCCCCACATTGAGGCCACACCGAACGCGGTCAGCCCGACGAACAGCGCCTTGGTCGCCAGCGATATGCCGATATTCTGGTGGATGATCGTCATGGCACGGCGCGAATGGCCGATAAGCCAGGGTACCTTGCCGATGTCGTCGGTCATCAGCGCGATGTCGGCCGTCTCGATCGCGGCATCCGATCCGACAGCGCCCATGGCGATGGCATAATGCGCCCGCGCCATGGCCGGTGCGTCATTCACACCGTCGCCGATCATCGCCACCATGTCGTGGCTTTCAACGAGTTCCTCAATGGCCGTCACCTTGTCTTCTGGCAAAAGTTCGGCGCGCACCTCGTCGATGCCGACTTCGGCTGCCACCGCGCGCGCGGTGCGTTCGTTGTCGCCCGTCAACATCACGATGGTCTTCACACCCTGCGCATGCAGACGCGCAACGATCCCCTTTGCATCTGGGCGGATGCGGTCGCGAAGCTCCAGTACGCCGGTCACGCCGGTCTCGTCACCCACGGCAACGAGGGTGCTCCCTGCCCCTTCGATCCGATCCCGCAGATCCGCCGGAATGGCATTGCCGAACCCCTTCTCTTCGGCGAAGCGATCCGAGCCGAGCCAGATAGCGCGCCCGTCGGCGCGTCCTTCCAGACCGCGCCCGGGCACGGTACGGGTGTCCTCTGCGGCAGACACGGAAACACCATCGGCTTCGGCGCGCGAGAGGATGGCGCGTGCCAGCGGGTGTGAAGACCGCGCCTCTAGGCTTGCTGCCAGCGCCATGAGATCGCGTGCGGAAACGCCGACCAGTGGGTGAACCGCCGCCACCTCAGGCTCGCCCATGGTGATCGTCCCGGTCTTGTCCATCGCCAGTGCCGTGGTCCGCCCCGGCGCCTCGACATAGGCGCCGCCCTTGATGAGCACCCCCGCCCGTGCCGACGCGGTCAGCGCTGCCACGATGGAGACCGGCGTAGAAATGACCAGCGCGCAAGGACATGCGATGACCAGAAGGACCAGAGCATTGTAGAACCAGTAGTCCCAGGCGCCGCCGAGCAGCAGTGACGGCACCAGCGCGATGGCGATCGCCAAAGCCATCACGATGGGTGTGTAGATGCGCGCGAACTTGGCCACCCACTGTTCGACCGGCGCGCGGCGGGCATGGGCATCGCCCACCATGCGAATGATTTTCGCGAGCACCGTGTCCGAGGCGGCCTTCGTCGCCCGCACCGTCAGTGTGCCCTCGCCGTTGATCGTGCCGGCATAGACCTCGTCGCCTGGTTCCTTGGGCACTAGCGCGCTTTCCCCAGTAATTGGGGCCTGATCGACGGCCCCTGCCCCGTCCACGACCTCACCGTCGAGGGGGATCCGGTCGCCGCCGCGCACGATAAACCTTGCATTGACTGCCACGGCCGCGGCCGGAACGTCGGATTCAGATCCGTCGTCGTAAAGAACCCGCGCCGTTGGCGGCGCCAGATCGAGGAGCGCGGAAACCGCATTACGCGCCCGCCCCACGCTCCAGCTCTCAAGATAAAGCGAAAGCGAGAAGAAGAAGGCGACCGTCGCGGCCTCAAAAAACTCGCCGAGGCCGATGGCGCCCGCGACGGCCACCACCATGAGCAGGTTCATGTCGGGGCTAAGCCTCCGCGCCGAAGACCAGGCCTTGGGCGCGACAAGCCAGACGCCAAAAAGAATCGCGACGGCGAAGATCCCTGCTTCCACCATAGGCATAGGCACCTCGCCATGCCCCGCAAAGAGCCCGAGCGCGCCGCCCATGCCGGTCTCGACAATGTGAAAAAGGAATCCCGCCGCCCAGAAGCCGCCGCTCAACGAGGTAAAGCGCTTCTGACGTGCCAGATGCGCGGCCTGATCCTCTGCTGCCTTGTCGGCGTCCCACGGTTTTGCGCTCATGCCGGTACTCGCGACAAGTTGCGAAACCTCGTTTTCCGAAATTCCGACTGCGGTATCCATAATCGTCATCCGACCATTGATGACATCGAACGCCAGATGCTCAGTCCCGCCGACTTTTGGACCGACCACCCTATTCAGGATTGCCACCTCTTCGGCACAATCCAGACCGGAAACTTGAAAACTTCGCCCATTCGAGGGGATGGATTGTGCCGGTCCCGTGTTGGCTCCAGCACCGCAGCACGCAGCACCTTTTCCATGAGAGTGGGGAACTACGCTCGCATGTTTGTGATCATCACCATGATCGTGACTGCAGTCAGAGCTGTGCTTGTGGTCGTGGCGGTGGCCATTGGAAGACATGGGATTGACCTCGGGATTCGTTCATTCCACATTGAGATAGCCCCTACAGTAACTAGAGCTTCAAGAGCAAAAACAGAAACTTGGTCAAATAAGGACACAGACCTGCGGAACCTTGAAACGCGCCGCTAAGTCTGAGGACGCGGCTGACCTGCCAAAGAGTGAGATAGATATGCTTCAAAAATATGCGGTGATCATGGTTGCAACATTGGCCCTGGCTGGCTGCGCGGTGCCTTCTAAGGAAGACAACGATCCATTCAGGATCGGCAATGTTCCAGAATCTGTCGCAGCCCTCGCTGCACCCGACCAGGATCTCATCACGGCACGGCTACGTCCCGAAGATAATTGCTATTGGTATGCCCATAGTGGGCCGGTGGAAACGACCTTGGTCCCGTTGCGATCGGCAGGCGGCAATCCCATCTGCGTCGCGCGCCAATCCTGATTGACGCGTCCAAGCGTCGGATTGACGGCGCGGCTTGGGTCAACTCTGCGGAGTCACGCTGTCCTCGGCCGAATATAGGAACGCCGTCGAGCCAATCTCCACATTCGGATACAGATCGTTTATGTGCGCCATGACCATCCGGACGCAACCGGAACTGGCTCGGCCGCCGATGCTTCGCGGCTGTGGTGTACCGTGGATGCGCAGATAGGTGTCTCGGTCCCCGACATAGAGATAAAGCGCCCGTGACCCGAGCGCGTTCTCAGGTCCGGGTTCCATACCGTCAGCGATGTCGGCGTAGAGCTCCGGGTCGCGGTCAATCATGTTCTGTGTTGGCTGCCAATGCGGCCACCTGACCTTGCGCTTGATCGTGTAGACGCCTGGCTCATAAAGTTTGCCACGAGCAATCGCTACGCCATAGCGCATCGCCGTGCCGCCTTCCTCGATATGGTAAAGATAGCGCGCGACAGCATCGACATGGATGTCACCGGCCACAAGACCATCTTTAGTTATAACCCGCTGCGGCAGAAAGCGCGGGTGCAGGCCCCACGGGTTTGATGTGGCTGGGTTATAGCCCGGCGGTGTAATCTGTGCATCCCAAGCCGCCTTTTCCGCTTCAGTGGGCCAGGTGTCAGCGAGGAGCGGACTCGAGATAGACGCCGAGAACAATGCGGCAGTCGTCTGGATGAAGTGTCGTCTTGTCAGCATATAGATTGCTCCGTTCACGCATTGGACGGCAAACCGAACCTTACCCCGAACGCAGTGTTGTTCGCCCGGGAAAGAGTGAGGCGTTATTGGCAACTTGCTCCATGGTGCCGTTCTATGTCGGTGGCTTAACTCCTAAAGCTACTAGAGGTTCAAGAGAAATTTTGATGCCAGACGATCTCGGTAATACTTCGGGCCCGTTCGTTTCTTTATCAGTCTAAGCGCTGTCACGATCTGTGGGGTGAAACCAGGCTACTGCCACGATGCCGGGCCTCGTCTTGATCTTCGCTTCAATTGTGATCCTTAACTCGCTATGCCGAGCAGTTAAATTGAGCGCTTTCAATAATGGGTCTTTTCAACACGTTTGGCAGCAAGCCCCATATAAAATTTTGCCTCACGCGGAAGTGGTCGTGATGACGTGCATTGGGATATTATCGTTCACGCTTCGCGATAATTGTCACAAGCCCCAACACCTTCTGCGACCACATCAAGCAGGGCGTCTACATCATTTAAAAGAGCTGCTATGCGCGGACTGCTGATCCGGTAGCGAATGAAGCGCCCATCGCGGTCGCTGGCGACAAGTCCGCAATCCAGAAGGCATCGCAAATGATTTGACACGTTGGGCTGCGATAGCCCTGTGCGTTTGACGATCTCGTGAACAACCAACGGTCCTTCACACAGCACGCCCAGTATCGCCAGCCGGCTCGGGTCGGCAAGACCGCGAAAGAGCTTTGCCCTACGCTCGATGCCAGCGGCCGCAGCATTGCGGTCGGCGAAGACTTGCATCATATCACTCCTTGCTGATATGTTTGAACTTGATCCACTTTAGCAGGAGTATTGCACCGATGGCCAACACCGAAAGCACCGGATCGACAGCAGATACGTCGACCGTCCGTTACCGGGTTTCCGGAATGGATTGCGCCAAGGATGCCGCCCAGATCGAGCGGGCGGCGCAGTCTGCGGGTGTCGCGCCCGACGCAGTGAAAGTATCAGCGGCGACCCATATCATGACTCTGAAAGTCCCTGAAGCAAGCCTGCCGGAGATTGAAAAAGCCGTTGAGACAACGGGATATGGGTTCGACCGCATCGAGAGCGACGAGGACCTTCAGCAAAGTGCGGCCCATCAGGACCCGGGCTACCGCCGCGCGCTCTGGATCGTCGTGATTCTAAATGTCGGTTACGGCGTTCTGGAAATGATTGGCGGGTTCATCGCCGGGTCACAGGCCGTGAAGGCCGACGCGCTGGATTTCATCGGCGATGGCGCGATCACTTTCTTGGGGCTTCTTGCCATCGGATGGAGCCTTCTCTGGCGGGCACGCTCTGCCCTGATCCAGGGCATCTTTCTCGGCCTGCTTGGCCTTGGGGTCTTTAGCACGACCATCATAAGGGCATTCGAGCCGACAACCCCAGACGCCACATTGATGGGGATTCTGGGCCTGATTGCTCTTGTGATAAATGTCATCTCCGTGCTGCCGTTGTTGCGGTACCGCAAGGGCGATGCGAACATGCGCGCTGTCTGGCTTTTCTCGCGTAACGACGCCATCGGCAACGCCGCAGTCGTTATCGCCGCTGGGCTAGTGGTTTGGCTGGGCAGCGCTTGGCCCGATCTTATCGTCGCGTTCGGGATCGCCGGACTGTTCCTGCACTCGTCATGGGCGATCATCCGCGACGCGCGGGCCGATCTGAAGGCGGTGGCATGAACAGCCGCGTTCTCGGTGGGCTTTGCGCCATCGCCGCGTTTGGTGTTGATCAGGGCACCAAGGCTCTTGCCCTGAACTCCCCGGCGCTTGAGAACGGGGTCGAGGTTCTGCCCTTTCTCAACCTCGTGCGGGTTTTGAACGATGGGGTCAGCTTCGGTATGCTCGGCGGGGTCGTACCCTGGTGGGGTCTGGTCGCACTTGCTGCCGTGGTCGTGGCATGGCTGCTGATCTGGCTGTGGAAGGCTCCGGACGGGCTGACAGGTGCGGCGCTCGGTCTGATCATCGGAGGCGCGCTTGGCAATATCCTTGACCGTCTGCGCTATCAGGCCGTCCCTGACTTTCTCGACTTCCATTACGGGTCATACCACTGGCCGTCCTTCAACTTGGCTGACGTGGCGATCTTTTGTGGGGCAGCATTGCTGTTCTGGGACAGCTTTCGCACCTCGAAAGTCAGGCCGGAAAATCGGGAACAAGACAATCGCAAGGGAGATGTCACGGGGGGATAACAGCTAACAGGCAAAGAACTTTGGGAAGGAATTCGGCTTGAGATTTTTGGATTGGATTGACCGTGGCATTCGCGGCATCGGCGTCGTGACTGCGTGGCTGACAGTTGTTTCGATTGCTGCTTATGGCGCGCTTCAGATGCTGGATCGCAAGCTACAACTTGGCGTGTCGAGCTATTTGCCGGACCTGTCCACGTCACTGCTGTTCATCCTAATTTTCTTGACCTTTGGGTATACCTATCTGCGCGACGGTCACGTGCGCGTTGATGTTCTTCGCAGACATTGGTCCGCCCGCCGCATTGCTTGGATCGAACTGATTGGCGGCCTTTTTGTCCTTCTGCCGCTCGCCGCCATCCTGACCTACTACGGATGGGACGGTTTGATGCGCACCACGAAATACGCGGAAACCCAGTTGTGGGCACAACGCATTGCCGGGGTCATCGGCCCCATCCTGCTGGCTCTTGCCGGGATGATCGTAGCCCTTCGCAACATCGCCTTTCTGACAGGGAGACGTGCGCAAGGTGCACCGGAACAAGCAAGTGGCCTGCACAATGGTGAATGAGGTCCTCACGGTTGCCATGCTTGTCGTGATGGCGATTGGGGTTTTCAGTGGCTTTCCGGTGGCGCTGGTGCTCGCGGGGACAGGCTTCTTGGGGTTTGTCGCTGCGGTTTGGGTGGGGATCACTGATTTTCAGCATCTGGGGCTGATCTACCTGCGGGCCCGTGGTGTACTGACCAATGAATCAGTCCAATTCACCAGCGTTCCAATGTTGATTTTTCTTGGCCTGATCCTGAATGCCAGCGGGATTGCCGAAACCATGTTTCGCTTGCTGGGGCGTCTTCTGACAGGCGTTCCCGGTCGCTACGCCATTGCGACTTTGCTGATCGGCCTCGTTCTTGCGCCCGCCGCCGGGGTGATCGGTGCTTCCGTCATAACTGTGGCGTTGGTGGCCTATGCCCCGATGATGGCGTCGGGCTACGCACCGCGAACCGCAGGAGGCGCTGTCGCAGCTTCTGGAGCATTGGGTGTCGTGTTCCCGCCAGCCGTGATGCTATTCTTCATCTCGAACGTGTTCTATCTGCGCATCGGATTGATGTATGTGGCCCTCATCGTACCTGTGCTTCTGATGGTCATGGCCTTCGCGGTCTACTTTGCGGTCACCTTGAGAAAAACGGTCGAAATCCCGCTGGACACACCCAAGACCAATCTTGTGTCAGACCTCTTGTTTGTACTCGCGTCTGTCGCGGTCATCGCATCCATTCCGCTCAGCATCATTCTGGGCTTTGCGACACTAACAGAGGCGGCTGGAGTAGGGGTTTTTGGCGCGCTATTGGTCGCGCTGGCGCGAAAGCGCTTGTCTTTCTCATCGTTGAACTCTGTCACGGTGCAGACAAGCACGATGACGTCGATGGTCTTCTTCATCGTATTGGGCGCATCGGTATTCTCGCTCAGTTTCCACCTGGTCGGTGGACCGGACGTCATCTTCGAGTGGATATCCGCATTCGATCTCACCCGGTGGGAACTGTTGGCGATCCTCCTTGGCGTGATCATCATACTTGGGTTTGTTTTTGACTGGATCGAGGTGCTGCTGGTCTTTGTACCAGTGTTGATGCCGATCTTTTCGGAACTCGACTTCGCAGATCACGTCGGCTCTGCCTACTTTGCGCAAATCTGGATCGCTGGCCTGATAGCACTGGCCTTGCAGACGTCTTTTCTGACGCCTCCCTTCGGCTATGCCCTATTCTTTGCCAAGATGGCGGCACCTAAGGGTATCAACCTTTCCGATATCTATCGCGGCGCGGTACCGCTTGTCGCCATCGAGATCGTATTGATCGCAGCCCTGATCTCGTTCCCTCAGCTTATCACTTGGTTGCCTGAAATGTCCCTTGGGGATGTGGATGCGCCGCAGCTAATCCAGCGGTGACAGATGTTTTGAGCGCGGATGCAGTGATTTCCTTCGAAGCGGCACTGCTCTTTCGGGGCCACTTCCGCACCGCGAACAGAAAGGCTGAACGGGGCCTGAGCAAAGGAAAGCAAACAGGAGGATAACGAATGTCCAGCATACCATCCGCAGAGGGCTTTGACAGCACACTCACCCTGCTGCGAAATCCGTATGGATTCATCTCTCAGACCTGCCGCGCGCTCGACACAGATCTGTTTGAAACCCGCATCCTCCTTCAAAAGACGATCTGCATGACCGGGTCGGCGGCTGCGGAAGTATTCTATTCCGACGATAAGCTGATCCGCGCGGGCTCGATGCCAGGCCGCATACAGAAGACCCTGTTGGGTGAAGGCGGCATTCAGGGATTGGACGGCGCTGCCCACCAGCACCGCAAGAAGATGTTCATGTCGCTGATGGGGACCGAGCATATAGCCGCGCTTCAGGGAATGTCGCTTCACATGCTAGACAATTATGCACCGGATTGGGAGGCGAGGAACGAAGTCGTTTTCTACGACAAAGTGCGCGAAATGCTCACGAGAGCCGTTTGCGCCTGGTGTGGGGTTCCGCTTCCCGAGGCGGAGGTGGCGACCCGAACGGCGCAACTTACAGCGCTTTTTGAGGACGCCGGGGCCATCGGCCCGAAACATTGGGCTGCACGTCTGGCGCGCCACCGCCTGGAAAAATGGGCAGCGGGGATGATTCAACAGGTCCGCGATGGCGAGCTTCAGCCGACGCAGGAAAGCGCCCTTCATGTCATCGCGACGTGGCGTGATCTTGACGGCGCGATACTGCCCCCGAAAGTCGCCGCCGTGGAGTTGTTGAACGTCTTGCGCCCGACCGTGGCGGTGTCCGTTTTCATTGTTCAGACGGCCCACGCCTTGCACCGGTATCCGGAATGGCAGGAGAAACTGCGGAACGACGAAGGACTGCTCGAACCCTTCGTGCAGGAGGTTCGCCGCCTCTATCCGTTCTTCCCTGCGGTGGCGGCACGAGTCAAAAGTACTTTCGAGTGGCAAGGGTATCGCTTTCCGGAAGGGTGCAGGGTCCTGCTCGACCTCTATGGCACGAACACCGATCCGCGTTCATGGGATGCGCCGCTTGAGTTCCGCCCCGAACGGTTTCGGGACCGCGCCAAGAACCAATATGACTTCATTCCACAAGGCGGCGGCGACCACTACACGAACCACCGCTGCCCGGGAGAATGGATCGCGATCAGCCAGATGAAGGCGTTTTGCAGATATCTTGTGAACGACGTCAAATACGATGTGCAGGATCAGGATTTGGAGCTGGGCACGGGAGAGCTGCCACCCCTACCCGAGAACCGGTTCATCATGCGCAACGTCAGGCGTCGGCGGTAACTTCGGCCTCGTCCGGATCGACCGACCGCGCATCCTTCGTGGCCTCGAACGCCTCCCACGCGACGTAGGGCACGATCAGAAGCGCCGCGACCGGATCGGCCCACCACCAGCCCATCCATTGTGTCAGACCAATTCCTGCCAACACTACAACGGTCTGGTATTCGCAGATCATGGTATCCTTGGCATCGTATTTCAGGGCGGGTGAATCGAGCCGCTTGCCGTAGCGATACTTGCCCCAGGCCAATAGCGGATTGACCACTAAAGAGACAAACAGGATCGCGATCCCCCACCAATTGAAGCCCGGTGCCTCCTGCGAGATGAAGGCGGACACCGCCTCGTAGAGGATCGCGGCGACGACGATCCAGAAAGCACAGGCGACCACATAGAGCGCGACCTTCTTGCGATGCAGGACCGTGCGCTTGTCGCCACCGTCCTTCTCGGCCTTCAAGCGCCAGATCAGCGTCCCGGCTGAGGTGGCTTCGACCGTGCTGTCGAGACCCCAACTCACTAGTGCGGCGCTGCCGGTCAGGAGTCCAACGGTGACGGATACGACGACCTCGATCAGATTGTAGACAAGGCTGGCGATCTCGACGCGGATGCCGCGTGTCAGATTGGTTTGTCTATCATTTTTCTGCTTGCTCATGATGCGGTAACCCCTGATATATTCTATAAGTTCCCGCCGAGAGTTGGTTACCTTGTCATCAGTATCTCGCCATTTGGAAGCCGACATTGTTCTCCTTCTAAGCTGCCTCAATAAAGGCGAGCTTGCCCCTCATACATGAAAACAAAGGGTTTCGGACCTTTCGCGTAGCCGGTGTCGAGCCGCTCCATGCGGAAGCCGTTCTGTTCGACCAGAGTGTCTGTCTGGCGGTCAAGGTGACAGTTTCCGGCACAACGTTTCCAGGCAGGCGTGAGCCAGCGCTGCCAACGCTGGACGCTGGGTTCCGGCGCTGTTCCATGCTCGACGAAGCGGAAGACGCCGTCAGGTTTGAGAACGCGCTGGATCTCGGCCAGCACCTTCTCCGGTTCCGACACGCTGCAGAGCGTCCAGGTAGCAATCACGCAGTCAACGCTGCGATCTTCCAGCGGCAATGCTTCGGCCACGCCCTCGATCATCTCCGTTGTCGGTGTCAAGCCCTGAGAAGCCTCCGCGGCCTGATTAAGGAGTTCTGGTGAAGGGTCCACACCGACGATCTGATCCACGGCGTCGGGGTAGAGCGCGAGGTTCAGGCCCGAGCCGATCCCGATCTCCAGCACGCGCCCCTTCGCACCTGAGACTGCGCGCCTTCGGTAGGAAAGAAGCTGTTCCTGACCCATGGTGAGATGCGTGAGGCCCGGAAGGATGTGTTTTTCGTAGAACCGCATGAGCTGTTATCCTATTCGTCCAAGAACCGGAAACGCATCGAGCATCCAGTATGACAGCGCGCTCAGCTGTCCTGTCATCATCGCCAGTCCCATAAGGATCATCACGACGCCTGCAATCTGGTGGAGGCGGCGGCCAACCCGGCCGATGGCCCGCAACCGTCCCGCAATCTGATCGGTGAATCCGGCAACGATCAGAAACGGTATACCGAGGCCTGCGGAATAAACGGCAAGCAGCATAACGCCTTCGCCCATCGTGGCACTGGCGGCGCTCGCTGTCAGTATCGCGCCGAGGATCGGGCCGATGCAAGGCGTCCAGCCGAAACCGAAGGCAAGCCCAAGGACGTAGGACGCGGCAGGTTGGCCGCCGGGAATGTTGAGATTGAAGCGGAAATCGCGTTCCATCACTGAAACACGCGCGGCCCCGATCATGAAAAGCCCGAAGACAATGATGATGCCGCCCCCAACGAGGTTGAGTTCATACCGCCACCGAAGAAGGGCCTGACCCAATGCTGTCGCGGATGCGCCAAGCCCCATGAAGATGGTGGAGAAGCCGAGAACGAAGCAGAGGCTCAGCCAGACCGCGCGCGACGGCGAAGCTGCAGCCGCCCCGCCTTCAGCGGCTGTGCGCCCGGCCACGTAGGAGACATAACCTGGCACAAGAGGCAGCACGCAGGGTGACAGAAACGATATTGTACCGGCCAGGAGGGCGGCGGTGAGGCCCAGAAGCGAGATATCTACCATGAATCACCTTCACCCCTGAAAAGTTTGCGCAAGGGCACTCTTGTGGCAGCCCGATATGCCAGGGTCGGAACGATGATCCATTGCAGCAGCGGCGTGAGACCGGCGTCGATGACGGGGACCACCGGCATGATGTCGCGATAGGCCCAGGCCGCACGGATTACGATGTTCAGCCACTCGCTGAAGATCGTGTAAGAGACGCCCAGGGCCACGGCCAAAAGCAGGACGCGCCCTGCGCGTTCCGACGGCCATGCGTGCCCTCCAACAAGAAACAAGGCAAGCAAGAGCGTGCTCATGGCGATCAACAGGTCTCCGCCGGTGCAGTGCACGACCGCGAACGCAATTTCTCCCCAGGTGCCTTCGACCCAGATCGTGTAGAGCGGGATATGTGCCATTTCCCAGATCAGATGACCGACGGCGGTATAAACGATGTATCGGCGGATGACGGACAGCCATCCGGTATCGCTTGTCTCAAAGGTTTCTGTGTTTGCTGTCATGCTGGGGGTCCGTTCTTCGATTAATGCGCGTTTGTCAGGCCGTTGACGTACAGGATCATGTTAATGTGCCCGAAAGCGGAACCCGCAAAGATCCCGGCATGGCGGTTGCCGCGCGCGATAACATGCACAAGCGGAGCCTCGGGATGGTCAGGCGCAATCGCGCGATACCGCTCGACCAGATCCTCCATCGGCTTTTCTGCGCGAGCAACGACCACGTTCTCGGCAATCGGTCCGGGAACCGGATCACTGGCGTCGGTCACCACAAGGAAGGTCACCATGTCCAGCATGGGAGATGAATTCACTCCGCCCCTCACCTTTTCAAGAAGTGCCTGCTGATCAGCACAGGGCAACCCGCAGTTGGACGGGACGAAACTAAGAACGACGACCTGATCGGAGAGGCTTTCCAAGTCCAACGGTTTTCCGTCAGCGTCGACCAGATTCAACGTCGGCAATTCGTTGAGGTCAACGGCAGTGAAAGCAGGTTCTTTTTGTGCCATCACCTCGTCAAGACGGTCGCCAGGATGATCTGCGTAGGCCGGGCGGCCCGCGACGAGGGCTATCAGCAGGAGTATGTTTTTCATGACTGTTACTCCTGCGGTCCCATTGCGCCCGGCCCGAGAACTGGGACGCTGATTTCCATTCGGGCACCCGATGCGAATGTCAGGATCAATGGCAAATCGGTGCCTTCTTCGAGTTTTTCCGACAGGCCCATCAGCATCAGATGCATGCTGCCGGGCGCGAGGGTCACTGGTTCTCCGGAGGGCAGGTCCAAGGCGACGACCTCAACCATTCGGCTAACATCATCGCCGCCGGTCTCGACGGCGTGAATGGTGACGTTTCCAGCGATCGGCGTCGTGATTGCGACCAGTTGATCACTTTGATTGCTCGTGAGCGTGAGATAGGCCGCAGCCGGACGCGAGGCGAGGATGCTCGCGCGGGCCCAACCGTCCGATATCGTTACATCGGCCGATGCGAAAAATGGCCAGAGAGTTAGCGCGGTTGCAAGTGTCGTAATTTTCATTTGGCAAGTTCCATTGTTTATAGCTTTTTGCGGATTTCCTGCGCCAGCGCCTCGGGCGGTTGGCCGCCTTCCTGATAGACCGCCTCAAATTCGCCACCGGGCCGCATGAGGTATATGTGCCCGGCATGCGCCATGAAATAACCGTCCGGCGCGCTGTCGTCCTCGGTCCGCTCGTACCATGTGCGGAAATTTCTGGTGGCCTCGGCAACCTGCGCTTCGGTTCCGGTCAGGCCGATCAGGCTCGGATGAAAGACTGATACATATTCCGCCATGACCGGCACTGTGTCGCGTTCCGGATCGACCGTGATGAAGATCGGCGCCACCTGGTCCGCATCTTTGCCGAGCAGGTCCAGCACGCTGGCCATATATGCCAGTGTCGTCGGGCAAACATCGGGGCAGTTGGTGAAACCGAAGAAAACAAGCTGCCAGCGGTCGGCGTAGTCAGCCTGTGTCACCTCTTGTCCGGTGTGATCTATCAGTGAAAATTCGGATCGAATATCCGCCTCACCCGAATAGCGGACGGCCTTCGATCGGTTGCCAAGATAGTTATCCAAAGCCCAAAAGATCGCTAGCCCAGCGAGCGCAACAGCTATCGTGCTCCACAATATGGATCTCAGGAGCCGCGATTTCGGAGGGGTTTCACCGGGTTCAATCGACATCTTCGGCCTCCGAAATCAGCGCCTGAAGATCGGCCTTTTCCAACAATCCAGGAAGAAGTGTTTCCCCGATCAGAAACGTCGGCGTGCCGGATATTCCAAGCTGCCGTGCGAGATCGTGAGACTTTGCGATATGGGCATCGCCTTCAGGCGCGTCCATGTCTGCCTGCAACTGGTCGTAGTCCAGCCCCGCCTGCTCAGCGGCCCTTCTTATAAAGACGGTATTGGCGCGCGGATGTGCCATCAGCGCCTCGTGAAATGCTTCGAACTTGTTCTGTTTTATCGCCGCCAGCGACGCTCGAGCCGCCAGTTCGGAGTCGGGTCCGAGAATTGGCCATTCCCGCATGATGATGCGCAAGTCCGGGTTCTCCTCTATCAATTCGAAAAGGACCGGGGCCGCGCGTCGGCAATAGGGGCAGTTGTAGTCGAAGAATTCGACAAGCACGATGTCGCCCTCAGGATTGCCCATCACGCCGGTGTTTCCGTCCGCAAGCAGGAGGTCACCCACGCGCGCAATAGCAGCATGTTGTTCGGCCTCGGCTTGTGCCTGAGCCTCTTCCTGGAAGGCCAAGAGCGTATCCACTAGAACTTCCGGGTTCTCGCGGATCGTTTGCAGGATCAAGGCTTTGATGGCCTCTTGCTCAACCTGGTCGAGCGGCGTCGATTGCTGGGCCAGCGACGTCGTGGGCGCAGAGATCAGCGCCCAAAGCAAAACTCCAAGCATTTGGTGGGTAGTTTTGAGTATCATGTCTATTTTCCGTATCAAATCGCCGGGGGCATTAGCCCCCGGCGATGGCTGTTCAGCCCTCATCCGTCGATGCGTCGGTTTCATCCATGGAGTTGTTCTTTGCCTCCATCATCTCCGTGCAAGCCTCCATCATCGGGCCCATTTTCTGCATCATCTTCATCATGGGCATCATGCCGTCCATGCCGGACATGTCGCCGTCCATCATGTTGCCGGCCATTCCGTTCTCACCGTCCATCATCTGGCCGGAAGAATCGGTATTGTCCTGCGCGACCACGCCGGTGGCCAAGAGTGTGGATACGGCAGTCGCCATGCTCAGTTTCTTGATAAGTGTCATCAGTTTCTCCTTAAGGTTTCTTGAGGTTTTCGGGTTCAGTCCCTCGGCAGGCCCGGCTCTGCGGCCGTGCTCTTGTTGTCACATGATTTCGATTTGCACATCACGCAGACGCCAAGCCCGCACATCACGGCGCAGGGTGCCACGGCCAGGATCAGCGGGGCGGCTCCGATGGCCGTCACCCAGCCCCAGTTCAGGTAAAGCCCGGCACCGATGATCGCCATTGACGCGAGAATCAGGCCGCGCTGTCCAAATTGCGGCCGCCACGGGCGTGCCACCGGTGTTTCAGTGTGAGGTAAAGTTTCAGACATTGGTTATTCACTCCTTTCGTTGATGATAGTCTGGATTTGGGCCATGACTGCGGGACTGTCCCATTCGGCCGGCCCGACGAGTCGTCCGCGCTCGAAACCGTCGCGGTCGATCAGGATCGTGGTGGGAAGACCCACTACGGCAAACGCTGCCATCACCCGAATGTCTTCGGCGAGATATGTATCGAGATGGCGAATGCCGATTTCGTCGTAGAAGCGGCGCACGATCTCCATTCCGGCACGGTCGATGGACAATGGCAGGACATGGAAATCGTCCCCGCCCAGCTTTTCCTGCAAAGCATCTAGTGTCGGCATCTCTTCGCGGCAGGGAACGCACCAAGTCGCCCAGATATTCAGCAAGACCACCCTGCCCCGAAAATCCGCCAGCGTCAGATCGCGGCCCTTTCCATTGACGAAAGGTGGCGACAGCATCTGTCGCGGCTTGTCGTGAAGCGGCATCGGGGGGCGTGCGTGAACCGGCCCCGCGACGCCGAGCGCCGCCATGCCAGCCAATAATTCGCGTCGTTTCATGATCCGGCTCCTTCCTGAAGGTGCCGCACAATGGGAAGGATGTCTTCCTCCAGGGAACGGCGGTTGAAGGGGCCGATATGCTTGTAAGCAATCTGGCCCTCGGCATCGATCACGAAGGTTTCCGGCAAGCCGTAAACGCCCCAGTCGATCGACACGCGCCCGTTCCGGTCGGCACCGATACGGGTGTAAGGGTCACCAAGCTCATCGAGAAAGCCCAATGCCTCTTCGGGACGGTCCTTGAAGTTTATGCCGAAGATCGGGACTTCACCCTGCGCCGCCAGTTCGTTCAGCAACGGCATTTCGACCCGGCACGGTACACACCAAGACGCCCAGACGTTGACCAGGGACACCTGCCCCTTCAGATCGGCCGTCGACAGGCCGTTCGGCAGGCCTTCTATCGGCGGCAGGTCGAACTCGGGCACCGCCTTGCCAATAAGCGGTGACGCTAAAGTATCGTCACCATTGAACAGCCCCCAGTAAAAGCCCGCGCCGATGAGGGCGAAGACCGCGACCGGCATCATAGCCAGTAGCCGACCCTTCCGGCGGCGTGGTTCCTCGCCCGCGCTCATAAGTCACCCTTGTCGTTCGCGGTAACTTCTGCCTGAAATTCGCGCTGTCGATCAGGCCAGGTGCTCTTGATGTAAGAGAGAACATCGGCAATCTCGTCGTCGGTCAGGATGCCTTCATACGCCGGCATATCGCTTTCGTAGCCAGGCACGATGGCACCGACTCCACCTTTGGTCACGATGAAGAGATTCCGGTCCGAATGATGCCAGGTATGGCCGGTTTCGTCATGTGGCGGCGCGGGCATGCGCCCATTGTCCAGACGCCGCCGCCAATCGGGCTGCCCCTCCAGTTCGGCACCGTGACAGGATGCGCAATTCTCGGCATAGAGTGTCTCGCCTGCTGCGATGTCGGCTACAGTCACGGGCTCGCCGAGGAAGGAAAGCCCTTCCACCAAATCATCGTCACTTTCCGACTGCGCAAGGACAGCAAAGCCGATCGCGGATAGTGCGACGATGGCGGCACCGATTATTGCGATTCTTCTCATGTCGAACTCCTGAGGTATTTCACGAGTGCGACGAGGCTGAGCACCAGAACCGCGGCGACGAGCAGGAGCAAAAGCCCTCCGCCGAACATCATCACCCCCATCATCGGGCCGTTCATCATGTCCATGCACTCACTCATCGGAGTAAACGGTGATCCCGCCCTCGCCGAACGCATAGGTCTTGAGCGTACCCGTCTTTGTTCGTGCCATGCCCGGTGCGTTCGCAGGCATGCCCGGCAAAGTTATGCCGGTGATGTCGGGTTGCTCTGCCACTAGTCTCTCCATGATGTCCACCGGCACAAGACCACTGACAAAATAGCGGTCTATCTTGGCCAGATGGCATCCCATCCCCTGTTCGGGGACACCGACTGAAATCGAGGTCTTGTCGAAATCCCGGTCGTCAATGCGCTTTACGGTATAGCCGTTTTCCTCCAGATAATCGGCATAGGCATCGCAGCAACCACAGTTCGGATCGCGCCACATCGTGACCTGCTTCGGACCGCCTGCCGTATCGTTAACCGCGGGATCGCTTGCATCTGCGGTGCTCTGCGCCGAGGTCAGCGTCGTCAACGCAAACGCTCCACCGACACCGAATATGCCGAGCGAAGCCAGGAAAATTCTTCTGTTCATGAGGTTCTCCATCATACGACCGCGAGCACAGTCCAGGTTGCGCCGCCGTCGCGGCTGAGTTTCAGGGTGCCATCGAGCACGGCGGCCACGTGATTTTCGTTCGAAGGGTGGACCGCGATGGCAGAGCCCTGCCCGTTCGCCGTCTGCGTCCAGACCACGCCGCCGTCCTGCGACGTCCAGACCCCCGAAGGCAACGCCGCATAAAGTATCGACGGCGTGGAAGGTGCACTCGCCAAAGACAGGACCGGCTCGTTCGCCGGCAGTGGTGCCTCGGCAGGCGGTGCATCGCCCGCCACTAGAGCGTCCATCGCATTGCCCGGCTGAACGTCCTGCCAGCGGCAGAAACAGTCCGGAACACGGGTCAGGCCCTTCTCGGTTCCCGCATAGATCCAGATGCCGCCCATCCCGGTTTCGAGATCAACCGATGCCAGCGTCAGCGGATCACGCTCGGCCGCGTCGAGCCAGGGCCGGTCCATCGCAAGCGCCCAGGTTGCGCCTGCATCCTCGGTTTTCCAAAGGCCGTCGCCGCGGATCGCGGCATAGATCATGTCGGGGTTTCCGGCGGCCACGGCCAGCGCGGTGACCTCGCCGGAGGCAAGCCCCTCGCTTCGGGCAGTCCATGTCGTTCCGCCATCGTCGGACGCGGTCACCCCTCCCCGCGCCAAACCGGCAAGGAGACGTCCGGGACGCGCAGGATGCGTGGCGATCGACGAGACCGGGGAAGGTGTTGGCCTATCATGCCAACTGCGACCGCCGTCGGGGCTGGACCTCAGTGTTGCGCCTGCGATCAGCAGCGTGTCGCCATCGAAGGCCAGCGTTCGAATATCGGCCGCCCTGCCGGCCGCGAGCACCGCGCCGGGCAACACGAGCACTGCGGCTGCACCCATACCCAGTGCCAGGAAGTGGCGTCTGTCCGGCTCAAAATTCAAGGTTCTGTTTGTCATCTCTTGTCCTTCTCCTAGGCTCATGCGACGCGGATCACGCCCATCATTCCTGCGGCCTGGTGCTCTGTAAAACGCGGAGCAATATTGGGCCACGGAAGCGGCTGCGTTTTGCAGTTGTAGCGGAGTAAAAGTCCGCCAGTTTGTGCCCTTCGTTTATGCGGAGGGCGGGAGATGTATTCTGTGGATATTTATGGCCGCGTGCGCCGCGCGTGTTTGAAGGACGGCATGTCAGCGCGGGAGGCCGCGCGTTACTTCAATAAAGATCGTAAGACGATTGCCAAGATGCTGCGCCATGAGCTGCCGCCCGGCTATCAGCGTTCAGAACCGCCACGCCGCCCGACGCTTGATGGGTTTGTTGGTGTGATCGATGAGATCCTTCGCACTGACAAAGCCTTGATCAAAAAGCAGCGACACACAGCAAAGCGCATATTCGAGCGTTTGCGCGACGAACATGGATATGCGGGCAGCTTAACGACGGTGACCTATTACGTTCGTGAGCAAAAGCGGCGGACCAAAGAGGTGTTTGTGCCGTTGTCGCATCTTCCGGGCCATGCGCAGGTAGATTTTGGCGAGACGCTGGGTGTGATTGGCGGCGTGGAATGCAAGATCCACTTCTTTGTGATGAGCTTGCCCCATTCGGATGCGGTGTTTGTGAAGGGATATCCCGCCGAGACAACCGAGGCGTTCTGTGACGGCCACGTGTCAGCCTTTGCGTTTTTTGGCGGCATCCCGCAGTCCATTCTTTACGACAACACGAAGATCGCAGTCGCCCGCATTCTGGGGGACAAAACCCGCGTCCGGACCCAGCGGTTCACAGAGTTGCAATCGCATTACCTGTTTGATGACAAGTTTGGGCGGCCTGCGCGAGGCAACGATAAAGGCAATGTTGAGGGGATGGTTGGCTACACCCGCCGCAACTTCATGGTGCCCGCGCCACGCTTTGACAGCTTTGATGATCTCAATGCGCACCTTGAAGCGAAGTGCCTGGCCCGACAGGGCGAGACACTTCGTGGCCACGACAAAACCATCGGCGAGCGCTTGATATCTGATTTGGATGCGCTGATGGGATTGCCCGTTGCGGAGTATGAAGCCTGCGATCACGTCAGCACACGGGCCACATCGATCTCGATGGTGCGCTACAAAGGCAATGATTACTCGGTACCGGTGGCCTATGCACACCATGACGTTCATGTGCGTGGCTTTGTACACGAGGTACTGATCGGTTGCGGCAATGAGGTGATCGCACGGCACCAGCGGTCTTACGCATCCGCGGATATGATCTTTGATCCGCTGCACTTCTTGCCGCTGATTGAGCAGAAGGTTGGGGCCTTGGATCAGGCAGCGCCTTTGCAGGGTTGGGAACTGCCGGACGTCTTCGCGACCCTGCACCGCCTGCTCGAAGCCCGCATGGGCAAACCGGGCAAGCGGGAATACGTTCAGGTCCTGCGTCTGTTGGAAACATTCGACATGGATGTTGTACAGGGCGCAATCAGTCATGCCATTGATCTGGGTGCAATTGGCTATGACGCTGTAAAGCATCTCGTGCTGTGCCGGGTTGAGAAACGACCGCCGAGGTTGGATTTAGAGTTCTATCCGTATCTGCCCAAGGCCAATGTCGCCATGACGCGGCCATCCAGCTACATGAGTCTGATCGGAGGGACAGCAGCATGACTGACGCGCCTCAAATCCTTCTGCACCACCATCTCAAAAAGCTGCGACTGCCAACGTTCCAAGGCGAGTATGCCAAACAAGCGCAGCTTTGTGCGGCCGAGAACAAAGACCATGTGCACTACCTGGCACGGCTGTGTGAGATGGAACTGATTGATCGCGAGCGCCGGATGATTGAGCGGCGCATCAAAGCGGCAAAGTTCCCCAGTACCAAGAGCTTGGATAGCTTTGACTTCAAGATCATAACCAGCTTGAACAAGCCGCTGACGATGGAGCTGGCACGCTGTGATTACGTTGATCGCAAGGAAAACATCATCGCCCTTGGACCGTCAGGCACGGGCAAGACGCACATCGCTTTGGGACTTGGATTGGCTGCATGTCAACGCGGGTTGAAAGTACGCTTCACAACGGCGGCAGCCTTGGTTCATGATCTGATCGAAGCCCAAGATGAGCGGCGATTGCAGCGTCTTCAAAAACAACTGGCCAGCCAGAACCTCTTGATCATTGATGAGTTGGGCTTTGTGCCCCTCAGCAAATCCGGCGCAGAATTGCTCTTTGAGGTCATATCGCAATGCTACGAACGCGGATCCGTCATCATAACCTCAAATCTGCCTTTTGATGAATGGACCGAGGTCTTTGGATCAGAACGCCTGACTGGCGCGTTGCTGGATCGTTTGACCCATCACGTCCACATCCTCGAGATGAATGGCGAAAGCTACCGGCTCAAACACAGTCGCAAAAACCGACAATAATCCACCCACAATCAAAGACAGGAAAATGCTGGCCCAAGGGCCAGCATGCGCTCTGGCCCGCTTCAGCTTTGTGAAGAGCACGCGCGCCAAAGCGCAAAACAACATCAAACGCAGTGGCCCCTTTTTATGCCGCGACCTGGCCCACTTTTACTCTGCGATTGACAGAAACGGATCAATGGAGAGGTCGCGGCGCGAATGATCTGGGGGTGCAGCTCCGGAGGCGCGCCTTCGATCAGTTGTGCTACATTGGCGGCCCGTCCGGCGGCTTCCGCGCCGATCGCCGCCTGCACGGCGAGTGTTCTTTCGTCAACGAAGAACCAGAGGCTCACCGCCTGCGCCACGACGATAACACCCAGCACCAAGAGTGAGATCTGCGTGCGCAGTCTCCACGGGCGCGTTTTCACGAACTGACCTCGACATCGCAGGTCAGGCTGTAACCGCCGTTGCGCACGGTGGAGATGACACGGGGGCGCAATACGTCCGGTTCGATCTTGCGGCGCAGGCGGCTGATCTGATTGTCGATCGTCCGGTCAAGCGGTCCGGCCACGCGCCCCGCTGTCATTTCCAGCAGCTCATCGCGGCTCATGACGATACGCGGGCGTTCGAGCAGGATGGACAGGAGTTTCAGCTCACTGGAGGTTACCTGATTGCGGGTGCCGTCCGGGGCGGTCAGGGTCCGTCCGTCATAGTCCAGTTCGAGATGGGCGAACCGGATGCGCTTGCCCGCGAATGGGTCCTGCGGAGGGCTCTTCTCGCTGCGTCGCATGATGGCCCTGATCCGGGCCAACAACTCGCGCGGATTGAAGGGTTTGGAGAGATAATCATCCGCGCCGCCTTCCAGACCCTCGATGCGGTCGTCGTCCTCTCCGAGGGCGGTCAGCATCAGGACCGGTGTGCCGCACTCCTGACGCAATCTTTTGCACGCAGTCAGCCCGTCTTCGCCGGGCATCATCACATCGAGCACGATCAGATCGAAAGAATGTCTTGCGCGCTGAGCGTCCATCTCTGCGGCACTTTCGGCGACCGAGGTTCGCATGCCGTTCCGTTCGAGATAGCTTGAAACGGAATTGCGGATCTCGTCATGGTCGTCGACGACCAGAATGTGGGCAGGTTCGCTCATACCCGGTGTATATCAAACCGCCGGTGTAAATGTCCGCCCCCTCTTTGTAGCCAAATGTAACGGCAGTTTGACGCGTCGCGGGAGCAGGGGGGACAATAGGAGCCCTCAAGTCTGCGACAGCGCATGTTCCGGCGGTCTGCGGATCGCCAGCCGGTGCACCCCGGCGGATTGCTGTTCTTCCATGCGGGGCGGCGTCCCGGCGAAGAAGGTCGTGATTTCCTGATACCTGATCCGCGTATCCTCAAGCGCCTGATAGTATCGGAAAAGCTCCTTCAGTGGGGCCGAAAAGTCTTTGTGCGCGGCGAGGACCGCGACCAGTGCCCCAAGCGTGATCCGGCCTTCGATGACGAAATATCCGCCAAGTGAGTAGAACAGAAACGGTGTCAGCGCCGTCAGAAAGTTGTTGAGCGCCTTGATGAAGAACTTGAGACGAAAGATCCTTCTGCGTACCTGCTCCAGCGCCTTGAAACTAGCGCCCGCCGCCGACAGGCCGGACGAGGCGCCCTGTCGTTCGCGCAACTGCTCGCTCAGTTGCCTGCCAAGATCGCGGACCTCTTTGATCCGGATACGCGACAGGGTGTTCACCCGGCGCTGCAGCTTCGGGAGCAGAATAAGCTGAATGGGCAACACGGTCAGCGCGGCGGCACCCAGGATCGGGTCCTGAATGAACATGAACAGCAGAATGGTGAAAAGCGTGCCACCCTGCAAAACCGGCAGGGTCAGGACTTCGGCCGCGAAGCCGCCGATGGGTTCCACTTCCTGTGCGAGTATTGGGACGATCTCGCTTTGCTCGGACGCCTCCGCATCCGAGCGCCACCGCCGATAGATCAGCAGCCTGAAGCGTCGGAGAAACCGCTCCGCCGTATAGCCCTTGAAGACGTTGAGCGTGTATTTGATGAGTCCGTTCAGGCTGATCGACAGCAAATACAGCCCGCAAAGCAGCAGCAGGAATATGACCTGATCCAAACTCTGGCCCAGAACCTCGACCGGGAAAGTCGCGGATTCCAGCGCATTGTTCACGATCTGCTTGGGCAGTTCCAAGGTCAGATACAGGATCGGAAGCGCGAGAAGGCTCAGCATGATCATCTGCGCCTGCTGCCGTCTGGTGTAGCGCAGGACCGAGCTGAACAACCCGGCATCAAGCCCCCTCACGTGGTTCATGCGCGCGACCGGTTTTGCCGGGCGGCTCCAGAGCCGCAGGATACCGCGCAGGACGAGATAGAGGGCGACGCCGATCAGCAATCCCGGCGCCAGGACCAGAATGAGGTGAATGAACGGATGAACCCAGTCCGGCGTCGTATCATTGTAATCGTATCCGAAGAGGGCGGAGACGTCATGTACGAGGACGTGATACCTGTCCATCAGCGACATTGGAGCGCGCTCAATATCCGGCGGGTGAGGCGAGGTGATCATGCACGATGATGACCCCCCACATCCCGGCATCTCTGTGGCCGGGGACCAGACAGGCAAATTCCAGATTGGTCACGTCTGAAAACTTCCAGATCAGTTCCCCGGTTTCACCGCTGGGTATCGATATGAAGTTGGCGGCGTCATGGGTCATGTCCGGATGCTCCTGCATCCATTGCCGGTTTTCGGTGACTTCATCGAAGGAGCCGAGAAAGAAAGTGTGATCGAGTTTGCCGGAGTTCGTGACCCGAAAGCGGACAACCGCTCCGTTCTCGATGTGAAGCGCATCCGGATCAAAGAGCATGTAACCGCTTCCGGTCTCCCTGACCGTGATGTCGACCGTCCTGTCGGGCGTGGCATCGCCGGGGGGTTCTCCGATCGGGTCATGGTCCGGAAGGTCGTAGGCCCTCAGATGGGGTTGCTGGCTTTTGCCATCGGACGCATGCGCGGAGAGGGCGGACAAGATGAGCGCTGCCGCGAGGGTGCAAGTTTTGAACGATGTCTTCATGTGCTCAACGCCTCCGCAGTAGGGGAAATTCTAGAACCGGGTTTATTCGATCGATTGAAGCCGTGAGCCCAAGGGTTCAGCAAACGTCGGATCTGGGTACTACCGCCGCTGGCGCGGTACACCATCGTCGCAGACGGGCGCCCAACGGGGGAAAGAACGGGCGCGGTGTACGCCCGTTCTGGTATTAACGTTATCGCAAGGCGGTGCTCGCGATCCGCACTGACCGTTTAGTGAGTAACGGAGACTTCGCGGAACATGCCGGATTCGTAATGACCGGGGATCAGGCAAGCAGCTTCGAACGTGCCGTTATTTGCAAATGTCCAGATGATTTCGGCATCTTCGCCGGGCGCGAGCCGGATGCGGTTGGGCTCATTATGACCCATATTCATACCGCTCATATCCGCCATTTCGTTCTTGTGCGCGGCGTTCTTCTTTTGCGAGTCGAGAATGAACTCATGGTCCAACTCGCCCTCGTTGCGGACGACGAAACGGACGGTCTCGCCTTCTTTGAAATCCAGATCGCCGCCCTTGAACAGCATTTCGCCGTCGTCTGTTTCGACCATGTCGATCTCGACCGTGCGGTCCACCGCAGCGGCATCGCCGGGCATGCCGATCTTCATTTCTCCATGGGTGTCGCCGGACTTGTTTCCGTGAGCCGCTTCGCCGGCAAACCCCGGTGCCGCAAAGGAGGAAGCCAGTGCGATTGTCAGCAGTAGATGTTTCATCTGTTTAGTCCTTGGTTGCTATTGGGTTCAGGTATTGGCCGGAGGACTCATCAGCCCTCCGGATTGCTCCCGCAGGAACAAATCTCAGAATTGAAGGCGTGTACCCATCACGACCGAGAACTCATCTGTATCCCCACCGGCCGCGCGGGTGATGTCCCGCGTGTCGCCGAACGAGGTCTCGTAGTTGACGCCGATATAGGGTGAGACCGCACGGTCGATGAGGTCGTAACTCAGCCGCGCACCGATCTCCATGACTGCGCCACCCGCACCCCGCCCCCGGGCGATGTCATCCTTCAGCGGCATATCGATCTCGATGTTCGGGGTCAGGATCAGACGGTTGGTAAGGAGCAGTTCGTATTCCGCCTCGAAACTGAAGAACGAATAGTCGGAGAGGTAGAGATCGGCGTCGATCTCGAACCACTGCGGCGCGAGTCCTTTTACCCCCACGACAGCCGCGTAGCGTTCCGGAACGCCCTCGGGTGTGCTGGCATAGGCTCCGACCACGCCGCTAAAGAAGGTCGAGATTGGAAACCGGAGACGTAGCTGGTTTTCGAGGCTTTCGAACTCATCGGACGAAAGACCGTATTCAGCTTCGCTGCGCCACACCAGCTTGAGCTCATCCGTGCCGATGAGGGCGTCGAAATCCCAGACAAGGACCTCTTCGTCATCCAGTGCGCGAATTTCCAACTGTTCCGCCTGCACGCCCCAGATCAGCTGTTCGGTCTGTTTGACGGGCTGAGCCTGCACGAGCGAGGCCCAAGGAAGGATGAGGCCGGCCAGTCCGGCGAGTTGACTGTATTTCATTACGTTCGTCCTTTGTATTTCCCGGCTCAAGCCGCGCGTCCCTTGACCACGACCTTGCGGAACATTCCCGCCCGCGCGTGGTAGCTGAGGTGACAGTGGAACGCCCATTGACCGGGGGCGTCGGCCTCGACTTCGATGTCCGTCGTGGCGGCGGGATTGATGTTCACGGTGTGCTTGATGGGATTGCGCGGACCGTGACCGGCATCGATGATCGACCACATCCCGTGCAGGTGCATCGGATGCGACATCATCGTTTCGTTGATGAACCGCATGCGCACCCGCTCGCCGTATCGGAGCGTGATCGGGGCGGCATCGTCGTATTTCACGTCGTTGATCGACCAGATGTAGCGCTCCATGTTACCGGTCAGCCGCAACACGATGGTGCGTGAGGGTGCGCGGTGACGGTAACGAGGGCTGGCGGCGCGCAGGTCTGCGTAGGACAGGAACTTGCCGCCGTTGTACGCGACAGGCGTCAGTCCGCTGCCCGGGACATAGAACGGATCGCCGCCATCAGACATTGCCATTCCGCTCATACTGTCCATGCCGCTCATACCGTCCATTGCGGGCTTCTGCATCTGGGCATGGTTCATGCCTGACATCGGTGCCTTTTTCTTCTGCTGCATCTGCGTGTGGTCCATGCCGTCCATCGCAGGCTTTTGCATCTGCGTATGGTCCATCCCAGCCATCGAAGTCTTTTTCTTCGGCTTTTCCTCTGACGGGGTCATCGCAGGCATCGGGGGCTGCTGGCTGGATTGCATGTTTGAATGGTCCATGCCTGTCATGTCGGTGTGGTTCATTCCGGTCATGTTCTGCATGACGTGGTCGCCCATACCCATGCCCATATCCATACCCATACCGCCCATCATGCCGCTCATGTCGGCCATGGTGAGCAAGGGCTTGGGTCTGAGACGGGGCACGGCACCGGCATAGCCCTCTCTGGGTGACAGGGTGCCCCGAACAAGCCCGTTGCGGCCCATGGATTCCGCAATAATGCTATAGACCTTGTTCTGCGTAGGCTGGACGATGACATCATAGGTCTCGGCAACCGCGACCCGCAGTTCATCCACGGCGACAGGCTCCACATCGTTGCCGTCAGCCTGCACGACGACCATTTTCAGTCCCGGTATCCGCATGTCGAAGTAGGTCATCGCGGAGGAGTTGATGATCCGAAGGCGGACCTTCTCACCGGGCCGGAACAAACCGGTCCAGTTTTGCGACGTGCTGCGACCGTTGATCAGCGAGGTAAATCCCTGCACGTCTTCGACGTCGCTCGGCAGCATGCGCATGCGCCCCCACATGCGGCGCTCTTTCAGCGTCGCCTTGAGACCGTCCATGCGGGCGTCCCGGATCAGGTCCTGAAAAGTGCGCTGCGAACGGTTGTAGTAGTCGGACTGCATCTTGAGGTTCCGCAAGATGCGGTTGCCCGGATGGGGATGTTTGTCGGCCAGCTGAACGACATAGTCGCGGTGCGCTGGTATGCGTTCCCTGCCGCGCGGCTCGATCACGATCGCACCGTAGGCACCATCCGGCTCCTGAAGGCCTGAATGGCTGTGGAACCAATAGGTCCCGGCCTGCTGGATCGGGAAGCGATAGGTAAAGGTCTGACCGGGGGCGATGCCGTTGAAGCTGATCCCCGGAACGCCGTCCTGACGGAAGGGCACGATAAGTCCATGCCAGTGGATCGAGGTGCTTTCGCTGAGGTTGTTGGTCACGTTTATCGTAACCTCCTCACCTTCCTTGAAGCGCAGGATCGTCGGAATCTGGCTGCGGTTGTAGCCCACGCCCATCTTCTGAAAATCGCCCGTGTTGATGCGCACCGGGTCGACTGTGATATTGTAGGTTCCCTGAGAGGTCACCTGCGTGGAGCCATGCGCGCTCAACGCTTTGGGCATCGCAAAAGCCGCAGCCGCAGCCAAGCCGAACTGACGCCGCGACAACCCCTTCGCCAGCTCTTCAGAGGTACTGAGCGCCGTATCCCAGAGGGCCAGCTGCTTTCTATTGAAGAATTGCATTCGTTTTCCTTGTATTAGTCTGTCTGAAAGGTGCCGCAGCGCGCGTGCTCAAGGGTTCGACGGCGTTTTGGAGGTCAGTCGCACCCGGCTCGGCACAGTTCGCTTCGAACACGGCACGTGCCGGGGGGCGTTTACGCGCGGTTCTGCCTTGCAACTTGCGAGGGTCAGCGCGGGGCCTGTTTCGAGTTCTGAATTTGTCGGATCCATGATTCACGTGCCCTCCGTGGAACTGGAGGTTTTATAGCCGGAACGCCTGCAAAGGATCAAGAATACATATGGTTACATATGGGGTTAGGGTGTGCTGACCGTCGGTAGGGTGGGTGGTTGCTGATGTGATTTGCTTTGGTTCGGGAAGGGCGAAGGGGCGCCTACGCAGTTGCCCGAAGGTTCGCGAACGCGCTTGATGTAGATCATCTTTCGCTTGCTATGCCCGGTTTCCAGAGATGATCGGCGAAAGACAGGCTCATCCAAGAATTGATCAACAACTCATCTGGAGATAGCGATCAGACGTTGATAGAGGCTATCGCGGACCTGGTTCGGAGGACTTTACTCGCTGCAGCAATACATCCCTGAAATAACCTGCGTGCAGCGTCAGAAAGCGAGATCGTGTGCCAATCAGACATGCTTGTGTTTTTCTGAGATTTATTAATGCAGCGGATTGCAAAAACTCTCGCTGTGCGCTCTGAGGCTACAGCCTTTCCAAGCTTCGCCCTTGTAAGCCAGTTCATTCGGAATATCCGCTAAATGCAAGTGTTTGGGACGGAACTCATACCAAGCCGTAGAACTCCACAGCGCTGCGAACGCTGCAACTTTTCCTAGTTTAAAGACAGCAAGGTGCTCAATATGACCCGAATAGTGATAATCAACCATTACGGTTCAACCACAGGCACCGGTATGGGCGGACGGCATCACTATTTCGCCCGGGAGTTAGCGCGCAAGGGCCATACAGTAACATTAGTCGCCGCTCGATCACATCACCTGATCCGCGACGATATCGATTCAGGGTGTTGTCACGTTAACTCGCCGAATTTGCAAGTTGGCAAGCTGTTCGTTGATCAAGCGGCCTGTGCCGCGGATTTCCACGCCTCGAATGCTTCGAGCCGATGGTAGCGGATGGTGAGCGCA